>Ga0075424_100000205_pt1 | contig 41592 bp, 44 predicted proteins | sample SoiMethybrSBSTD3_FD_75301 | JGI IMG/M metagenome (GOLD analysis project Ga0075424, IMG submission 75301) | Bulk soil microbial communities from a Populus tree surrounding site in Tennessee, USA - Soil MetaG P. TD hybrid SBSTD3 | ecosystem: Environmental > Terrestrial > Soil > Tree plantation...
TGGCGCTGATGCACGACCGGGGCGTGCTGGACGGCCGCATCGACCCGCAGCGCTGGATCGACGTCTGCTGCACGGCGCCGGCCAGGCTGCACGGGCTGGCACAGAAGGGCCGGATCGAGCCCGGGCGCGACGCCGACATCGTGCTGTTCGACCCGAACGCGAGGCGGCGGCTGTCGGCCGCCGTCCTGCACTCGGACATCGATCACTCCACCTACGACGGGCAGGAAGTGCGCGGCTGGCCGGTGGTCACGATCAGCCGCGGTCAGGTGATCGCTGATCGCGGCGAGTGGCTGGGCGAGCCCGGCCGCGGCCGCTTCCTGCGCCGGTCGATCGTCTAGAACTAGTTCGCCAGATCGAGGACGACTCGCCTGCCGCTGCCCGAGCGCAGCAGGTCGAAGGCCTCGCCGATCCCCTCCAGCGGCAGCCGGTGGGAGATCAATCGCTCGAGCGGCAGCCGCCCGCGCGCGTACTGGTCGAGGATCACGACGAAGTCGCGCTCGGGCCGAGCCGAGCCGTACAGCGCACCCATCACGCGCCGCTCCATGCGCGGGATCGACAGCGCCGGCAGCTCCAGCACAGCGTCCTCGGCCGGGATCCCGATCAGCACCGCAGTGCCGCGGCGCCGCGTCGAGAGGAACGCGGCGCGCATCGCGTCGCTGCGGCCGGTGGCCTCGATAGCCACGTCGACCCCGCCGCCCGATGCCTCCCGCACCCGCTCCGCCGTCTGTTCGGCGGTGGCCGCAGCCTGGACGGCGTCCGTTGCCCCCAGAGACAGCGCTGCCTCCAGCCGACCCTCGTGCAGGTCGACGGCGATGATCGGCGCCGCGCCCACGGCGGCCAGGCCCATCACCGCCGACAGGCCGACGCCGCCGCAGCCGATCACGGCCGCGCGTTGGCCGGCGCGCACCTGCGCGCTGCGCCAGACGGCGCAGATCCCGGTGGTGACCGCACAACCCACCAGCGCCGCCACCTCGGGCGGCACGTCATCCGGGATCGGCACGCACGACGCCTCGGGCAGCACCGTCCGCTCGGCGAAGGAGGAGATGAACGAGTAGTGGTAGACGGGCTCGCCGCCCCGTGACAGCCGGGTGGTGCCGTCCAGCAACGTGCCCTGCGCCATCATCGGCCAGGCCGTACCGCACAGGTGCGGCAGGTCGTCCAGGCACTCGGCGCAACGGCCGCACGACGGCGCCCAGGAAAGCGCCACGTGCTGGCCCACCGCGACCCGCGTCACGCCCTCGCCTACTTCCTCGACGACGCCCGCACCCTCGTGCCCGAGCACCGCCGGGCAGCGGGTCTCGGCGGTGCCGTCCATGGCGTTCAGATCGCTGTGGCAGACGCCGCTTGCCAGCAGCCGCACCTGCACCTCGCCGGCCCGCGGGGATGCCAGGTCGAGGTCCTGCACCTGGAGGTCGCCCCCGACTCCCTCCAGCACCGCGGCCCGGATGGTGGTCATGGTCGGCGAGTGTATCGGCTGCCATACTCATCCGATGCACTCCGCTGACAGCGCTGACGGCGAGCTCCTGATCGAGGGGGCGGTCGTGCTTCCGTCGGCCGCGGGCGAGCCGATCGCGGATGCGGCCGTGCTCGTGGCCGACGGCGTCGTCACCGCGCTGGGCGACGCCGGCGAGCTGGCGGCCGCGCACCCGCAGGCGCGTCGCGCCGGTGGCCCCGGCATGCTGGTGATGCCCGGGCTGGTGAACGCCCATCAGCACGCTGAGGGTGTGTCCACCTTCCAGATGGGATTCGTGGACGAGCCGTTCGAGCCATGGATGGCGCTGATGCACGCGCTGCCGTCGGTGGACGCCTACCTGACCACGCTCTACAAGTCGATGCTGATGCTGACCAGCGGGGTGACGACGCACCTGCACTCGCACTTTCCCGCCAAGCACGGCTACGGCGAGGATCCCGCCGGCGGCTACCTGGCAGAGCTCGAGGGAGCGGTCGATGCCCACCGTGAGTCCGGGCTGCGCGCCGCGCTCGCGCCCTACTGGCGTGACCGCGCCTCGTTCGTCTACGACGACGACGCGCGCTTCATCGACAGCCTGCCGGACGACCTGTCCGGCCCCGCGCGGGCGCTCGTGGACGGCCCCCACATCCCGAACAGCATCTACATCGACGCCGTCACCGAGCTTCACGGGCGGCTGGCGGACGACGAGATGATCGGCGTCCAGCTGTCGATCGCGGCGCCGCAGTGGGCGTCCGACGAGCTGCTCGATGCCGTCGGCGAGGCGGCCGCGGAGCTTCGCATCGGCGTCCACCTGCACGCGCTCGAGAGTCGCCGCCAGCTGGCCTGGGGAGATGATGTCCACGCAGGCAACGAACTTCGCAGGCTGGCCGATCGAGGCGTGCTGGGCGACGGCACGGCGATCGCCCACGGCGTCTACCTGCGCGATGCGGACATCGACCTGATGGCCGAGCGCGGCGCGATGGTGGCTCACAACTGCTCCTCGAACCTGCGGCTGGCCTGCGGCATCGCACCGGTGCGCCGTCTGGTCGCGCGCGGCGTCACCGTCGGCCTGGGCAGCGACGACATGACGCTCGACGATGACGACGACATGCTCAGCGAGGTGCGCGCCGCGCACATCACGCAGCGGGTGTGGGAGGGGCCGGATCCGCTGCTCGATGCGCGCGACATCCTGCGGATGGCGTGGGAGGGCGGAGCCCGCATCGCCGGGCTCGACGGCCAGGTCGGCCGGCTGGAGCCAGGGTACCGGGCAGACGCGGTCGTGCTCGATCTGGATGCGATGCGCGGGGTCTACACCTCACCGGCCGTCCCCTACCACGACCTGGTGGTGGCCCGCGCCCGCCGCCGGCACGTGCGGCAGGTGCTGGTGGGCGGCCGGGTGCTCGCGCAGGACGGCCGGCCGCTGCACGTCGACATGGACGCGCTCGGCGCCGAGGTGGCCGCATCGGCCGAGGCGGCTGTGCGGGCGGTCGACCCGGCCCGCGTGGAGCTGCTGCAGCGGCTGCGGCCGTGGATGCTGCGCTACCCGCCGGCGTACTGAAGGAGGGCTGACACGTGCGCGAAGCTCGGATCGACGAGACGAGGGAGGGCCGGCTGCCGGCCGGTGAAGGCTGGTTCATCCTCAACCTCGGTGAGATGCCGTGGGAGACGGTGCCCGGCTTCGGGGTGTGGCGCGACCTCGACTGGGCCAGAGTGTCCGGCGCTGAGCCGGTCGTCGGCATCCACATCCACGTGCTGCAACCAGGCGAGACCAACGGCTACTACCACGCCGAGGCCGCCCAGGAAGGCTTTGTCGTGCTCAGCGGCGAGTGTCTGGCGCTGGTGGAGGGCCAGGAGCGGCCGATGCGCCAGTGGGACTTCCTCCATTCGCCGCCGGGAACCGCGCACATCACGATCGGAGCCGGCGACGGGCCGTGCGTGATCCTGATGTTCGGCGGGCCTGATCCCAGCCGGAAGGTCGAGTGGATCGCCGACGAGACCGCCGCCAGGCACGGGGCAAGCGTCGAGCAGACGACCGGCGACTCCGGCGAGGCGTACGGCGACCTGCCGGACGAGGTGCCCACGCCTCCCCCGGCGCCGTTCGGGAGGCGGGCCGGCTAGATCATCTAAGGCAGGCCGGCCGCGTCCTCGTCCAGCACGACCACCGTCCGCGCGCCCTGCCCGCGGCGCAGCCGCTCGAAGGCGGCCTCGATCCCGTCCAGGTCGGTGAAGTCGGACACGGCCCCGGCCACGTCCAGCCGCCCGTCCACCAGCATGCCGATCAGCTCGGGCATCTCGGCGGCCGGATTGCCCGATCCGTAGAAGCAGCCCGCGATCGTCTTGTCGCTCACGAAGTCGAGGGCCGGGAGCGCCACCTCGACTCCCCTGGGGGCGATTCCCACCACCACCGCGGTGCCGCCCGGCCGGATCATGTCGAAGGCCTGGCGGATCGTATCCGGCCTGCCCACCACCTCGATCGCGTGGTCGGCACCGCCCTCGCCGCACAGCTCCCGTACCCGCGCCACGGGATCGCGGCCGTCGCCCGCCAGCACCATCTCGGTGGCGCCCAGCCGCAGGGCGCGCTCCAGCTTGCCGGGGTCGCGGTCGATCGCGACCACGCGTGCCGCTCCGGCCAGCCTGGCACCCGCGATCACCTGCAGGCCGACGCCGCCGCAGCCGATCACGGCGACGCTCTGGCCGGGCCGTACGCGCGCCACGTTGCGCACCGCGCCCAGGCCGGTGACGACGCTGCAGCCGACCAGCGCCGCCTGCCACAGAGGCAGCCCGGCCGGGAGCGGCACCGCGGCGGCGGCGGGGACGACGCAGCGCTCGGCGAAGCAGGCGACGCTCAGGAAGTGCTTGACGGGCTCGCCGCCGGGGAAGGACAGGCGCGTGGTGCCGTCGCCGAGCACTCCTCGGCTGTTGTGCTCGCCGGCGGGGACGCAGAGGTTGGCGTGGCCCGCCAGACACTGCGCGCAGGCGCCGCAGGAGGGCACGAAGCAGAACGCCACGTGGTCGCCGGCGGTGACATCCGCGACACCCGCGCCCACGGCCTCGACCGTGCCGGCACCCTCGTGGCCGAGCACGATCGGCTGCCGCTCACTGCCCAGGTGGCCGTCAGCCAGGTGCAGGTCGGAGTGGCAGACGCCGGCCGCGGCGACACGCACCAGCACCTCGCCGGCGCCGGGCGGTGCCAGCTCCAGCTCCTCCACCGTCAGGGGCGAGCCCATCTGGCGCAGCACCGCCGCTCTCGTCCTCATGCCACCCGCCACCGCTCGAGCGCATCCAGATCCGGCTCGATGCCCAGACCCGGCCCGGGCGGGGGCGCGATGGTGCCGTCGCCGGCGATCTCGAGCACGAAGGGCAGCATCCAGTCGCGGCGTTCGGCCGACCAGGCGGGTGGGTCGTAGGGCACCTCCACGTAGCCGTGGGTGGATAGCGCGCAGGCCGCGTGCAGGTTCGCGGCCAGCCCGTAGCCGTTCGACCATGTGTGCGGCGACCAGCTGCGGCCCAGCTCGCGGGCGAGGGCGGCGATCCGGCGGCAGCCGCCGATGCCGCCGCAGAACAGGACGTCGCACTGGATCACCGCGATGCCGCCGCGGGTCAGCAGGTCGCGCGCCTCGTGCTCCTGGCGCACCATCTCCCCGGCCGCGATCGGCACGCTGGTGGATGCGACCAGAGCCGCGTAGCCGTCGACGTCGGCCGTGGGCAACGGCTCCTCCAGCCAGTGGATGCGAAGCGGCTCGAGCGCCGCGGCGCACTCGCGCGCGGTGGCGAGGTCCCAGGCCGGAGCCAGGTCGCCGGGCATCCGCCAGCCCTGGTTCGCGTCGACCATGATCTCCATCTCATCGCCGACGGCATCGCGCACGGCCTCCACCACCCGCACGTCGTCGCGCCAGTCGGGATGATGGAAGCGGATCTTGAGCGCGCGCAGGCCGCGATCGCGCAGCGCCACCGCGCGGCTCGCACGCTCCTGCGGCCCCGCCAGCTCGCCGGTCGAGGCATAGGCCGCGAGCGAGCCGCCGTCGCCGCCCAGGAGCTGCCAGACCGGCGTCCCGGCCGCCCGGCCGGCCAGATCCCAGCACGCGACCTCGACCGCCCAGGGCCGGCCGCCGTGGAAATCGACGGTCTCGCACGTCCGCTGCACGGATGAATTGTCGCGCGGGTCAACGCCGCGCAGCAGCCGTTCAAGCAGCTCCCGGTCGGGGAGGCCGTCGCCGCCGCTGGCGTACCCCTTGGTGCCGTCGTCGGCCGTCACGACCACCAGCGTCGCATCCTGCGAGGCGCGCGGGACGGGATCCCACGCAGCCCGGAACGGCGGGTCGAGCGGGTGCCGGTAGCTGCGCGTCTCGATCGAGACGATTTGCATCACTCGCCGCCGTAGAAGACGTTCCGCGCGTCGTGGCGAAGCTCGGCGATGCGGCGCACCGAGTCGGCCGGCGCACCGGCCAGCGCGTCGTCGACGGCGCGGCGGGTGGCGTCGCGTGCCGCCTCCCGGCAGGCCGTCTCGTCGGTCGCATCGGGGTCGACCCAGGCCGCGACCAGCAGCACCAGGTCGCCGGCCTGCTCGGCCGGCAGCACACCGTCTGCCACGGCGTCCATCACGGCCTGACCGATGCCCAGCTGGGCGGCGCCCCAGGTGATGCGCTGGTGCAGATCCTCGATCGCAGTGGCCTTGTTGGTCATGATCGTGACCGGCCGCACCGCGTTGCCCGCGCCCAGGCAGACGACCACGGGCGCGTGGCCGGCGCGCGGATTGGCCAGCGCCGACACGGCCACTGCCGCGGTCGGCGACCCGCGCCAGGCCAGCACCAGGTTGATGTGGCTGCCGTTCGGGACGTCGCCCGACCAGGCCTCGCCGATCCTGCCGTCGATGTGTTCGCGGTCGAGCATGTGCACGCGGGAACCTATGCGACCACACCGGCTCCGCGCCACCGGCACCATCCGCCCCGGGCGCGGGTAGTCTGCGCCGATGCGTGCGATCGTGTTCACGGGTGGCGGCGGCCCCGAGGTGATGAGCCTGGAGCAGCGGCCCGACCCGGTGCCGGGCTCGGACGAGGTGTTGGTCGCCGCCACGCACTCGGGCATCAACCCGGCCGACCTGAACCAGCGGGCCGGACACTATCCGGCGCCGCCCGGCGCTCCCGCCGACGTCCCGGGGCTGGAGGTGTCGGGCACGGTGGTGGCGGTGGGGCGGAACGTCAGCGAGTGGCGCGAGGGAGACCGCGTGTTCGGTGTTGTCGGCGGGGGCGGCCATGCCGACCGCGCCGTCGTCAACGCCCGCCATGTCGCCCGCATCCCCGACCGGCTCGGCGAAGAGCAGGCGGCCGCGGTGCCGGAAGCGTTCATCACCGCGCACGACGCCTGCTACACCCAGGCCGGCCTGCACCCGGGTGAGCGGCTGCTGGTGAACGGGGCCAACGGTGGCGTCGGGCTGGCCGCCGTGCAGATGGGGCTCGCCACCGGCGTGCACGTGCTCGCCAACGTCCGCTCGCGGCAGGCGCGCGAGCGGCTGGCCGCACTCGGCGCCGAGCCGGTGTCGCTGGAGGAGGCGAAGAATGCGGACGTGATCCTGGAGCTGGTGGGATCGCCCAACCTGGCCGGAAACTTCGAGGCGGTGGCGCTGCGCGGCCGGATCGTGATCGTCAGCACGGCTGCCGGCTCGACGGCAGAGATGCCGCTGCGGGCGCTGATGGGCAAGCGCGCCACCATGATCGGCACGCTGCTGCGGGCGCGGCCGATCGAGCAGAAGGGGGCCGCCGTGCAGGCCTTCGCCCGCCAGGTGGTGCCGCTGCTGGAGTCGGGCGCGATCGACCCGGTCGTCGACCGGGTGTTCCCCGCGGAGCAGGCGGCCGAGGCGTTCGACTACATGGCGCAGCCGGGTAAGTTCGGCAAGGTGTTGCTGGGCTGGTAAAGGCCTACGGCCAGAGCGGTGGCGTTGCGGGCAGCCGCTCGAGCCCGCCCCAGTCGTCGCGGCGGGGAGCGAACACCTCGACGGCAACGGCTCCCTCCGGCCCGGCTTCAACCTCGTGCGGCACGTTCGCGGGGATGCACCACGTGGCTCCCGGCCGCAGCTCGCGCGTCTCCTCGCCGATCCGAAAGCGCATCGTTCCGGACGCCAACACGCCCAGCTGCTCGTTCTCGTGCCGGTGCTCCGGCACCGTGCTGCCGGGATCGAGCTCGATCACGGCGAACGAGACCAGCTCCCCGTGCAACGTGCGGGCGGCGATGCCGTCCCAGATCCGCAGCGGCTGAATGCCGGCCAGCTGGTCGAAGTCGCTCACCAAAACACCCTATCTCACAGCTTCTTGCCGGGGTTGAACAGCCCCTTCGGGTCGAGTGCCCGCTTGATCGCGCGGTGTGCGCCGACCGCGGCCGGGCGCCATTGCCGCTCCAGGTAGCCGGCCTTGACCGTCCCCAGCCCGTGCTCGCCCGAGATCGACCCGTCCATCTCGAGCGTCAGGTCGAACAGCTCCTGGACGGCCGCCTGGGCGGCGGCGAACTGCGCGGGGTCGGCCGGGTCGAGCAGGAAGCTCGAGTGCAGGTTGCCGTCGCCGGCATGGCCGAAGCTGAGCCCGGTCAGCCCGTGTCGCTCCCCGATCCGCGGCACCGCCGCCACCATCTCGGCCAGGCGGTCGAGCGGCACCACGATGTCCTCGGACAGCTTGCCGCCGTGGGCCGCCCCCAGCCGCGACGAGAGCCCGTCGCGCCAGCGCCAGACGGCCTGGCGGTCGTCCACCTGCCGCACCGCGGCGGCACCCTCCGCCATCGCCTCGAGCAGAGCGTCGCGACGGGCTGCCGCCTCCAGCGCGCCGCCGTCCGCCTCGGCCAGCACCAGCGCTCCATCGACCGTCTCGGCCGGAAAGCCGCGGCCGCCGAAACGCATCGCTGCGACGTCCAGCAGCTCGATCGCCGCCGCCTCGATGCCGCTGCCCAGGATCCGTTCAATCGCGGCGCAGGCGGCGGCGTCGGTGGGGTAGACGCCCGCGACGACGTGTACCGCCTCGGGCGCCGGCACCAGCCGCAGCCAGGCGGCCGTGATCAGCCCCAGGGTGCCCTCCGATCCGACCAGCAGCCCCAGCAGGTCGTAGCCGGCCACGTCCTTCCGCACCGGTCCGCCCACCGTGATCAGCTCGCCCGGTGCGATCACCGCCTCGATCCCGGTCACCCAGCGGCGGGTGACGCCGTAGCGGAAGGCGTGCGGGCCGCCGGCGTTGGTGGCCAGGTTGCCGCCGATCTGCGACTGCTCGGAGGCGCCGGGGTCGGGCGGGAACATGAGCCCGCTCTCGCGCGCCACCTGGTGCAGCCGCCCGGTGGTGACGCCTGCCTCCACCTGGATCCGCCACACCAGCGGGTCGAAGCTGCGGACCCGGTTCAGGCGCTCCAGGCTGATCACGACGCCGCCGCCGGGCACCGCGCCCCCGGCCACCCCGCTGCCGCCGCCGCGGGGCGTGAGGGCGATGTCGTTGCGGTAGCAGACGGCCACGACCCGCGCGGCCTCGACCGCGTCGGCCGGACGCACCACCGCCAGCGCCGATCCGTGCAGGGCACGGGCGGTGGCATCGGTCAGGTACTCGGCCGGCACTGGGCTGACCACGTGATCGGGGCCGACGGCGCGGATCAGCTCGTCCAGCATGGCCGTGAGCCTACAGCGGCGCCGGCGCAGTGCTCGAGCGCACGTGCAGCCGCGGCTCGATCACCATCTCGCCGGCGGGACGGCCGGCGATCGCATCGACCAGCATCTGGGCCGCGCCCACCGCCGCGCCCGGCGTGTCCCATCCCACCGCGGTCAGCGCCGGTTCCAGCAGGCGCGAGATCGGGATGTCGTCGAAGCCGACAACGCTGATGTCCCCGCCCACCTGCAGGCCGCCATCGCGACAGGCCTGGTACGCGCCGCAGGCGATCGAGTCGGAGAGCGCGAACACGGCGGTCGGCCGCCGCGGGCCGGCGAGCACGCGCGCGGCGGCGGCGCGGGCCTGGTCGTCGGCGAACCCGCAGCGCACGCGGCGCACCCCGGCCCGGCGGGGTGCGGAGTGCGGCCCGCCGCCCAGCACCACGATCTCGCGGTGCCCCAGGCCCTGCAGGTGATCGAGTGCGAGGGCGATGCCGGCGCGCGAGTTGAACCGGATCGACCCGGCCGGCGCGGGCAGCGAGGCGTTCACCGAGACCGTCGGTGTGGCGGCGGCTATTGCCCGCCAGTCCGGGGCGCTGGGATCGATCGGCAGCACGATCAGCCCGTCACAGCGCTGGGCCGCCAGATCGCGTGCCAGGGCCAGCTCCTCCTGCGCATCGCCTGCGGCGTCGGCCAACATCATCCGCAGGCCGTGGCGGCGGAGGCTGCCCTGCAGGCTGGTGACGAACTGCTGGTGCCAGAGGTCGGCGAGGCTGCCCCCGACCACGCCGACCAGCTCGGTGCGGCCGCCGCGCAGCGCCCGTGCGATCGGGTCGCTGCGAAAGCCGATGCGATCGGCCGCGGCGCGCACGCGCCGCTCGGTGGCGGGAGACACGCGCTGGCCGCGCAGAGCGTACGAGACGCCGGCGGTGGAGAGGCCGGTGATCTCGGACAGCTCCCGCAGCGTGGCTCGCTTGCGTTCCGGGCGGCGGTTCGGCACAATCGCATGTTAATCGTTTCACCACGAAGATGCGAACCGACGTCCACCAACACCTCTGGCCACGCCCGCTGGTGGACGCGCTGCGCGCACGCCACTCTCCGCCGTACCTGGAGGCTGACGGCGACACCCCGGTGCTGCACATGGCGCACGAGCCGGCGGGTGCCGTCGACCTCAGCCGGCACCGGCTGGACAGCAGGCTGTCGGCGCTGGATGAGGCCGGTATCGATCGGGCCGTGATCTCGCTCTCGACGCCGCTCGGCATCGAGGCGCTGCCCGAGGCCGAGTCACTGGAGCTGATCGGCGCCTACCACGACGGCCTGGCCGACTTGATCGAGCGGTCGGACGGCCGGCTGGCGGGCTGGGCGGCAGCTCCGCTGGCCTGCCCGAACGCCGGCGCGGGCACCGTCGAGGCGGCGCTCGAGCGCGGGTTCGTGGGTGCCTCGTTGCCCAGCGAGGCGCTGGCCGGGCCGGAGGCGATCGAGCGGGTGGCACCGCTGCTCGACATGCTGGAGCGCTGCGGTGCCGCGCTGTTCGTGCATCCGGGCCCGGCGCCGGGGACGCAGCCGTACGCGCTCGATGCGGGGATGCCGATCTGGTGGCCCAACCTGGGCGTGTACCCGGGCCTGTCGATCCGGGCCTTCTTCGGCTGGCGCACGCTCGGCGCGTCACGCTGGCCCGGCCTGCGCGTCTGCTTCGCGATCATGGCCGGCGGCGCGCCATTCCTGGAGGAGCGCTGGCGGGCGTTCAGCGGCGAGACGCGCGCGATCGACCGCAACATGTACATGGACACCGCCTCCTGCGGCCGGCTGGCGCTCGAGTGCGGCCTGGCCACCTACGGGGTCGAGCAGATCGTGCTCGGCACCGATATACCCGTTATCAGCCCGCTGCCGCTTGGGCGGGCGCTGACCGACCTGGGTGCGGCCGTCGAGAACGCGGTCGCGCACACCAATCCCCTCAGGCTGTTCGACCAGATGGAGCGACCATGAGCGACCACGACACCGATCTGCACGGCTTCCTCCGCGAGCGGCTGGGCGACCACGACCTCGATCCGGAGCAGGCCGAGGCGCTGGCCGGCGAGCTGGCGGAGCAGGCCGAGCTGTGGCAGCACCTCGTCCGGCACAGCGATCAGGAGCGCATCTACACCGAGCTCTACCGCGACCATCACCTGGATGTGTGGTTGATCTGCTGGAGCGGCACGCAGGACACCGGGCTGCACGATCACGACCTGTCCGGCGGAGCCGTGCGGATCGTGGACGGTGCGCTCGACGAGGACCGGCTGTGCCTGGGCTCGGGCATCGACACCACCCGCTACGGCGCCGGCCAGTCCTTCCGGTTCGATGCCTCGCGCATCCACGACGTGCGAAATGCCGAGGGGCATACCACCACCTCGCTGCACCTGTACTCGCCGCCGCTGTGGCGGATGGGCTACTACGACGTGGGAGCGGACGGCCGCATCTCGCGCCGCTCGGCCAGCTACGCCGAAGAGCTGCAGCAGTGAAGGACTGAAGCCTGAACGGCGGCGCGCCGATACATGCACCGGTGCGTCGCTCATCGCTCACACCCGTTATCTGCCTGTTGCTCCTGGCGCTTCCTGGCTGCGGCATCGGCCCCTCCTCCCACGCGCCCTCCACCGGGCCCTCGCCGGCCGACGCGATGACCACCAGGGAGCGCTTCTCCGCGGCCCGGCCGGCGGTTGAGACCTACCTGAAGGCGCTCGCGCTGCACCGTACGGCCGACGCCGCGCCGGTGGTGCAGGCGGCGGGCACGTTCGCCAACCAGAGCACGCTCGACGACCTGCAGACGTGGTTCGGGCGGCTGCCGATCGGGGCCGTGAAGATGACCGCCCAGCCGGTGAAGGTGCCCGACCCCGGATCGGTGGGCGTGCGGGTGTCGATCAGCGCCCGGTTCTCGCCGGCGCCGCTGTCGAACTGGGTGAGGCTCGGCGACCGGGTGATGCTGGCCGGCTACAGCGAGGGTGCCTGGCGCGTGGTGGCCGACATCTCGGCCCGAAAAGCCGTCCACACGAAGGCCTACGGGCTGCGCCTGTTCGAGGTGCCGTCGGTGCTGACGGGGAAGCACACGACGGTGATCTACGAGGCGGTGGAGGCCGCCAACGACGCCACCCAGATCCTGACCGACGCCGACGAGGTGGTGCCGCGCCTGACCGGCCTGTTCGGGCGCGACCGTGCCGCCGCGCACCCGGTCATCTTCGTGATCAGCACCCGCAAGCAAGGCCAGCAGCTGTCGGGCGTCAAGATCTTCCGCAAGGAGCTGCCGGAGGGCTTCGTGATCAACGGCGTCGCCTACATCGAGTGGCCGGTGTGGGGCCCGGGCAACGTGCTGGAGCGGGACGGCACCATCGCCCACGAGCTGACGCACGTGGCCAGCATGGGGATGCTGGGACGCTCGCCGCACAGCCTGGTGGAGGGGCTGGCGATGTACGAGGAGGACAGCTACCTGCGCACGCTGGGCGTGCACCTCACGCTCGGGAGCATCGCGCACCTGTACGCGAGCGGCGGCTTCCCGTCGATCACGGTCTGGCGCACGCGCGTCACCGACTGGGGGCTGCGCAACCCGACCGCGGTCGACCTCTGCTATGAGGATGGCCAGGCCATGTCGGCGGTGATCATGGAGCGCCACGGCGGCGCGGCCGGGATCGCGCGGCTGGCGAAGGCGTTCAACGCCATGCACGCCGCGCACCACGGCGCGGTCTACGGCGAGGCCCAGGTGCGCGAGGCCTTCCAGCGCGGGCTGGGCGTTTCGTTCGACCAGGTGGTGGCCGAGGCGCACGCCTACGCCGCCGCGCACGCGCACTGACCGAGATTGTGTCCGGATCGCCCAGTCCACGGGCGCGCCTGGCTCGATAGTGTTGCGGGCATGGAAGACGCCCGTGCGCTGCTGGCCGAGCTGGTCGCGATCGACTCCGTCAACCCGAGCCTGGTGCCGGGCGGGGCGGGGGAGGCCGAGATCGCGCGGTTCGTGGGCGGCTGGCTGGAGGCCCGCGGTCTCGAGGTGGACGTGTCCGACGCCGAGCGCGGCCGGCCGAACGCCGTCGGGCGCGCCCGCGGCAGCGGCGGCGGCCGCACGCTGCTCCTGAACGCGCACATGGACGTGGTCGGGGTGGAGGGCATGAGCGACCCGTTCCGTCCCCGCGTCGAGGGCGACCGGCTCTACGGACGCGGCGCCTACGACATGAAGGCCGGTCTGGCCGCGATCATGGTGGCCGCGGCGGCCGCGGCCGAGCGCGGACTGGCCGGTGACGTGGTGATGGCCGCGGTCTGCGACGAGGAGTTCGCATCGGCCGGTGCCCAGGCGGTGGCGCAGACGGTCACGGCCGACGCCGCCATCGTCACCGAGCCGACCGGCGCCGAGATCAGCGTCGCCGTCGCGCACAAGGGCTTCACCTGGCACCGGATCGTGGTCGCCGGCCGCGCGGCGCACGGCTCGCGCCCGCAGGACGGCGTCGACGCGATCGCCCGCATGGGCCACGTGCTGGTAGGCCTCGAGCAGATGGCGGCCGAGCTGGCCGCCGGCGAAGGCCATCCGCTGCTCGGCCCGGGATCGATCCACGCCTCGATCATCGAGGGCGGCCGTGAGCTCTCGAGCTACCCGGACAGCTGCCGGCTGCAGCTGGAGCGCCGGACGCTGCCGGGCGAGACGGCCGAGACCGTCGAGGCCGAGCTGTCGGCGATGCTGGAGGCGATCAGCGATGCCGGCCACGATCTGTCGGCCGAGCTGCACACGACCCTGGTGCGCGACCCGTTCGAGGTGGACGCGGACTCGGCGATCGTGACCGCCGTCCGCGAGGCGCTGGGCGCGGACGTGCCCGTGATCGGCGTCCCCTACTGGGCGGACAGCGCGATCTTCTCGGCCGCCGGCATCCCCACCGTCATCTTCGGCCCCGGCGGGGAGGGCGCCCACGCCGACGTCGAGTGGGTCGACCTGAACCAGCTCGACCGCTGCGTGGACGCCCTCGACCGGGTGATCGCGAGCTTCTGCTCCTAGGTCAGTGCCCTTCCGGCTCGTCCTCGTCGATCCACTCGCCGTACGGGTGGGCCGCTCCCGGCGCCGCGCCGATGCAGACGATGCGTGTGCCGGGCTCGAGCGCCTCGTAGGCGCGGTTCGCCGCCGGGTCGGGGGCGGACACGACCGTGCCCGGCCCGGCCTCGATGCGGTCGTCGCCGATCGTGAAAACGGCCCGGCCGCTGACCACGACGTAGGCCTCCTGGTGGCCGGTCTCGGACTCGTCGTGGGCGATGTCGAACTCCTCGCCCGGGTCGCAGACGATCGCGTTCATGCCGAACGCCTGCAGGTCCAGCGGGCCGTTCAGCTGCTGCCAGCGGCCGAAGCTGGTGGGTTTGACGGGAAGCGTGCTGAGGTCGACGGTGGCCATCGTGTCTCCTTCTGTGGTGTGTTCAGGTCTTGGTGCCGCGGATGATGACCGCGCCGCCCACGGACAGCCGCTGGGCACGGAGTTGGCCGATGCCGGCCTCGTGCCACCAGCCCAGCACCTGTTCCAGCGGGTGGTCGTGCCAGAAGCGCTCGATGCTGGGGCCCAGGAAGCGGCCGGTGCGATACCAGCCGGGGCCGCCGGCCGCGCCCACGGCGGGCAGGCCGATCCGCGTCCAGGCCCACCAGGCCGGGTACCAGGCACCCGCGGGGACGAAGAACTCGAGCGACGCCATCTCGCCGCCGGGGCGGATCGGCCGGGCCAGCTCGCGCAGCACCGCGGCCGGGTCGTCGACGTACCGGAGTAGATAGGTGTGCACGAGCGCGTCCACCGATGCGTCCTCGAGCGGCAGCGCCTCGGCCTCGCCCTGCACCAGCTCGATGCGGCCGTCCAGCCCGGTCGCCGCCACGCGCTCGCGGCCGCGGGCCAGCATGGCCTCGTTCTGGTCGATCCCGATCACGCGGCTGCCGTGACGCCAGGCGATCGACATGGCGACAGCGGCGGTGCCGGTGGCGACGTCGGCGACGACCGAGTCGGGCCCGACCGCCAGCCGGTCGACCAGCAGGTCGTGCCAGCGGCGGTCGTTGCCGAACGAGAGCAGGTGCGCCCAGCGGTCGTAGTCGGCCGCGATGCCGTCGAACAGGCCCAGCGCGTGGCGCTTGCGTGTCGAGGTGCCCTGCGTCATACCGTGGCGTAGCGGTCGCGCTCGGCAACGGCCAGCTGGTCGGCGCGCTCGTTCATCTCGACGCCGGTGTGGCCGCGCACGCGCTGGAAGCTGACGTTGTGGCGGGCGGCCTCCTCGGCCAGGCGCTGCCACAGATCCTGGTTCTTGACGGCCTGCCTGGAGGCGGTGCGCCAGCCGTTTCGCTGCCACTGCTCCAGCCAGCCCTTGGTGAACGCCTGCTCCACGTAGGCGGAGTCGGTGTTGATGACGACGTCCATCGGCCGCGTGATGGCGGCCAGGCCCATGATCACCGACATCAGCTCCATGCGGTTGTTGGTGGTGTCGGCTTCGCCGCCGGACAGCTCGCGCTCGTGGCCGTTCCAGACCAGGATCGCACCCCAGCCACCCGGCCCGGGGTTCCCCGAGCAGGCACCATCCGTCCACAGTTCCACGACCTCGGCCACGTCGCTAGTCTAGAGCCCGATGCCGGTGCCCTCTCCCCGCAACGCGCCGCTGGCGGTGGCGCTGCTCGGCCGCGGCGTCGTCGACCCGGAGCAGCCGCTGCTGCACGCGGACGATGCGGGGGTGCTGCGGGGCCGAGCGGCGTTCGAGACGATGCGGGTCTACGAGGGGGTGCCGTTCCGGCTGGACGCGCACCTGGCGCGGCTGGTGGCGTCGGCGCAGGTGCTGGGCCTGCCGGCGCCTGATCCGGCCCGGCTGGGGCCGCTGGCGCTGGAGGCGGTGGCTGCTGCGGGCGTGCCCGGGTGCGTTCTGCGGGTTGTGTGGACGGGCGGCCGCGAGGCGGAGCAGGACGGCGTCGGGTTCGCGCTGGTGACGGCGTTGCCGGACGGGCTCGAGGAGCAGCGCGGGCGAGGCGTGGCTCTCGCATCGCTGCAGCTGGCGATCGGCGCGCACGCCCGTCGCTCGTCGCCGTGGCTGCTGCCGGGCGTGAAGTCGACCAGCTACGCGGTCAACATGGCGGCGCAGCGGGAGGCGCACCGGCGCGGGGCGGACGATGCGCTGTTCCTGTCGGCCGAGGGGATCGTGCTGGAGGGCCCGACGTCGAACGTGTGGTTCACGGAGGGCGAGACGCTGTGCACGCCGGGGCTCGACCTGGGCATCCTGGCCGGGGTCACGCGCGACACCCTGCTGGCGGCGGCGGCGGCGCGCGGGATCGGGGTGGTGGAGGATGCGTTTGCGATCGAGCGGCTGTTCGCGGCAGACGAGGTGTTCACCAGCTCGAGCGTGCGCGAGGTGATGCCGGTGGTGACGCTGGACGAGCGGACGGTGGGGGACGGCGCGCCGGGACCGGTGGCGGCCGAGATGCAGGCCGCGCTGCGCAACCGCACGTAGCTAGAGGGCGGCTTCCGGCACCTTGTGCCACTGCGCAACGTATTGCCGCTGCAGCGGGTGCGTCAGCCGCCCCGCCCAGGCCACCTGCACCATGTCCGGCCGCTTCGGCACGTTGCGCGGGTACATGCCCGCCTCGTAGGGGAGCCGGCTGCCCTTGCGGTGGTTGCAGCGCCGGCAGGCTGCCACCACGTTGTCCCAGGCGTGCTCGCCGCCGCGCGACAGCGGCTTTACGTGGTCGACTGTCAGATCGCGCGGGCCGCCGTCGCGGCCGCAGTAGGCGCAGCGCCAGTTGTCGCGGCAGAACAGCACCCGCCGCACCACCGTGTGCTTGACGATCGGGCGCAGCTCCACGTAGGCCGGCACCTGCAGGATCACCGGCAGCGCCAGCCGCAGATGCTGGGAGCGGTACACCACCGACTCGTCCTCGGCGATCACCTGCGCGTGGCCGCAGACCACCAGCGTCACGGCGCGCTCGCGCGAGACGAGGCTGGTCGGTCGCATGGTTGCATCAAGCAGCAGGCAGCGGATCTGATCACCTCCACGCTGGCGTTGACCGCAGTGTAGATGCGTGATCCGCCGGTATGAAGCTCAGGCGGAGCGGCGCCGACGCGGCTTTGAGCGCCGGGATTCCAGCAGCGCGCCCTGGGCACGGTCGATCAGTACACGTGCGTCCAGCTCCCGCGGCTGCGCCTGCGCCACGCCGGCGGACAGCGATACGCCGGTGCGCTCCGCCATCCGGCGGACGACGCGGTCGGCGATGGCGGGGCCGTCGCCGCCCACCCCGGGCAGGACCAGCAGGAACTCGTCTCCGCCGATGCGCGCGGCGATGTCGCAGTCGCGCGATTCCTCGCGCAGCACGTCGGCGACGCGGCGCAGCACCAGGTCGCCGGCGGCGTGCCCGTCGCGGTCGTTGACCGCCCGGAAGCCGTCCAGGTCGAAGGCCACGACCGACAGCTCGCCGCCGCCGGCGTTGGCCGCAACCAGGCTCGCCTCCAGCTGCTCGTGCAGCCCGCGATGACTGAGCAGGCCGGTCAGCTGGTCGTGCAGCACCTGCCGGCGGATGCCCTCATGCAGCTGCGCGCTTCGCACGGCCATCGCGGCCTGGCCGGCGATCGTCTGGCAGAAGGCGATGTCGTGCGGTGACCAGCGCTCGTCGCTCTGGTGGTCGACCACCTCGATCAGGCCCACCGAGCGCGCCTCGACCACCAGCGGCAGCGCGATCCAGGTCTGCCAGCCCCACTCGTCCAGCTGGTCGCGCACGCGCTGGTTCCAGGCCGGGTCGTCGCGGCGGTACTCGCCGTAGGCGGTGCCCTCGGCCAGCAGGGCGCGGCTGTGCGGCCAGTCGTCCAGCACGAACTGCTCCCCTCGCTGATCCTCGGCGATGCCGGTGCCAAGCTCGTAGACGGACATGATCGTGAGCTGGTCGTGGCCCGCGTCCCAGGACGAGATCGTGCACTCGCCGGCGCGCTGCGTGGCCAGCACCAGATGCTCCGCCAGCAGGTCGGTGACGCCGGTCACGGTCAGCGTGCGAGGCAGCTCCACGGCCAGGCGATGCAGCACCTCCAGCTCCCGCCGGTTGCGGTCATCCTGTGCGAACCGGCGCGTCATGCCGACAGCCGGTAGGTTCGCTTGCCGGCGCGCTTGGCCTCGAGTAGCGAGCGGTCGGCCCGCGCCATCACCAGCAGCGGATCGGTCTCACCCGGCTCTGCGATGGTGATGCCGAGCGAGGCGCCGGCGCCGGCCTTGGACGTGATGGCGGCCAGCACCCGCCGTCCCACCAGCTCGATCTCGTCGCCGACGCCGGGCAGGATCAGCGCAAACTCGTCGCCGCCCAGGCGGCCGGCCACATCGCTCTGGCGCGCGCAGCCGAGGATCGCCGAGGCCACCAGCACCAGCGCCTTGTCGCCGGCCAGGTGGCCGCGCGAGTCGTTCAGGTCCTTGAAGTTGTCGAGGTCGAGCGTGATCACGCCGACCCGGGTGCCGTCGCGCTGGGCGCGGCTCAGCTCCTGGCCCAGCCGCTGGTAGAAGGCGCGGTGATTGAGCAGGTCGGTCAGGGAGTCGCGGTCGGCCTGCTCCTGCAACCCCTCGTACAGCTGGGCGTTTCGCACGGCCATCGCGGCCTGGCTGGCGATCGTCTGGCAGAAGGCGATGTCGCGCTGCGACCATACCCGCGACGACCGGTAGTCGGCCACCTCGATCAGGCCGACGGAGCGGCCCTCGACCACCAGCGGCAGCTCGATCATGGAACGCCAGCCCCACAGCTCCAGCACGGCTCGGTCGTTGCTGCAGAGCTCGGGATCGGACATGCGGTACTCGCCCCAGCCGCGGCCGCGCTTCAGCAGCGCACGGGTGGCGGGGTACTCGTCGAGCGGGTTCTCGACCTGGCCGCGGGGCCAGGCCGGAGGACCGTGCACCGTGTGGGCGGCGGCGTCGATCAGCAGGTCGCGCTGCCTGTCCCAGAGAGAGATGGCGCACTCGGAGGCGCGCTCGACACCCGAGACCAGCTCGCGCGTCAGGGCGCGAAGGACGTCGGTCGTCGAGAGCGACTGTGTCAGCGCGACTGCGACGCGGTGCAGAACTTCAAGCTCACGCCGGTCGCGCTCGGGGATGCTGCGCCGGGTTGACATGTGAAACGTGTATCGGCATGCCCGCGAGGCGACTGAACCTTCGGCACGAGCCGATCGAGGTCGGCTATGTTCGCCCGACATGGGCGAGGAGATGGTCACAACCACGCGGGACGGCGAGGTCTGCATCGTGCGGCTGCAGCGGGAGGCCAAGCTGAATGCGCTCAGCGAGCAGATGGCCGCACAGCTGATCGCCGCGCTTGGCTCGGACGACGTCACGGGGAGCAGGGTGGTGGTCCTGGCCGGTTCCGCGAAGGCGTTCTCGGCGGGGGCCGACCTGACCGAGTTCACCGACCCCAGCCCTGAGGAGACGATCCGCTATTACCGCGGGCCGGGCAGGATCTGGGAGCTGCTGCCGCAGCTGCCACAGCCATCGATCGCGGCCATCTCGGGCTGGGCGGTCGGGGGCGGTCTCGAACTGGCGCTGTCGGCCGACCTGCGGGTGGCCGATGAGACGGCCCGGTTCGGGCTGCCTGAGGTGTCGCTCGGGATCCTGCCCAGCGCCGGTGGGATGTCGCGGCTGGTGCGGTTGCTCGGCACGGCCCGCGCGAAACAGCTGATCCTGCTGGGCGAGCGGTTCGATGCGGCCCGCGCGCTGGAGTTGGGCGTGGTCAACCGGGTGGTGCCCGAGGGCGAGGCCGAGGCGGGGGCGCTGGAGTGGGCCCAGAAGCTGGCGGAGCAGCCGCAGGCCGCGCTGCAGATCACGCGCGAGCTGATCGACCGGTCGGCGGAGATGTCGCTGGCCGGGTCGCTGGCGGCGGAGCGGCTGGCGCAGGGCATGCTCGCGCACAGCGCTGACAGCTACCGGGCCGACCGGTGAGCCGCGTCGCGATCGTCACCGGCGGTGGCACCGGCATCGGCCGGGCGGCGGCGCTGGCGCTGCACCGCGACGGCTGCCGGGTGGTGATCGCCGGCCGCCGGCCGGAGCCACTGGAGGAGGTGCGAGGGCGGATCGGCGAGGGCTGCGCGGTGCTGTCCGGCGACATCCGCGAGCCCGAGGTGGCGGACGCGCTGATCGACCTTGCGCTGGAGCGGTTCGGGCGCATCGACGTGCTGGTCAACAACGCCGGCGGGCAGTTCCTGTCGCCGGCCGAGGAGATTTCGCCGAACGGGTGGGCGGCGGTGCGGCGGCTGAACCTGGACGCGCCCTGGTACCTCACCCAGCAGGTGGCGAAGCGGTGGATGATCGAGCATGGCGGCGGCCGCATCATCTCGATCGTGCTGTGCCCGACCCGCGGCATCCCCGGGATGGCGCATTCGTCGGCGGCGCGGGCCGGCACCGAGGCGCTGGCGCGGGTGCTGTCGGTGGAGTGGGGCAAGTACGACATCGGCGTCGTCTGCGTCGCGCCCGGCTGGATCGACACCGAGGGCATGCGCCAGTACGGCGACGACCTCGACGAGCTGGCCAAGCTGGTGCCGATGCGGCGGCTGGGCAGCCCGGAGGAGGTGGCCGACACGGTCGCCTTCCTGGCGTCCCCGCAGGCGCGCTACATCACCGGCCAGACGATCGTAATCGACGGCGGCATCGACAACACCAGCGCCTCACAGCCCGGCATCACCAGCTAGCCCCTCCCGCCTCGAGACGCCTGCCACGAATGCAACACCGGTGCCAGGCGCAGGTGTTGCGTCACGCGGGCGTGACGGCCGCGTGACGGGCTGGGGGTCGCGCGAAACGTCCCTGGTATCGTGGAGCCATGCCGCCTGACGCCGTCGATGCGCTGTCCGAGTCGCTCCGCGAACACGCCTACCTGGCCGATCGCGGGCTGGCCACCGTGCTGCACCTGTCGCTGGTGCTCGAGAAGCCGCTGCTGCTGGAAGGCGAAGCGGGCGTCGGCAAGACCGAGCTGGCGAAGGTGCTCGCCGACATCACCGGCGGCCGCCTGATCCGGCTTCAGTGCTACGAGGGCATCGATGTCGCGCACGCGCTCTATGACTGGAGCTACGCGCGCCAGCTGCTCTACATTCGCACGCTCGAGGCCGTCCAGGCCGGCGGCGGCAAGGAGCGCCTGCACGAGCTGTTCGGCCGGGAGTTCCTCGAGCGCCGGCCGCTGCTGGACGCCATCGAGAACGACGATCCGCAGCCGCCGGTGCTGCTGATCGACGAGATCGACCGCGCCGACGACGAGTTCGAGGCCTTCCTGCTGGAGCTGCTCTCCGACTTCCAGGTCACGATCCCCGAGATCGGCACGATCCGGGCCACACGGCGCCCGCTGGTGATCCTCACGTCGAACCGCACCCGCGAGCTGCACGACGCTCTCAAGCGCCGCTGTCTCTACCACTGGATCGGGCACCCCTCGCTGGAGCGCGAGATCGAGATCGTGCGCGTCCGCGTGCCCGGCGTGCCTGAACGCCTGGCCGCCGAGGCCGCCGCCTTCGTGCAGGAGCTGCGCCGCCTCGACCTGGCCAAGTCGCCGGGCGTGGCGGAGACGATCGACTGGACGCAGGCGCTGCTCGCCCTCGGCCAGCAAGAGCTGGACGCCGGCGTAGTGGACGCCACCCTCGGCTCGGTGCTGAAGTACCACGAAGACGTCGAGCGCGTTCGTGACGCCGGCCTGCGGGAGCTGGTCGGCGAAGCGCGCGGTACCTGAGATGGACCGGCCAACTCCGAACCCCGGCGACGCGGTCACCCGCAAGCTGGTCACCTTCGGCCGGATCCTGCGCGAGGCCGGCCTCGAGGTCGGCCCCGGCCGGCTGCAGGACGCCATGCGCGGACTGGCGCTGGTCGACCTGGCCGACCGCGAGCAGGTATACCACGCGCTCCGGTGCACCCTGGTCGCGCGCCACGACCACCTGGACATCTTCGACGCCGCCTTCACGGCCTACTGGGAGCGCTCGCCGCGCGAGCCCTCCGACGCCTCCGGTGACGTGCTCAGCCAGGAGCGCCCGATGCTGCCGCCTCCGCCCGGGTCCGAGCAGGGCGCCGTTGCCGGTCCCGACGACGAGGACGACCGCAGGATGCACGGCGTCGCCGCCGCGCGTGATGAGCTGCTGCGCCAGCGCGACTTCGCCCACATGACCAACGACGAGCTTCGCCGCGTGCGACGGCTGATGGACGACCTTGCCGCGCTGCACCCGGTGCGCCGCTCTCGCCGGCTTCAGCCCGCGCATGCCCCCGGCGTGCTTGACCAGCGCAACACGCTGCGCCAGTCGATGCGCTCCGAGGGGATCCCGCTCGACCGCCGCTGGCGGCGGCCCAAGCTGGTGCCACGCAAGCTGGTGGTGCTGGTGGACGTCTCCGGGTCGATGGAGCCCTACGCCCGTGCCCTGGTCATGTTCCTGCAGGCGCTGTCGGCCCGCGAAGGCGCCTCACGGTACGTCGAGGCCTTCGCCTTCGGCACCCGGCTTACGCGCCTCACCCCGCACCTGGCCGGACGCGACCCCGACGTGGCCATGGCCCGCGCCAGCATGGCGCTGTCGGACTGGGGCGGGGGCACCCGCATCGGCGAGTCGCTGGCCGCCTACAACCGCGTGTTCGGCCGCCGCGGCCTCACCCGCGGCGCCGTCGTCGTGATCGCATCCGACGGCTGGGAGCGCGGCGACCTGGCGCTGCTTGACGGCGAGCTGGCGACGATCGCCAGACAGGCCGACACGCTGATGTGGGTCAACCCGCTGAAGGGCCACGAGGGCTTCGAGCCGCTGGCGGGTGGCATGCAGATCGCACTGCGCCATGTGGACGACGTGCTCGAGGGGCACAACCTGGCCGCGCTGGAAGCGCTGGCCGAGGCGCTGCGGCGGCTGCACCCGGTCCCGCGCGCGGTCAGTCGCGGGGCCTGAGCCCGACCCAGAGCATGCCGCTGATGGCGGCGCCCTGGAACTTCTGGATGGGATCCCTGCGCAGGGTCATGACCGTGGCCGTCAGCTGCAGGCAGATCACGACAGCCGCGGTGGCCAGGTTGCGTGCGATGCGCGTGGTCATGGCCGGATCCTAGAGCCTCGTGACCGACGCCGGCTGTCAGCCCACGCACGGCCCGGTGTCGGCCCGCTGCTCGGGCGACGACAGCGCGTGGCGGATGTCGTCCATGGAGACACCGAATCCGCCGACGCCGCCGGCCTCCGTGGCTGCGAACATCATGGCCAGGACGTGACCGGAGCGGTCGACCACCGGGCCGCCGCTGTCGCCGTGCAGCACCTTGCCCCGGATCGGCACCACCGTGCGCTGCGCCACGCCGTGGCCGTAGGCGTCCTGGGTGACGATGAACTGCGACGGGCCGACGCGTCCCGGAGCGGCCGTCAGCGGCCCGCCGCCCGGGTAGCCGATCAGCGCCACCCCGGTGCCTCCGGACGTGCCGTCCCGCGTCGCCAGCGGGGCATCGGTCAGGCCGTGCACCCGCAGCAGCGCAATGTCCTTGGACGGGTCGACGAAGACAGGGACGGCATTCAGCGCACCGGTGTCCGTGATCACCTGCGTCTCGTGTTCGCCCGAGATCACGTGCGCGTTGGTCACGACCAGGCCGGGCCGCGCCACCCACCCCGTGCCCTGCAGCGTCAGGCCGCAGGACGATCCCTCGACCATCACCACGCTCCGCTCCGCTCGCCGCACCGCCGGCGAGACCGGCACCGACCGGTCGGGCGGGGGCAGGCTGGCGACGCCACCCACGCCCAGCACCGGCAGGCGATCAAACCGGGCGATGGCATCGATCAGCGACTGTGCCGGCACCCAGCGCACCAGCCGCGGCAGGATCGTCGAGGACTGCACCTCGTGGCGCAGACCCAGGCTGGGCTGGTTGATCGCGGTCACCGCCACCAGCCAGGCGACCGCGAGTCCCAGCACCGTACCTGCGACCAGGCCGCCGGCGCCGTCGACGGTCGCCAGCGGGCCGATCAGCACCCTGCGGCGAACGGCATTCGCGAGCGGGTTGGTCGCGGCCTGCACCATTGCGCCGCCGATCACCGCCCCCACCAGCGCGGCCACCGGCTCCCACTCGGCGCGGGCGCTGTCGGACAGCGCGTAGGGCGCCAGCCGCGACCCCAGCCAGGCACCGGCTGCGAAGCCGGCCAGCGCCAGCACCTGGGCGGCGAACCCGCGGCGCAGGCCGACCAGCGCCGACAGCGTCAGCCACACGATCACGATCACATCTGCACCGGTCACGCACGGAAGTATCGGTGCTGGAACGGTTGTGCGACACTCCTAACGTGGAGCACATCACCATCGAGTCGACGCCGAAGCTGAACCGGCCGACCATGGTGGCGGCATTCCGGGGCTGGAACGACGCCGGCGGGGCCGCCAGCCTGGCCGCCGGCTATCTGCGTGTGGCCACCGGCGCGCAGCGGTTCGCGTCGATCGATCCCGATCCGTTCGTCGACTACCAGCAGACGCGGCCCACCGTCACGCTCACCGACGGCCAGGTGCGCGACGTGGAGTGGCCCGAGACCGAGATCATGGCCTCCGAGCAGCACGACATCGTGATCGTGGTCGGCCCTGAGCCGAACATGCGCTGGCGGGCCTATACCGACGCCATCTGCGGGCTGGCCGGCGACATCGGGGTGGGTCTGGTGGTGACGCTGGGCGCGCTCCTGGCGGACACGCCTCACACGCGCCCGGTGCCGGTGTCGTCCACCGCGTCGGACGAGGAGCTGATCGCCCAGCTGCAGTTGACCAGGTCGAACTACGAGGGTCCCACCGGGATCGTGGGCGTGCTGCATGACGCCTGCGGCCGGGCCGACCTGCGCTCCGCGAGCCTGTGGGCGGCCACGCCTCACTACATCTCGGCCACGCCCAATCCGCGGGCCGCGGTGGCGCTGCTGGAGCGGCTGTCCGACCTGACCGGCACCCCCGGGCCAAGCGGCGAGCTGGAGCGGGCCGCGAGCGAGTACGCGGTGCGGGTGGCCGCCGCCGTGGCTGACGACCCCGAGCTGGGCGCATACGTCGAGCAGCTGGAGTCGGCCGCCGACGCCGAGGATCCGGCCACCGGTGAGGACCTGGCGCGCGACTTCGAGCAGTACCTGCGAGAGCAGGGCGAGGAGGGCCCCGAGCGTTGAGCGCGGACGCGACCGATCACAGCTTCGCGCGCGACGTGATCGAGCGCTCCCACGAGGTGCCGGTGATCGTCGACTTCTGGGCCGAGTGGTGCGGCCCCTGCCGCCAGCTGACGCCGGTTCTGGAGGAGGCGGTGGCGGCGCTGGACGGGCAGGTCGAGATGGTCAAGGTCGACGTCGACGCGAACCCGCGCCTGGCCGCCGAGTACCGCGTGCAGGGCATCCCGGCCGTGAAGGCGTTTCGGGACGGCCGCATGGTCGATCAGTTCACCGGCGCCGTGCCGCGCCAGACGGCCGACCTGTTTCTGCGTGGGCTGCTGCCGAGCGAGGCCGACCGGCTGGTCGAGCTGGGCGACGAGGACTCGTTGCGCCGCGCGCTCGAACTCGAGCCCGGCCACGCCGGAGCCTTGGCTGCGCTGGCGCGGCTGGAGCTGGCCGACGACGACACCGCCGGCCCGGCGCTGGCAGCGATCGCGGCAGGGGATCCCGAGCGAGGGCTGCAGCTGCTGCTGGACGGCGTACGCGGCTCCAGCGGCGAGTCCCGCGACGCGCTGCGCAAGGTGATGGTGGGCGTGTTCGCCGACCTGGGGCAGGACCACCCGCTGGCGTTGCGGTACCGGCGGGAGCTGGCGAGCGCGCTCTTCTAGGTCGTCTCAACCTCATGGCCGAACCGACCTACACCGTCAAGGCGCTCGATCAGTCGACGTGGCCGGCGTTCGCCGCGCTGGTGGAGCGCAACAACGGGGTCTTCGGCGGCTGCTGGTGCATGGGCTTCCACGCCGAGGGTGTCGGCAAGGACACCACCGCGGCCCAGAACTGCAAGCGCAAGCACGAACGGGTGCGGGCGGGGACGGCTCACGCGGCGCTGGTGTTCGACGGCGACGACTGCCTCGGGTGGTGTCAGTTCGGGACGCCCGACGAGGTGCCACGGATCAAGAGCCGCGCGGCCTACGAGAAGGGTCGCACGGGCTCGCCGGACTGGCGGATCGCGTGCTGCTACGTCGGCAAGGGCCACCGCCGACGTGGCGTCGCAACAGCGGCACTTGCCGGAGCAGTCGATCTGATCGCGGGACTGGGCGGCGGCACCGTCGAGGGATACCCCGAAGACGCCGGCTCGGTGCCTGCCGGGTTCCTCTTCAACGGGGCGCTGTCGACCTACGAGCGGCTGGGCTTCAGCCGCGACCGCAAGATCGGCAAGCATCGCTGGGTCGTGAGGCGGGCCGTCGCGCCGCGGGCGGGCGAGTAGGCTGCCGAGCATGCGCCTCGAGGTGCGGTTTCAGGCGGTGCCGGTCGAAGGTCTGCGCGCCTTCCTCGAGCCGCTCGGGTACCGGTTTGACTGGGGGCCGGAGCTGGAGGGGATCGGCTTCCACTGGCTGAAGCAGCCGCTGTCGGGCACGGGCGTGCGGGCCACGTACTTCCCGGACGGCGACGAGGGGCTGCTGGTGATCGAGACCGACGTCCGTGCCTCGGTGGCCGATGCGACCATGCAGGACGTCACCGCCCGGCTGATGGCCGAGCGGTTCGAGCACGCCTCGGTCTGGTGCCCCACCACCGATCGCCGGGAGTACGCGGGCGGCCAGGCCGCCGACCCGCCGGCGCCGGGCTCAGATCCGCCCGCCTGGTACTCGTAGGTCGCGACCAGCCCGCGTGGAGTGCCTCCACGCTCACAGCTCCTCGCCCTCCCAGAAGTCGACCGGCTCGATCCGACCGATCACGCCCACGCCGCACAGGTAGACCTTTCCGGAGCGTGGGTAGTAGCAGATGTCGTTCGGCTCGCGTGTGCCGTAGGCCAGCAATGCGATCCCGGCGTCGCCGGCTCGGATCGCGTGCGCGATCGCTGTCCCCGCCGGCCTCGTGATCACGCTGCCGCGGCGCACGGGGAACGATTCGTCGCCCAGCTCGCAGGTCCCGTCTCCCTCGAGCACGACGAAGATCTCCTCCTCGGCGGAGTGGCAGTGCGGCGCGCACACCAGCCGGCCCGGCTCCGAGGTGATGTGCTTGAGGCCGGTGCGGACCGTGCCGGTGGCCGCGCCCAGGTCGCGACGCACCCGCACCTCCGGCCCCGCCGGCATCGGCTCCACGTCGTCCAGCGCCGCCACGTTGGGGTGGCGCTCGCCGGGCTCGGAGAACGGAAACTCACCGGCGGCGTCGTCCAGCTTGAACAGGTTGCGCATTCCCGGCGCCTCCACCACCGTCGGCCCGGCCCACGCGTGGCCGGCACGCGGCAGGTAGCAGAGCTCCAGGGGCACGCGGGTGCCGAAGGCAAGCACATCCAGCACCTGGTCGCCGGCCCGCAGCGTGTGCGTCTGCGCGTTGGCCGGGTGGGCGATGGTGTCGCCGGGCCCGACCTCGCAGACCTGGCCGTCCTGCCACAGCAACCCGGTCCCGGAAAGCACGTGGAAGATCTCTTCCTCGGCGCCGTGGATGTGCGCCGGCGTTGAGCGGCGGCCGGGCTGGATTGCGATGCGGTTCAGGCCGACCCGGTCGCTGCCCCCGAGCCTGCCCAGGTCGAACCAGGTGGCGTGGATGTCGCCGGCGTGGCGATCGCGGCCCTGGCAATCGTCCCAGTGGACAACGTGCGTCATCTGTCACCCTCCTTGGCATCCGGCTCGAGCGCCGCCTCCAGCAGCCGTCGCGCCTCGTCCGGGAACGGCTGTGACCGCTCCCGGGCCTGGTCGCAGTGCACCATTACCGACTCCGCCAACGCCGCCACCTGGCCGGTGGCGCTGGATGTGATCGTCTCGCGGGTGACGACGCTCGACGTCCCCACCCGGATCACCACCAGCGCCACGTCGACCAGATCGTCGCTCTGCACGAGGCTGCGCTGGAAGTCCACCGACGTGTGCCGCAGCACCATCTGGTTGACGGTGTGGTGGCTGAGCAGGCCCGTGTAGAACTCGTCTCGCGCCTCCTCCAGGTAGGTCAGAAAGACGGCGTTGTTGACGTGCCCGAAGCCGTCCAGATCCCGCCACCTGATCTCCACGCGTTTGGCGTATCCCATGGCGCTACTCTGCCAGATCGTGGATCCGATCATGGCACTGACCCGCCCGGCCGACGGCCCACCGCAGGGGGCGCTGGTGCTCCTGCACGGGCGCGGATCGAGCGAGCACGACCTGGTCGATCTGTTCGACCTCGTCGACCCGCAGCGGAGACTGGTCGGCATCACCCCCCGCGCGCCGCTGGCGCTTCCGCCGGGCGGCCGCCACTGGTACGCGCTCCGCGAGATCGGCTACCCGGACCCGGCCACATTCCTGGCCACCATGCAGGTGGCCGGCGCGTGGCTGGACGGCTTGGCCGAGAGCACGGGAGTGCCGCTCGAGCGCACCGTGCTGGGCGGCTTCTCGCAGGGCTGTGTGATGTCCTGGGCGCTGGGCCTGGCCGCGGGCCGGCAGCGGCCGGCCGGCATCATCGGCCTGTCCGGGTTCATGCCCACCGTCGAGGGCTTCCAGCTCGACCTCGACGGCCTCACCGGCTACCCGGTGGCGATCGCCCACGGCACGCTCGACTCCGTGATCAGCGTGGACTGGGGCAGACGGGCGCGCGACCGCATGGTCGCCGCCGGCGCCGAGGTCACGTACCACGAGTCGCCGGTGCCACACACCGTCGATCCGGCTGTGTTCCCGATCCTCGCCGCCTGGCTGGGAGAGGTGATCTGAGCCACGCCCGGGCCCACCTGGTACTGGCAACCGTTGTGGTGTTGTGGGCCGGGGCGTTTGCGGCGATCAAGCACCTGCTGGACGCCGGACTGTCCGCGCCCGAGATCGCGGCCGCGCGCTTTCTGATGGTGACGCCGGCCTTCGCGGCCACGCTGTATCTGTCCGGCGGGCTGCCCGGCCTCAGCAAGCGGGACTGGACGCGGGTGATCGTGGCCGGGATCTGCTGGGTCGCCGTCTACCACCTGGCGCTGAACGAGGGAGAGCTGCGCACCACCTCGGGCACGGCGGCGGTGATCGTGGGCACCGCCCCTGGCATGACGCTCGCGCTGGCCCTGCTGCTGGGCCTGGAGCGCTTCTCGCCCTGGCGGCTGGTGGGTCTGGTGGTGGCGTTCTGCGGCGTGGTCGTCGTCGTCACGCTCGGCTCCGGGCAGGCCGTCTCGCTGGACAACGCCGCGGGGCCGCTGCTGGTTCTGGTGGCGGCGTTCTCTTTCGCGCTCTACAACGTGCTGGTGAAGCCGCTGTCCGCGCATGCCAGCACGACGTCCATCAGCTCCGCGGCGACGCTGGCGGGCACCGTGCCGCTGCTGTTGCTGCTGCAGCGCTCATCCGGCGATCACCTGCGCGGGCTATCGGGCGAGGACTGGGTGTTGCTGCTCTACCTGGGGCTGGGATGTACCCTGTTCGCCTACATCGGCTGGACGATGGCGCTGCGCCGGGTCGATGCCTCCCGCGCGGTCGCCTACCTGTACGGGGTGCCGCCGCTGGCGGTCGTGATCGGTGCGCTCACGCTGGGCGAGAGCGTCACGCCCTGGCTGGCACTGGGCACGCTGCTGGTGGTCGGTGGCGTGGCGGTCGCGCAGGTGCAGCGATGAGCGCGTTCACCTGGCGCGACGGCGATCGCACGATCGTCTACGGCGAGGACGCCCCCGGTGCCGTGCGGCGCCTGGGCTGGGACTCCGACACCACGCTCGTGACCACGCCCCGCGCCGACCCGCACATCATGCCGGCCGTGATGGTGGGGGAGGGATCAGTCCCCGACCTGGCAGCGCAGCTGCTGCTGGAGGCGGGCGGTGGCCGATTGCTGGCGTGGGGCGGAGGGCGAGTGATCGACACGGCCAAGGCCATCGCCTCGGTCACCGGCGCCCGGGTGGGGGCGGTGCCGACCACCCTCTCGGGAGCCGAGATGACGTCGCTTCACCGCAAGATCGAGGGCCGCGAGCGGGGCCCGTCCGTGCGTCCGGTGCTGGTCATCGGCGACCCCGCCCTGATGTGCTCGCTGCCGGAGCCGGCGCTTCGGGCCAGCGCGCTGAACGCGCTGGCCCATGGCGTGGAGGCGCTCTACGGGCCGCGCGCCAATCCGGTCGCCCAGATCGTCGCGCTGCGCGGCGCGCAGCTGGTCGCCGAAGGTGACCGTGCCCTCGGTGCGCTGCTCTGTGCCTACGCCGTTGACTCGGCGGGCTACGCCGTTCACCACGTGCTCTCCCAGACCACCGTGCGGGTGGCAGGCACCGGCCACGCCCAGACCAACGCCGCGGTGCTGCCGGCGACGATCACCGTGATGCTGCAGCGGGCGCCCGCTGCGATGGCCGATCTGGCAACGGCGCTCGGTGTGAGCATCGGTGATCTCGTCGAGCGCGTGGACGGGCTGGGCGGCCACGTCCGGATCGAGATCGACATGCCCGCTCGCGAGGCGGTGGCCGACGCGGCGTTGAGGCGCCCGGAGCTGGCCGACACCCCCGGTCCGGAGGTGACCCGGGCCGAGCTGCTGGGCATGCTCGCAATGGCGGCCGCCGGGTAGACTTGCCCGGATGGGCAAGGGCTACGCAGAGGGACCGGCGGCCGAGGAGGCCGAGGCGGCGCGCGAGCGCGGCGACCACCTGGTACGCCCGGACGCGACAGTGACCCGCCGGGTCGTGTTCGGCTCGACGCCCGACAACCCCACGCAGCACCTGATCGGGTACGCCGACGAGGTCGACCCGGACGCGCTGTTCGCGGCCGGCAAGGCCTGGGGCATCAAGGTCGTGAACGCGGTTGAGTAACCCCTACGACCGCCCGTCCGACCCCGCCAAGCGTCATAGCGCTGCCCTCACCGACGGCCCCGACCGCGCCGCGGCCCGCGCGATGCTGAAGGCCATCGGCTTCACCGACGACGACCTGGCGCGGCCGATCGTCGGCGTCTCCACCACGTGGATCGAGACGATGCCCTGCAACTTCAACCAGCGCGAGCTGGCGCAGCGCGTGAAGGCCGGCATCCGCGCCGCCGGCGGCACCCCGATGGAGTTCAACACGATCTCGGTGTCGGACGGCGTCTCGATGGGGACCGAGGGCATGCGCGCCTCGCTGGTCAGCCGCGAGGTGATCGCCGACTCGATCGAGCTGGTGGTGCGGGGTCACCTGATGGACGGGCTGGTCTGCCTGGTCGGCTGCGACAAGACGATCCCGGCCGCGGCCATGGCGCTGTGCCGCCTGGACGTGCCCGGGCTGGTGCTCTACAACGGCACGATCGCGCCCGGCACCTTCCGCGGCCGCGACATCACAATCCAGGACGTGTTCGAGGCGATCGGCGCCTACGCGGCCGAGCGGATCGACGCCGAGGAGCTGCACGAGGTCGAGTCGGCCGCGTGCCCCGGCGCCGGCGCCTGCGGCGGCCAGTACACGGCCAACACCATGTCCACGGCGCTCGAGTTCCTGGGCCTGTCGCCGGGCGGCATGAACGGCATTCCGGCGCTCAACCGAGGCAAGGGCGACGCCGCCGAGAAGGCCGGCCAGCTGGTGATGCAGCTCGTCCGGGACGACGTCCGGCCCTCGCAGATCGTGACGCGCGACGCGCTCGAGAACGCGGCCGCATCGGTGGCGGCGACCGGCGGATCCACCAACGGCGTCTTGCATCTGCTGGCGATCGCCCGCGAACTGGACATCCCGTTCTCGATCGACGACTTCGACCGCATCGCCGGGCGCACGCCGATTGTGGCCAGCCTCAAGCCCGGCGGCGAGTTCGTGGCCACCGACATCTTCGACGCCGGGGGCGTGGCGCTGGTGGCACGGGAGCTGGCCAAGCGCGAGCTGGTGCACGTGGGCGCGCGCACGGTGGACGGCCGCACCCTGGGCGAGATCGCCGATCAGGTGGTGGAGACCCCCGGCCAGCCGGTGGTGGTCTCGATCGACCGCCCGATCAAGCCCTCGGGCGGCCTCGCGATCCTGCGCGGCAACCTCTCGCCGGACGGCTGCGTCGTCAAGCTGGCCGGGCATGAGCGGCTCAGCCATCGCGGCCCGGCCCGCGTCTTCGACTCCGAGGAGGACTGCTTCGCCGCCGTCAAGAGCCGCTCGATCGAGGCCGGCGACGTGGTTGTGATCCGCTACGAGGGCCCCGCGGGCGGCCCCGGCATGCGCGAGATGCTGCACGTGACCGCGGCGATCGTGGGTGAGGGGCTGGGAGACGAGGTGGCGCTGATCACCGACGGACGCTTCTCGGGCGCCACCCACGGGCTGATGGCGGGCCACGTCACGCCCGAGGCGGCGCACGGCGGCCCCATCGCGATCGTGCAGAACGGCGACATGATCGAGTTCGACATCGTGGCTCGCGAGCTGCGGGTGGAGCTCTCCGACGATGAGATCGCCGCCCGTCTGGCCGGCTGGACGGCACCGGCCCCACGCTACGCGACGGGCGTGTTCGCGAAGTACGCGGCGCTCGTGTCGAGCGCCAGCGAGGGTGCCGTCACCAGGCCGTGAACGTCCTCGTCCTGGCCGACACCCACATCCCCGACCATGCACCCGCCCTGCCCGTGGCGGTGCTGCCGCACCTGGAGTGGGCCGACCTGATCCTGCACGGCGGCGATGCCACCAGCACCGACGTGCTGACCGAGCTCGAGGCCTACGCGCCGGTGCACGCGGTGCTCGGCAACATCGACGGCTGGGACGTGCGGGCGGCCGGTGTGCCGGAGCAGCTGCAGCTGAGCCTGGGCGGCGTGGAGGTGGCGATGGTGCACGACGCCGGGCCGCGCCAGGGCCGTGAGGCGCGCCTGCGCAGGCGGTTCCCGGCTGCGGCGGTGATCGTCTTCGCACACTCGCACCAGCCGGTCAACGAACTATTGGACGGCGTGCTCTATCTCAATCCGGGCAGCCCTACCTGGAAGCGGCGCGCCGCCTATCCCAGCGTGCTGCGTCTTGTGATCGGCGCCGACGGCGCCGACGCGACGCTGATCCGGCTCTAGCGCGCGCTCACCGCGAGACGCGCGACAGCGCATCACCGGCAAGGCCGCTCAGCAGTCGCCGTTTCCAGGCCGTCTGCTCGAGGCCGGGCAGGCCCGCCAGCGGATCGGCCGGATCGAGCAGCCGCGGCAGGTTCGACACCCCGATCGCGGCCAGCCGCAGCTGGTCGCCGAAGCGGGCGGCTGCGACGCCGGCCAGCGCGAAGCTCCAGGCGTGCCGCTCGCCGGCTCGCTCGTACGCGCTCGCGTCCGGGGCGCGCGGCACCACCACGGCCGTCACGAACTCGCCCGGCGCCAGCGCCAGCGTGGAGCGGTTCTCGTCGCTGGCCTTGCGGTAGAGATCCGTCAGCGGGATTCCCTGCGGGCGGGTGTTGGTCTCGACGGTCGCGTCCAGCGCCAGCAGGGCCGCCGCCAGGTCGCTGGGTGCGACCGATATGCAGTCGCCCGGCTCGAGACCGTGTTTGCGGTGGTCGCCGACCTGGGCGTAGCAGGTGTCGCCGCCGCGCAGCCAGCAGGTCAGGTCGGGGTGCCGGAAGTACCAGCAGCGCACCTGCTGGCAGAGGTTCCCGCCGACCGTGCCCATCTCCCGCAGCTGCGGCGAGGCCGCTGCGGAGGCGGCCTGGTGCAACACCGCGAAGCGCTCGTGGATTGCCTGGTCGCGGCCGAGGTCGGCCAGCGTCACCGTTGCGCCGATGCGGATGCCCTCGCCCTCGAGCGCGATCGCGTCCAGGCCCAGGCCGCGCAGGTCGACGACCGACTCTGCCGCCAGGATCCCGCGGTCTTGCTGGGTGAGCAGGTCGGTGCCGCCGCCCATCGCGCGCGCGGTCGGCTGCGACAGCGCCGCGGCGGCCTCTTCGACCCCCAACGGCCGGGCGTACGCGAACGTCCTCACTGCAGCGCCTCCAGCACCCGGCGGGGCGTGTAGGGCGCCTCGCGCAGCCGCAGCCCCAGTGCGTGGGCGACCGCGTTTCCGATTGCGCCGGGCGTGGGGATGATGGGCGGCTCGCCCAGCCCCTTGATGCCCAGCGCCAGCTCCGGGTCGGGCACGCCCACGAACCGGCACTCGACCTCGGGCAGGTCGGCCAGGGTCGGGATCTTGTAGTCCTCGAGGCCGGCGTTGACCACGGTGCCGGTGGTCGGGTCGACCACCCGCTCCTCGCTGAGCGCGAAGCCGATGCCCTGCAGGATGCCGCCCAGCACCTGGCTGCGCGCGCCCATGGGGTTGACCACGCGGCCGATGTCGTGCACCGCGACTACCCGCTCGACCGTGATCAGGCCGGTCATGGTGTCCACGGCCACCTGCGCGATCTGGCAGCCGAACGTGTTCACGGCCATGCCGTCCGGGTTGGGCGCGCGCGACCCGGACCCGGTCACCCACGCGTTGCCGAGCTTCTCGGTGACGTCGTGGATGGGGCGGCGCAAGGTGCCGTCGGTCGATCGCACCTCGCCCTCGGTCAGCTCCAGGTCGGAGGCCGCGATCTCGAACATGTCGGCGGCCAGCTCCAGCAGCTGCGTGCGCACGTGGTGGCCGGCCGATCGCACCGCGGGAGCCACCGACGCGAGCGTCATCGACCCGCCCGAGAATGGCCCGTGCCCGGCCAGGTCGGTGTCGCCGGTGCGCACCTTGACCTGATCGGGGCGGATCCCCAGCCGCTCGGCCAGCACCACCGCGCAGGCGGTCGTCACGCCTGTGCCCAGGTCCTGCATGCCGACCGTCAGCACCGGCTTGGCGTCGCTTCCGATCCGCACGTCCGCATAGGCGGGCGGGCCGCCGCCGCCCCACCAGTACTGGCTGGCGCAGCCCATCCCGCGCCGCACGCGGCCGTCCGAGCGAAGCTCGTCACGCGCATCCCAGCCGGCCAGCTCGGCCGCCAGGTCGTAGCTCTCCAGCAGGCGCTTGGACGTATACGGGCGGCCGGTCGAGGGGTCGACGTCGGCGTGGTTGCGGCGGCGCAGCTCCAGCGGATCGATGCCGGCAGCCTCCGCCAGCTCATCCAGCGCCTGCTCGAACGCCCAGGTTCCCTCCATCACTCCCGGCGCTCGGAAGGCCGCCGCGGGGCCCAGGTTGAGCCGCATCGGTAGCGTCATCAGGTGCTGGTGCTCGCAGGCATACAGCGACTTGGCGGGCTCCAGCACCGGATAGGCCCAGCCGCCCGTGCCCAGGCCCATCACGGCCGACGCCTCGACCGCCTGCAGGCGCCCGTCGCGGCCGGCGCCGATCGTGAAGCTGAACCGGGCGGGAGTGCGGTAGCCGGTGCTCAGGTTCTCGTCGCGACGGCTCAGCACCAGCCGCACCGGGCGGCCCGCGCGGCGCGAGAGCTCCGCCGCGATCACACCCTCCGGCCCGCAGCCGAACTTGGAGCCGAAGCCGCCGCCCATGAAGTGGCAGATCACGCGGACGTGCTCCTGGTCGAGCCCGAACGAGCCGCACAACTGCGAACGCGCCTGGTAGATGCCCTGCGTCGAGCTCCACAGCGTCAGCCCGTCGGGACGCCAGTCGGCGACCGCGCAGTGCGGCTCCATCGAGTTGTGCAGCTGGGCGGGAGCCAGGTAGTCGCTGGTGATCTTGAGCTCGGCGGCGGCCAGCGCCGCCTCGGCGTCACCGCGCTCGTATTCGACCGGGTCGTCCTGGAAGGTCTGGTTCTCGAGCGACTGGTCGAGGTCGACGACGAACCCCAGCGGCTCCCACTGCGGATCGAGCGCGGCCATCGCCTCGTCCGTCGCCTCGCGCGTCTCCGCCGCGATCGCGGCCACCGCGGCGCCGCCGTACGGCGGCTCGGAGTGCAGCACCGTCTCGCCGTCGAACGGCGGGCAGTCCCCAGGCCCGATCACGGCGCGCACGCCCGGCACGGCGCGGGCGGCGTCCAGCGATATCGATGTCAGGCGCGCGTTGGCGTGCGGGCTGCGCAACACCGTCGCTTCGAGCTGGCGGGGCAGCTGCATGTCGGACGTGTAGCGGGCCGACCCCGAAAGGCGGGCCCCGGCCGTGAGCCGGGTGGTCGGCTCGCCGACCACGCCGGGCGGCTGATCGGCCGGCCACTCCGGGGTCGAGTCCTCCTCGACCAGCGTCCAGCGCACCTCCGTGCGGCCCTCGACCACCGCCTCGGTCTTGATCAGGCGAGCCATTACGCCGGTGCCTCGGCGGCTCGTGCCACCGCCAGGGCGATGCCCTCGTACGCCCCGCACCGGCAGAGGTTGCCGCTCATCGCGGTCACGATCTCATCCGCGCTGGGGTGCGGCGTCCGCTCCAGCAGCGCCAGCGCAGACATCAGCTGCCCGGGCGTGCAGAACCCGCACTGGAAGCCGTCCTCCTCGGTGAACGCCCGCCGCAGCCGGTCGAGCAGCTCGCCCTCCGCCTCGACCGTGCGCACCGACGCCCCGTCGCAGGCAGCGGCCAGCGTCAGGCAGGACAACACGGGTCGGTCGTCCACCAGCACGGTGCAGCTGCCGCACGTTCCCTCGCCGCAGGCGACCTTGGTGCCGGTCAGCTCCAACCGGTCGCGCAGCACCGCCGACAGCGGCTCCGCCGCTGGTGCGTCGACCCGGTAGCGGTTGCCGTTCACCTCGAGCTCGACCTGCATGGTTTGAAACCTACCAGCGGCTGCCACGGCTTCCGCAATCTCGACCCGAGAGGGGGTGCCCTGCTAGCGTTTCTCGGTTTGAGCCTGCCATCGACATCGACCGCGCGCCGCGCACCGCTGGAGCTGACGTTCGTCCCCCGCGGAGCCGAGGAGCCGCTCATGGGTTTCTACTCGGTGTCGCCCCTGACACCGGGGGGCTGGAGCTCCCTGCTCGACGACCGCGGGCTGCCTCACAACCTGCGCCGGTTGCCGGTGACGATCGTGGCCAACGGCGGCGAACGGGTGGTGGATACGCGCTGCCTGCCGATGCTGCCGGCGCTCGCCTACCTCCTGGCCGAACCGGAGCAGTCTGAGGACGGCGAGCAGGACAGCGCGTCGCTGCGGGCCTGGCGGCTGGTGGCCCGGCTGACCGAGCGCGTGGTCGAGGCCGGCGGCGATCCGCCCCCGCTCGATCGCTTCGCGGCCGCCTTCCCGCCGCTGGCGCACGCAGCCGTGGCCGACCACGGGGAGGAGCCCTCGACCGTCAGCGCGGTGTCCGCCGTCGAGCAGTTCGTGCGCGCCTCGATGCGGGCGCTCGCCGCCGCGGTGCGCGATCCGCGTCAGCTGACCGCCCCCGACAGCCACCACGAGGCGATCGATCTGTCGGTGCTGCAGCCGGCGCTGCGTACGGTCGCACCTGACCTGGGGGCAGTGGCGCCGGTCGTGAACCTGCGCCGTTCGCTCGATCCGCTGGAGCTGGTGCTGCAGCTGCCCGCGGACCCGGGCGGCACCTGGCCGCTTCATGTCACGCCCATCGACCCGGGCCGGATCGGGCGCGCCGCCAACATCCTGCCGGCGCTGTCCCGGATCCAGGATGGCCGTGTCGAGCTTACGCTGGAGCAGGTCGCCGACCTGCGCGCGGCCGTCCCCGCGCTCGAGTTCGCGGGCGCCTCCGTGCGCCTCCCTGACGAGCTCCGCCAGAAGGAGGAGCTGGACCTGGAGCAGGCTGGGCTGTCGTTCGCCCCCGGGCCGTTGTCGCTGGGCGGCGTCGTCGAGTACGACCTGCACGCGGCGCTGGGCGGCAGGCAGATCAGCGACGAGGAGTTCCGCGCCCTGGCGGCCGCCACTCAGCCGCTCGTGCGCATCGGCGGCGAGTGGACGCTGCTCGGCGACAAGGCGCTGCGGCGGGCGCGGCAGCTGGCGCAGCTGGCGCTGCACTCGCCCGGGATCCCGGCGCTGACGGCTCTGGGGGCGACGCTGGCGGGGCGTGCCGAGCTGCGCGGGTTCGAGATGGACGTCGACTCGGCGCGCTCGACGGAGCTCGAGCAGCTGGCCGCTGAGCTGCGCGACCCCGGGCTGCGCGAGCCGGTCGAGGCCGGCGAGGGGTTCCACGGTGTGCTGCGGCCCTACCAGGAGAGCGGCCTGGGCTGGCTGGTGGGGATGCGAAGGCTGGGCCTGGGCGCGCTGCTGGCCGACGACATGGGCCTGGGCAAGACGGTGCAGCTGATCGCCTACCTGCTGGAGCGCTCCGACCAGGCCGATTCGCCGGCGCTGATCGTGTGCCCGGCATCCGTGCTCGGCAACTGGCGCCGCGAGCTGGGGCGGTTCGCCCCTGATCTGTCGGTGCACCTGCATCACGGGCCCGACCGCACGCATCACATCGACGACCTGACCGGCCACGACGTGGTGCTGACCTCATACTCGCTGCTGCCGCGCGACCGGCGCCTGCTGGGCGAGACAGAGTGGCGGGTGCTGGTGCTGGACGAGGCGCAGCAGGTCAAGAACCCGCTCACCCGCGGCGCGCAGGCGGCCCGCGCGCTGCCCGCCCGCCACCGGATCGCGCTCACGGGCACGCCGATCGAGAACCGGCTGGACGAGCTGTGGTCGATCCTGCACTTCCTCAACCCCGGTCTGCTGGACACCCGCAGTGCCTTCCGCCGCCGCTACGCGACACCGATCGAGCGGCACCGTGACGACGAGGCGGCCGCGCGGCTGCGGCGGGTGACGGCGCCGTTCATCCTGCGCCGGCACAAGAGCGACCCGTCGGTGCTGCCCGACCTGCCGCCGCGCCAGGAGTCGAACGAGTTCTGCACGCTGACCGTGGAGCAGGCGGCGCTCTACCAGGCCACGATCGACGCGATGCTGGGCGCCGTTCGTGACGCCGCCGGCATCGAGCGCCGGGGACACGTGCTGGCGCTCCTGACCCGGCTCAAGCAGGTGTGCAACCACCCGGCTCAGGCGCTGAGCAAGCCCGGCCACATGGCCGGCCGCTCGGGGAAGCTCGACCGGCTCACCGAGATGCTGGTCGAGGCCGTGGATGAGGGCGACAGCGCGCTGGTCTTCACCCAATACGCGGTGATGGGCCGGATGCTGTCGGAGCACCTCACGCGCGAGCTCGAGATCGACCGCCTCTACCTGGACGGTTCCACGCCGGTGGCCGAGCGCGAACGGATGGTGGATGCGTTCCAGGCTCCCGGCGGCGAGCCGCGCGTGCTGGTGATGTCGCTGCGGGCGGGCGGCCTGGGGCTGAACCTGACGAACGCCAGCCACGTCTTCCACTTCGACCGCTGGTGGAACCCGGCGGTCGAGGATCAGGCTTCCGATCGGGCCCACCGGATCGGCCAGACGCGGGTGGTGCAGGTGCACCGCATGATCTGCGCGGGCACCATCGAGGAGCGGATCGACGAGCTGATCGAGGCCAAGCGCGGGCTGGCCACGAGCATCGTCGACCGCGGCGTGGAGACCGCGATCAGCGAGCTGTCCGACGACGAGCTCGCGGATCTGGTCGAATTGCGTCAATGATGGCCCCCGTCGACATGCTGCGGCGGCTGGTGGAGATGGAGAGTCCCACCGGAGACGCTGCGCGGATGTCCCACATCCGCTCGTTCCTGGCGGCCGAGCTGACCGCGCTGGGAGGCGACGTGTCGCCGCGCGGGGAGCACCTGCTGGCGCGGTTCGGCGAGCAGCGCGCGGGCGAGACGATCGTGCTCGTTGCCCACATGGACACCGTCTGGCCGGCTGGGACGCTGCAGCGGATGCCGTTCTCGGTGTCGGGGGACGCGGCCCACGGTCCTGGCGCGCTGGACATGAAGGGCGGGATCGTGGTGATGCTGGAGGCGATCCGGCGCTCGGGTCCGCCGCCGCGGCCGCTGGCGGTGCTGCTGACCGCCGACGAGGAGATCGGCAGCCCCAGCGGGCGGCCGCTGGTGGAGGAGGTATCGGCGCAGGCCCACGCGGTACTGGTGGTGGAGCCGCCGGTGCGGGACGGCACCATCACCACCAGGCGCTCGGGGCTGGCCCGGTATCAGCTGCGCATCCGCGGCCAGGCGGCCCATGCCGGGCACCAGGGCGGGGGCGTCTCGGCGGTGTCCGAGCTGGCCCACCAGACGCTGGTGCTGAACGGCCTGGTCGACGACGAGCGCGGCGTGCGTGTGAACGTCGGCCAGGTGGGCGGTGGCACCGGTGACAACGTGGTCGCGGCCGAGGCCTGGGCACGGGTGGACGCGCGCGCTTGGACGGCCCCCGAGCAGCAGCAGCTGGAGCGGGCGATCCGCGGGCTGCGGCCGGTGCTGGAGGGAGCGACGATCGAGGTCGCGGGCGGCATCACGCGGCCGCCGATGATGCCCAGCGACGAGTCGGCCAAACTGGCCGCGCGAGCGGTCGAGATCGCGGCCGGGCTGGGGCAGCCGCTGTCGGAGAACGCCTCCGGCGGGGGCTCCGACGGCAACTTCGCAGCCGCGGTCGGCGCGCCGGTGATCGACGGCCTTGGCCCGGTCGGGGTCGGCGCCCACGCCGACAGCGAGCGCGTCTCGCTGCGCTCGATCGAGCAGCGAAGCGAGCTGTTGGCCGCGCTGCTAACCCAGCTCTGATCAGCGGGGGTGATACAGAGGTGCCGGGCACCGTCGTATCACCCGTGACCGTGTTGTGACCCCGCCGTGACAGGCGCCCGGCCATCGGGTGGAACGGAGGTGCCGGGCACCGTCGTTCCACGCGTTGCACGGACGTGACCGTGCCGTAACGCCCGTCAGGCGACCGGTCGCACCCAGCCTGGCAGCGAGCCACCGGCCAGCAGATCTGCGCCCGCGTCGAGCAGCGCGGTCAGCGCCAGCCGCTGCGTCCAGGGACCGAACGAGACGCGGGCCACGCCCATCGCCTCCAGCTCCGAGCCCGCCGGGAAGCCGGGCCCGGCAAGCACGCTCAGCTTCCGCTGCCCGAGGCCGGCCACCAGCGCCTCGATCTCGGCGACCTCCAGCCGTCCCGGCACGAACACGCAGGTGGCGCCGGCGTCCAGGAACGCGCGGCCGCGGGCAACGGCATCCTCCAGCAGCTCGCCGCGGCCGCGGTCGCCGCCGAACAGGTAGGCGTCGGTGCGCGCGTTCAGCGCGAACGGCACGCCCTCGCCCTCGGCCGCCGCCACGGCCGCGGCCATCATCGCCGCCGACTCCGGTAGCGGCCGCATCCGATCCTCGATGTTCGCGCCAACCGCGCCCACGGCGATCGCGCGACGCACCGTCTCGCCGACGTCGCCGTACCCGGCCTCGAGGTCGGCGCTGACCGGCAGCTCGACCGCCGCTGCGATCCGCCCCACGGCCTCGATCATCAGGTCGCGCGGGATCTGCTCGCCGTCGCGGTAGCCGTGGGCCTCGGCGATCGAGTGGCTGGCCGTCGCCAGCGCCCGGCAGCCAGGCAGCTCGGCAACGAGCCTTGCGGTGACCGCGTCCCACACGTTCACCATCACCAGCAACGCCTCGTCCTCGTGCAGACGGCGCAGCCGCTCGCCCCTGGCTGCCTCCGCGCTCATACCGCCTTGACCGCGCTGACCAGGTTCATGATCGACTCCTTGGCGTCGCCGAACAACATCGTCGTCTTGGGGTCGTAGAACAGCTCGTTCTCGATCCCCGCGAAGCCGGTGTTCATGCTGCGCTTCAGCACCACCACGGCCGCCGACCGATCGACATTCAGCACCGGCATGCCGTAGATCGGGCTGCCCGGTGTATTGTTCGCCGCCGGGTTCACGACGTCGTTGGCGCCGATCACCAGCG
>Ga0075424_100000206_pt1 | contig 41576 bp, 34 predicted proteins | sample SoiMethybrSBSTD3_FD_75301 | JGI IMG/M metagenome (GOLD analysis project Ga0075424, IMG submission 75301) | Bulk soil microbial communities from a Populus tree surrounding site in Tennessee, USA - Soil MetaG P. TD hybrid SBSTD3 | ecosystem: Environmental > Terrestrial > Soil > Tree plantation...
CATCCCTATCGATAACCCGATACGGTTTGCCTATGAGTTCTCAGCATCCTTAGCTTTGGTTGAGAAAGAATTCTTTTCACGACCCCGACACCTCACGCTGGACATCTGACACCCGACACCTAACTCCTCTGCCTCCGAACCTCATACAGCACAATGCTCGCCGCCACCCCCGCATTCAGTGATTCCACCTGCCCCGCGTGCGGAATCGCCACAACTTCATCCACCTTCGCCATCAGATCACGAGGTACGCCCACTCCTTCGCCGCCAATCATTACCGCTACCGGACTCGCCAGATTCGCCTCGGGTAAAGGCGTTCCCTTATGCGACGACGTGGCTATAAGACGCACCCCACGCTCGCGAAGTTGCGCCATCGTTTCGGTAAGCTTGACTCGCACCACCGGTAGCCGAAAAATCGATCCTGCCGATCCGCGCACCACCTTCGCGTTGAAGGGACTCACTGTTCCTTCGCCCAACAACACACCTGCCGCGCCGAACGCTTCTGCCGACCGCAGAATCGTTCCCAGGTTTCCCGGATCCTGCAAACCGGCCACCGCCACCACCGGCCCTACTTCGATGCGTGAGAAAACGTCTTCCAACGAACTCTGCCGGTAATGCACCAGCGCCGCCACTCCCTGAGGCGTCTCGCTAGGCACTGCGCTCGCGAAAAGCTTGTCCGGGAGCAAGACCGTCTCCACGTGCGCGCCGATCTGCGGCAACAGTCGCTCCGCCAGGTTCGCAGCCGACTCCCGGAAAAAAACGGCGCGGAAACGCAGGCCGCTGCGAATCGCTTCTTCGACGATCCGCAGCCCTTCAATTGCGCCGTCTCCGGCCTCGGTCGGTTCCACCTTCGCAAACGCCCCGCGCAGTTCCCTAACCAGCGCATTGTGCTTGCCCTCCACCCGGCGCAATCGTTCCGGCGCAGTGTTTACGGGCCGTCCCGAGGGAAAAGGCTTACTCATGGCGTCCGAAGCGCCATCATACGCTGTTTGTTCGGATTGCAGTGGGCCGCCGTGTTATGTTAGTTTCCGCCGTTCACCCGCAAAATTTGGAAGGAACCGCTGTGCACGCGGAAATCATCAAGATCAATCATGAGACCCCGGAATCTTCGCTGGTGAAGTACGCCGCCGAGCAAATCCGCGCAGGACACGTGCTGGGCATGCCCACCGATACGTTTTATGGCTTGGCCGCCGACCCGCTCAACCTGCGCGCCGTGGAGCGTGTGTATGAGATCAAGTCCCGCTCGCGCCACAAGCCCCTGTCTCTTTTGATCGAAAGCGTCGATCAGGCGGAAGAACTCGCCCGTCCTCTGCCGAAAGAGTTCTACGACCTTGCCCGTCGTTTCTGGCCGGGCCCTCTGACTATCATCGTCCGCGCCGCCTCTCGTCTTCCCTTGAAGGTGACGGCCAACACCGGCAACGTAGCCTTGCGCATACCCTCCGCCAAAATTCCTCTATCCGTCATCCAGGCTGCCGGTATTCCGATCACGGCCACCTCCGCCAATCTAAGCGGTGCCTCGGAGTGCACTACGGCCGAGCAGGTACGCGACCAGCTGCAGGATCGCATTTCCATCATCGTCGACGGCGGCACCTCACCCCGCGATGTTGCATCGACCATCGTCGATCTCAGCGACGAAGAGGCCCGCTGGCGCGTGATCCGCGAAGGCGCCATTCCCTCCCAGGAGATCTCCACCTTCTTTGCGCAGGGATGACGAACGTGACCGCGAACCTCCCGCGACGTCGCAAGGTTCTCTGGCTGGTCTCAGCGGTCGTCGCCCTCGTCGTACTGTTCCTGCTAGTCACCAGCCTTCGCGTTGTGCATGAAGCTGGCAAGCAGGAATTGCATACTGCGGATGCCATCGTTGTCTTCGGAGCGGCGGAATATTCAGGGCGCCCATCGCCAGTGTTTCGCGCCCGTCTCGATCACGCCTACGACCTGTTTCAGCAACGGCTCGCGCCGGTCGTGATTACCACCGGCGGCGCCGGTGCAGACCCCAGCTACAGCGAAGGCGGCGTTGGCCGTGACTACCTCATGCACCGTGGCATTCAGGAACGCAACGTGATTGCCGAAACGCAAGGTACCGATACCGCTCATTCGGCCGAGCGTATTGGCGTGATCATGCGCGCGAATAAGCTGCATAGTTGTCTGGCTGTCAGCGACGAATACCACGTCTTCCGGATCAAAGCACTTCTGCAACACGAAGGTTTGCAAGTCTACGTAGCACCGCGTTCCGGATCGCGCCCAAAAGGCCAGTGGGCAAGAATAATCGCGGTTCTGCGCGAAGGGGTGAGTTATCTGGTGTGGAAATTGAATATTCCAGCGTGAACGAAGCAGGTTTCAATGTTTCAGAGTTTCAAGGTCTCAAAGGTCGTACCCGATATCTGCATCCGATATCATGACGTCGAGTGGAGGTAAGCCTGTCATCCTGAGCGCAGAGAGGCGAAGCCGAACCGAGTCGAAGGACCCCGCGTTTCCGACGACAGACCACCGCCGTCTCTGCATTTTCACCAACCGTCTCGTGATCTGGTGTTTTGCCCAACGACCGTCGACTGGCAACCTACATCTGCCTCCCTAACGTACCTTGCAACCTTGAAACCTTGCCACTTTGCAACCTTGAAACTTTGCACTCCCCTACCATCCCATCTTTTCCCGCAACGACGTCACATGCGCAACGTGATGCCGTCCGTGCCACGAATACAGCGCCAGCGTTTTTTCCAGATTTAACATTCCAATCTCCGGATGCCGAAACGTACGCTTCCACTCGTCCGGCTTGATGTTGCGCAGCGTCAGCATCCAGCGCTTGTGCAGCGACTCCAGCAGTGCGAGTGAGAGATCAATCGGTGCCGACTTCCCATCCGGCAACTCCGCCCACGGCTTCTCCATGTAAGGACGAATCGTTGGCTCCTCCTCGGTGAGTGCTAGCTTGAATCGCACGTACGCATTCATGTGGCTGTCAGGCACATGATGGACGACCTGGCGCACGGTCCATCCACCATCGCGGTAAGGAGTGTCGAGCTGCTTTTCCGAGAGACCTTTGACCGCCACGCGCAGGCGCGCCGGTGTTTGCTCGATGTGATCGAGATGTTTCACCCTCTCTTGTTCGCTGAGTGTTCCGTTAAAAGAAAATTCGCCGATCGGATATCGTGGGTCTGCCATCCTCGCCTCCTGCGCGCATTAAATCACAGGAGTCGCGATCCAGATAGTGGCGAAAAGGCCATTTTTACAGGGTTTTTTCGCATTCGGGCGGATCGCCCGCACAGACATTATTCACTGTACTGTCACTGGCACATTCGTAGTGCGTGTTGTGCTTCCGTTGGTTCCGGTGACGGTCACCGTGTAGTTTCCCGCCGGAGTGCCGCCGGTTTTCGGAGTCGAGTTGTTGCTGCTTCCACCGCATCCCACTGCCGCGACTGCGATGGTAAAGAGAAGAATTCCGAGACCAACCTTCCACCGGCGTCGCGCCGGCACGCCCATTAGCATTGCGCCCGCGATCAAAGCCAGGCTTCCGCCCAGCCAACCGGAAGGCGTTCTGCGCGATACGGTGGCTGGTCCCGAGACTGCGTGCGGAGCAGTCGTCGACACCGTCAAGGTTGCTGTGGCACTTCCACTACTGATTGCCGCGGTGGCAGGCACCGAACAACTAATCTCGACGGTTGTATTCGAGACCGCACAACTCAAATTGACCGTACCGGTGAATCCATTCAACGCCGTGATGGTGATGCTAGTAGAGCCACTTTGTCCCGGCGCCGCGATCGTAATGCTCGACGGTGCTTGAAAGAGGTATGTAGGGGCGGCCACAAACCCGGGCCAGGCTGTGACCAGATTGAATGCATCAATCGTCCCCAAGCCTGTGGCGAGATCGTATCCCGTTCCCGCATTGAATCCGATCTGCAGCGTGCCTGATGTTGGACAGTTCGGGGATCCGGAAGTGCAGGGAACTTTGTTCGAGCCGGTTGTCACATCGTGAAAGGCGCTGGGATGCGAAGCATGGAGCGAATACAGGGTTGAGTTGAGGCTGGAACCTTGCCCGCCCGAAGCTGTGGCCTCATTTAAGATCGCCAGAATTCCAGCGAAGGCCGGTGCTCCGAACGACGTACCGCCCGCGACAGTCAGATTGTTGCCGCTGTCCCGAAAACCATTCGTACAGCTGCCGCCGGAACAGAAGAGATATCCATCGTGATTGGGCGACGCCGCCAGCGAAATGTCCGGAACGTCTCGCTTGCCATCCGCAGGTACGCCGGTTCCTGTCTGCCAACTGGGTTTCGCAAAATGTGTGCTTACGCCTCCACCGCCGGCCGAGACTCCCACGCCATCATTCCAGGTGGTCTCGGGAATGTACTGAATCGCCGACCCATTGTTGCCATTGTTGGTCGCATTCCAGTACGTAGCCGGATTCGCAACGTCGGCGCTGAATTGACTCCCTCCAATGCTGGTAGCCTCCGGTACGACGCCGGGTGCATCCACGCCCAATCCGAGCATAGCTGAGGTCGAGCCCGCCGCATCGCAATCAGCAGCGCCCGAGTCCCCCGAAGCGGCAATAATGTTTTGCCCTTGCGAGACCGCCTGCTGCGCAATGGACTGGAGGATATTCAGGAAAGTCGTCAGGTTTGCCTCACAGTTCCCGTAACTCATGCTGATGACCGGCGCGACGTTATTGTCGACAGCATATTGCAGCGAATCGAATACATTGAAGTTCGTGCTGTTTCCCGTGAAGACGAAAATCACCTTCGCGCCTTTCGCGACTGCGGCGGACCATTCCAGATCGAGACTCGATTCATCGAGATCGCCGCTCACTTCGGTGGCCGTCCCGCTGTTCGGTACCTGCACCTGCTGGAAGTTGCTCGATGTGCGTGCTGGCAGATTGGCAGCGCTACGGAATGCGTCGAGGTCGGAAGTCCGAATCGTCGTTTGTCCGACAACAGCGATCTTCTCTCCCGCTCCGTCGAGTCCGCCACTGTAAAGAGAATTCACGTTGTAGATGGTCGCGACGTCATCTGGGGCCAGGAAGTGATTGCCTGAAATATTGGAGGTGAAATGGGCTGTGACGTCTGGAGGCGCCTTATGAGTTCGCACTCGCGCGCGCGGGCGGAAATCGTCCAGGTTCTGCATTCCCAGTACAACATCTGACAGCGCAGCTGGGACGGCCGGCTCCGTTCCGTTGGCGAAGTGCATCTCGCCGTCAACGAGGTAGTGATGCATTTCCGTCCGGAACACCGTTTCGATCCGGGAGATCGGTCCACCGAACCATACCTGCGTGCGACCCCGCGCCACCCGGTCTACGGTGAGCCCTTGCTGCTGTAGCCATGAAGTCACAGTCGCTAGATCGTCCTGACTCAATCCAAAGCGATCGGCGTATTGCTCGGGCGTCAGCCACTTGTGATAGTTCGGTGATGACGAATCCTGCTGCTCCTCCAGCAACGTCTGCAGAGCCGCGTCCTGTTCCGGCGACCGCTTAAATACCAGCGAGACACCGCGCAGCATGCGTCCGCCATCCATGCGTCCTTGGTCTGTGGCCGTGCGCAATTGTGGACGCACATTGCCTGGCAGGAGGACCGTCTCGCGCTCGTCGATGGTCCGCGTGATGCGGTTGCGAACTTTGCTTTGTGGAAAAGCGCTGAAAGAAACACCCAGGATGAGGGAAACAATTGCGGCCCGAGTTAGAAAATGCACAGAAGGCTCCAGTTCATAGCCAGAGTCGCCAGATATTTGAAAGTCCCCTGACGAAGTCCGATATGTGTCACCGAACAGCTGGGTGCCCCGCCCTTCCCGCGCATCTTGTGGGAGGGTGGGCTCGGAGCCCTGCCCGTTCCTGACCTATCAGCGTTTTCCCTTAAAACGGTTGGTGAATGGATTCAGATCAGCCCGTGAAAGGATGCCTCACTTAGCCAATCTCCCGTCCCTACACCCATTACGGAAATTCTAGTCCCGAAAAAGCGTTTACATCGCACAGAAGGACAACGCCAGTACAATTACCGCGTCAGTGCCAAAATGCGTACCGGCCCGTCGACCTCCCCTTCCAACTTCATTGGCGCTACTACCACCAACGCGCCGGCATCCGGCACGCGTTCCAGGTTCGCGATATTTTCCAGGTGGTAAACACTGTGGGCCAATGTGTACTCGTGCACTGTCATGGTTTTCGCTGATCCGGGATCGACACTCAGCGTGTCAATTCCCAGTGCCAGCGCCGCGCGGCTTTCCACCAGGAAGCGGGCAGCATCTTCCGAAAATCCAGGAAAGTGCATTACGCCTCGCTTGTCGGCGTTGCGATAGTCCTTGATCGACGTCCAGCGACTGCCCCAGCCCGTTCGTGCAACGACCACAGCGCCGACTGGGATCTCGCCATGAATCTGCTCCCATTGAGCAATGTCCTGCACCGAGACTTCGTAATCGGCATTGCGCCGCACTTGGCTCGTAACGTCGAGCACAGCAAGCGGCGCAATCAAACGTTCCGGTGGAATCTGATCGACGGTCCACATCCCCCGCATTAAACGTGCGGGCGCGTCAATCGTGGTACTGGCCGGAGCCGAGGTCGAAATCCGCCGGGGGGAGTCCTTCTGAACCAGCGTCGCCGCGTGTACCGGCGTGATGCTTGCGCGACCATGCGTGGGATCCGCCGTGGGACCGGGGAATGAATGCGTAAGATCAACCACTCCTGTAAAACCACTCGGCTGCATAGTCCCCGGCCGGCGCTGTTGCGCAAACAATAACAGCGCCAGCGCCAGGGCATATCCGATCACAAGTGACTTAATCTTCATTGCTTCCTTAACTGAAAAGTCTCTCGGCGGTCCTTCCCTTGGCGAGACATCCGATGCGTTCGACGGGGAGTCCGAGGACTTCCTAAGGGAAACTACAGGGAAATTGTCCCCCGGCCAGTAACTGTTACTCAAGGCACGTCCGGTCATGACCGCAGGGGGTTTTCAACGTCATCACCGCACGGTTTTTTCAAACGAAGACGGCAATGAAAACAAGCAGAAAAAAGAGCTTTGCAGCCGCGAAAGCGCCGGAAAGAAGCTGAAGGGTGCCGTCTTAGTCTTTCGCGCTTTTTGCGAAAGACTCAGGGCGGGTCTTGTCCGATGAACGAATTTCGATCGTATTTCGTGAAGGCCCTACTTAACCAACCAATGCACCCAACCCGAAGGCCAACCCCGCGGCAACGGCCGTTCCAATAAAATTCACTCCATCGTTGTTGATCCGCCCCGATCGTTCAAACACCGCCCCGATGCAGCTGTCGACGAGCATTCCAACTACCCCGGCCACCCCCGGAATCCATAACCAGTCCGCGCGTAATCCGATCAGCGCACCCAGTGCGCCCACAACCATCGCCGCGCCCGCGCCCGCCGCGGTTCCCAATCGCGTGACTCCGCCATCCGTGCCCGCCGGTACGGCCTCAAAGGTCGTAATCAATCGCGCATTCTCGCTGAACGCCTGACCACACTCACTCGATACCGTGTCGGCCGCGGCTTCCGCCAGGGCCCCCGCCATCGCCAACAGCCACACCGCAGTACCTCCGAACGCAAACCATGTCGCACACAGCGACGCAATTCCAAGATTCGCCACCACCTGCGATGCGGTGCGCCCTTCTCTTCGTTCGGCCGTTCCCAGTTGTTGCTTGCGAGCTCTTCCCACCCGGGTCGCCAGCCAGGTCAATGCGAAGACCGAGAAGAGCGCGGCGAAAGCACCGGGTCCCGCGCAGGCAAAAAGCACGAAACATACGATCCCACCAGCAATCGCTCCAGAACGCGTAACCCCGCGAATTAGGTGTCCAATGCCCGCAAAAGCCGCCGTGACGATGAGAATGAAGCCAAGCCGCCGCGGCGTGCCCCCCATATTCCCGCCGGAATGTACGCTAAATACAGTAGTTTCAGCGACATGCGATAGCTCGAATCGATCTCACAGCTGCAACTCCACGCGAACCCAACTGGTAACTACCATGGCTAGTGGCGGCGGACGGCGACATCCCACGCATCGTGCTTTTTCTTTGGATTCGTCCGCCACAGGTTCCTGCATCAAAGTCCCAGTTGTTACGTTAAACTCACGACGCTGGGCGCGGCTCTGGCGCCTTTCTCGGATTCGGGGAGAACTTATGGCGGCCTCCGTTTGGTCTGGATATTTGACGTTTGGCTTGATTTCCATGCCGGTACGACTTTTTTCAGGGGCACGCAGCAGCGGCATTTCGTTCAACATGCTCCATCGCCCTGACTTACAGCGCGTGAAGCAGCAATATTACTGCCCGGCAGAGAACCGCGTCGTCGAGCGCAGCGAAATTGTGAAGGGCTACGAGTTCCGCAAGGACGAGTACATTGTCATCGAGCCCGAAGAAATCAAGAAGATCGAGCCGCGCACCGCCAAGACAATGGAAATTCTCGAATTCGTAAAAGAGAGCGACGTCGATCCTGTCTATTTCGAATCGTCCTACTACATGGTTCCAGAAGAAGCCGGACGTCGCCCATACGCTCTCCTCACCAAAGCGTTGGAAGAAAGCGAGTACGTTGCGATTGCGAAACTTACCATGCACAACCGCGAGTACACCGTGTTCCTCCGTCCGCACTCCGGTGGAATGATGTTGCACACGATGTATTACGCCGAGGAAGTCCGCCAGGTGGAAGACTTTGGCGCGCCCGATGTCGAACTCAAAGATGCCGAAGTGAAGGTTGCGCATCAGTTAATTGAAGCGCTTGCGACCGATTGGGACCCCGAGAAATATCACGACTCCTTCCAGGACAACTTGAAGAAACTGATTCAAACCAAGTTGGAAGGCGGAAAGGTCATCGAAATCGATAAGCCCAAGAAGATGGCGCCCGTGGTCGATCTGATGGCGGCATTGAAGCAGAGTCTTGCCGAAATGGAAGGCAAGAAGAAACCTGCGGCTACCACCAAGACCACTGGCGAAGCCGTCGCCGCCGGTGGCAAGTCTCGTCGCGGAAGATAAAGGCTTAAACCACAAAGGACACGACGTCACACGAAGGAAAATCTGAAGTCGAAAGCCTTGGTGTACCTTTGTGTCCTTCGGGGTTGATGATTTTTGCAGCGAAGGCCTCAGACGCGAAGCAACCCACAGCCTCGCATCGGCACCCAAACCAAAGATAACGCGGCTCGTTGAGTCGAATCCCGCTGACAACATTACCCAATCGTAAAATGACACTCATGCCCGCAACCACGCTCGCGGAACCACGTAACATTGCTATCAGGATCTTTCGTGCCCAACCGCCTGATTTGGAGTTCGCACGACAGGCGGTCGTGGAAGTTCACAATCGCAATCTCACCGACGACGCCACACTGATCGAATTCTTGTCAGACCGATCCCGCTATCTACTCCTTGCTGTGCAGCAAGATCGCGTGCTGGGAAGTTTGCATGGGCAAGCCTTGCGGCATCCGCATCGATGCGAACCGCAATTCTTGCTTTACGAAATTGATGTGCGTCCCGAATACGGCAATCAGGGAGTAGGCAAAGCGCTTGTGCAAAGTTTCATTGAGGAGGCAGAGGCTGCTGGAGCATTTGAAGCATGGGTTTTGACAGATGAATCTAACCGCGCAGCTCTGGCGATGTATACGTCTTGTGGTCTTCGCCGCGAGGGCCGGGAGCAGATCATGCTGAACCGGATGTTCGAGGGAAGGGACGGCTTGCTTCCCCTTCAGTGAGTTTCCCGATTAGAATGTTGGATTCTTCCTTCAGCCTTTTATGAATCAGCGTGCCGGGGTGCCGATGAGTTTGGTGTGTAAAGGCCGTCTTGCAGGAGTGCTTCTTCTCGGATTGATTTGTATCAGTTGTGGCGACGTCTACCGTCCGACCATCATTCCCAACCCGGTCCCCACGCCTGATCCCAAGAGCTTCCATGCTGTCATCGCCGTAAATCAAAACACCACGTTCAATCCCGGCACGGGCATGCAGATGGATGTGGCTGGTGACTCGAATGCGGGCGTGACCAAAGTGGCCATGGGGCCGGTCCACGCTGCCGTCATTGGCGCGCGTGTCTACGTGGCGAATTCCATATCGAACTCATTAAGTGTCTTCACGCAAGCGATATCGACGGGATCCATTGGAGCCTCCACCGACATCAACCTTCCTGTCGGCTTCAGCCCCACATTTGTGCACAGCACGGAGGCCACGACAATGTATGTGGCGACGGCCACCAGTCCGGACCCAAACGCTGCTGCTGGGCAAGTGGACGTCGTCACCACGGCGACGAACGTTTTCACGACCTCAATCCCGGTGGGGATCCACCCCGTGGCCATGGCGGAAACTCCTGACGGCAAGGAGCTTTACGTCGTGAATCAGCAGGACGGAAACGTCACTCACATCCACACCGTCGACAAGAGCACGGCAGCAGCCATTCCCGTCGGCGCCTCGCCGTCACTCGCCTACGCCCGCAACGACAACCAGAAGATATTCGTGCTCAACCAGGGGAGCGGAACGATCAGCACGATCAACACTGTGGCCGCCGGTGCGGGTCTGGAAGATACGATCGCGGGCACAGTCAACGCGGATGGCGGCGCTAACTACATGATTTACGACAGTCGCCGAAATCGCTTGTACGTGACCAGCTCGACGGGGTCGCTGTTCGTCTATGATGCAACGCCATCTGCACCAGTCCTGCTGAAGCAAATCGCGATTCCGGGCGCCGGAGATTGCGCCCAGTGCATGCCCGTTTCGGTGACGGCCCTTGCGGATGGTACGCGCGTATATGTAGGCAGTGCTTTCGAAACGACAGACTCCACGAAGTGTGCCCAAGCGGTTGGCGGGCCAGCCGTGAATTGCTACCTCACGCAGGTCATAGTCATCGATGCCAACAGTTTGACCCTTCGAGCTAGCTCCGCCGCTGCGCCGAATCCATTTCCAGTGCCAACTCCAACCGCGACGGTTCCCGCGGGCGCGCCGGTGCTGGCCCAGGCGGGTTGCGCCACGACCCGTTTCCGTCTTTCCATGGCAGCGTCGGCCGACAGCAGCCGTGTCTTTCTCTCGGCTTGTGATGCGGGCGGAGTCTCCACGATCCGGACCAGCGACGACACTTACGTCGTGACCCTTCCTACTCCGGTGAGCGCTTTCCCGCCGATCCAGACCGATCCCAATGCACCGCCGCGGCCTCCGCGGCAGAATCCGGTATTTTTGCTAAGCGGGCAATAACGAGGCTCTCGGCTTTTGGCTCGGCTCTCGGGAAGCCGATGGCGGGGATTGGGCCTTGCATGTAGCGCTGGCATCCTGCCGGCTGTCCCGAGGGCGTCCTCGCCGTCGGATCAAACTTCTGGCGCTGTTTACGAAGGGCGGGCGGGACGCCCGCCGGACAGCCGGCGAGACGCCGGCGCTACAAGGAAAGGTTGAGGGACTGGCCGAGTTCTCTTAAAGCTAAGTTGTTGAAATCTCGTTCGAGCTTGAGCGGGTGGTCAACTCGGTGCTCGAATCGTCATCCAGGATGCCCGGCAATTGCGTTTAGAAGCGATATGAGCGTACTTTGGGCCCGGGTGATGGTTCGGGGAGACCTTCCGTGTCTTCGCGCCTGCCCCAGGCGCTTGTGATGCGTTTTATTAGCCTCGGGCTATTTCATTCTTGGATCACAGAAAACGAAGGAAGACTCGCGGTGACCGATGATCCAACCCAGCCTTCGCAAAGAACGCGATAGGCTGGGGCACCGGTTGAGTTTTGCGCCGCCGAGAACCTGAACCCTAAAAGCACCTAACAAAACCTCCACCACGGCAGCTTGCGTGCGCTCACTGCAGCTTCGCGTACTCCGCCTTGGCTTCCTTCAGGATGGGGATGTCGGGGCCGCGGCGGGACGGTTGTATGAATCACGGGAGCTGCAAATCAAGGGCGTAAATTTCCTGCGAGCCCACGTCGCGCAACACAAGAGGGGAATCATCCGGGGCTAAGCCGCACCACGTTCCAAAAGTGCCGATCGTTAGCCGGATTCCTTTCAGACTCACAATCTTCTCCAGCTTGTGATCGCTGACCCGCACGCGATACAGGGCTGTGTCGCTTCCGAAGGAGTGAAAGTAAATGTAGTTTCCATCCCGCGACCAATTCGGGTAAGCGACTGTGATTCCCGCCAGTTCTGCCCACTTTTGAGTCTTGAAGTCAAAAAGCATTAAAGGCTGCCAGCCACCGGACGTCGCTGCGATGTAGCGACCGTCGGGCGACCAGCGAGGTGACCACAGTCCTTCTGATCCCGGCACGACCGACACCCTGTGGGTTCGCAAGTCGAGGATATTGACAGTTCCATACCAATTGCCAGCTCTAGGAGTAGACCAGAAGACCAGCGATGTGCTATCCGGAGACCAGGTGGGGTCAAACTCGCCGTTTTGCTCCTCGGGGAGTAGTTGTTGGGGGGTGCCCCCATCGGCCGAAACCAGATAGTTCTTCAATGGCTTGCCAGGAAGCGCTGCCATGAACACAATTTGTTTCTGGTCAGGGGACCATCGAGGCAAGAAGGCTTGCACGGGGGGAAATGTGAGTCGCAGTCGATCGCTGCCATCCGCCTTGCTCCGCCACAGACTCCCTTCCGGATAAGAGGTGTAAGTCACCCATTGCCCATCTCTGGAGAAGTCCACCCCTTCCCCTGATATGCCCGAAAGATAGGGCTCAAACTGTTGGGTTTTCTGATTGAAACGTCCGAGCTCCCCGCGGGGCTGAGAGCCGATAGCAAAAAGTTTCTTCCCATCCACGCTGGGAACCGGCATGGAATAGCTCAGCGGGCCTGTGGTCAATTCCATCGGTTCCCATCTTGCCCTGCGGAACAGGCCGCCTTTTTCGGGAATCGCCCAGAGCTGTGCCTTACCGTTGCGAGTGGACTGAAAGATGAAATACTTCCCGTCCGGTGTCCAACTACCACAGCATTCCTGGGAAGGTTTGTTCCAGTCGGGAAGCAACGGATGAAGATGAGTGCCGTCGGCCTGAACTTCCCACAACGATTCTGATTCGGTCCCTCGTACAGTAGCCACTGAAATACGTAAACGTGAACCGTCAGGCGACCAGCGTAACCACCGGGGAAAGCCCGGGACGGTTACAAACTTTTTGGATTCCGTCCCATCAGTCCTGGCGACGTATAGATCATTGCCATTGGCAAATACTATTCGCTGTCCATCCGGAGACCAAGTTCCGTCGTGGCCAATCAGCCCTCCCAAACGGTGGGGCGTCCCGGCGGGAAGCGGCAATACCCAGAGTGGCGTCTCGCCCTGTGGCTCCCCGCGCTCTCTAGCAGTATATGCCGGAATTAAAAGTGCGGACCGGTCCGGGGAGATATCTCCGATTCGGCTCACTGGGAAAGGCGTAGCAATTGCCGATGTCTCGCCACCCAAAGTGGAGACTTGCGTAAGAACCGGCGAAACCCACGGCGAATCCACGAAGTAAACCCGTGAGCCGTCGGTGACCAACGCGAAGGGGGTTTCACCCCAAAGTTTGGCACTACCATCGTTCGTAACCTGCACGTAGCCCGAGGCCTTGGGAGGCGGCAGCGGAACCGATAGCCGGACGGTCAGAATCGCAATCGTAACCACGGTGATGCCTGCAGCCACCCCAAGCCCAGTCCGCCACTGTCTTGGGCGCGGTTTGCGCACCGACCCCTCGACTAGCGCGGGCCCAGGGGCGGTTTGTCGGGGAGTCTGCTGGGACTCTCCGAGGCTGCCCGCGAGGGCTCCCACTGCGACCGCCCGCCCCGTCTCCGTGTCCCGTTTCAGGCGCAGCAGATCAGCACGCATTTCCGCTGCGCTCTGACAGCGAAGATTCCGGTCCTTTTCGAGTGCCTTATTGATGATGTCTTCCAACTTGGGTGGCAGATCCGGGTTCAGCCGCACCGCTGACGTGGGAGTCCCGTCCAGAATGGCTTTGAAGATGACCGCGCTACTCTCGCCTCGGAAGGGCAATGCGCCCGTTGCCATTTCGTAGAGGACCGCGCCGAAGGAAAACAAATCCGTGCGCGCGTCCAGTTCTTTGGCCCGCGCCTGTTCCGGCGACATATATGCGACCGTACCCAGAGTCGCGCCGGGACTGGTCAGATGTTGCTCAATCGTCAACGTCTGTGTGTTAGCCGACGGGTTATGGATGGACGAACTGACCGAGGGGTTGACCTTGGCCAGCCCGAAATCCAGGATCTTGGCATGACCGCGCTCCGTTACAAAGATGTTTGCGGGCTTAATGTCACGGTGGACGATTCCCTTAGAATGGGCAGCATCAAGAGCGTCCGCGATCTCGATCGCAAGACCGAGTAATACATCCGTCTCCATGGGCTTTCCGGCGATGCGATGCTTCAACGTCACGCCGTCCAGGAACTCCATAACGAGGAACGTCTGCCCGTCTTGCTGCCCGATCTCATGGATCGTGCAGATATTGGGATGGTTGAGGGCAGAAGCAGCTTGAGCTTCTTGCTGGAAACGAGCCAAGGCTTGAGGGTCCTTGGCGACGTCATCGGGCAGAAACTTCAGAGCGACAAACCGGTGCAGGGTTATGTCTTCAGCCTTGTAGACCACACCCATCCCACCGCCGCCCACCTTCTCGACGATGCAGTAGTGCGAGATGGTTTGGCCGATCAATGAAGTGGCCACTCCGTGAGCGACCATATTAGGAGGCCAAACTGCGGCTAGTCAATGCATTAGGGGCAAAGCTGAGTTTCAGCCCGTCATCCAATTGGCTCGCAGGAAACGCCAGCAGATCAAAGCACACCCCAGGGACAAGAATGCCTCGTGAATGTCCACCCGCTTTTCGTAGCGCACGCGCAGTCGCCGGAACTGGTTCAGCCAAGCGAAGGTCCGTTCGATCACCCAGCGCCATCGCCCCAGTCCGCTGCCATGTTCGGTATTGCGCTTCGCAAGAAAAGGGTTGATGCGTCTGTCACGCAGACCTTGCCGGATCGACTCCGCGTCATAACCACGGTCGCCCAATACGCAATCAGGACGATGCCGTGGGCGTCCCCGCTCTCCCTGCAATCTTGGGATGGCATCAACCAGTGCGAGGGCTTGTTGCGAGTCATTGCGATTGGCCCCCGTGAGCTTAACGGCCAACGGAACTCCGCGTCCATCGCAAATCAGATGGCGCTTGCTGCCCAGCTTGGCCCGGTCGGTGGGATTCGGTCCCGTCTGCCGCCCCCAAAAACTGCCCGGATCGAACTGCCGTCCACGACGGTCCGCGACCAATCAATCTCCCCGCAGCGCGCCAGCCAGTCCAGCAAAGAGAAGTGGATCAGTTGCCAGATGCCTGCCTCTTGCCAGTCACGTAACCGCCGCCAGCAGGTCATGCCAGAACCGCAGCCCAGTTCCTGTGGCAGCATCTCCCACGGTATGCCGCTGCGAAGCACGAAGAGAATCCCGGTGAAGCAAGCACGATCAGGCAAGCGAGGTCTGCCTCCGTTGGGTCTGCGCGGTGAGGGCGGCAGCAGCGGTTGAATCAGATTCCACAAAGCATCGGGAAGCAAAGGAGTGCTCATGGATTAAGCATCCTAGCATTGACGGGAACAGCTTTCCGATCCCCGCGGCTGGTAAGAACTGAGTTTTGTTAGGCTGTCTAAGGGACTGATAAACCGAAAGCTTAGAGCCTGGAGCAAGAAGCCCGAGAGCCGAAAGCCCAGGCGCAAAGGCCAAAGACGATACTGTTTAGTTTCCCGCGGCCGCTGCCCGGTCGGTGTGGCGTTTGCGAGTGTAGCGCATGGCGATGTTCATGAAGACACTGCCGATGGGAGTCTCGAAGCACATGACGAGCGCTTCGGTGTCTTCGGTGCCTTTGATGCCCTCTTCGGAAGTGTGAAGTACGGGCGGATGCACGCGGAAGTGAAATCCCTGATCGTTGAGGAACGTAACTGCATTGCCAATGATCTGGTTGGCCAGCTCGCAGGCAGTTTCGCGCACCAGACTGTCGGATTCGGGCAGGTCCGCGCCTGCCATCTTGCTGGCAACGCGTACGGCCGTATCGGGATCGAGGTCGATGATAATGCGCCCTTCGATGTCCCCGGTGACCCACACCATGGCCGCGACGCCTTTGCGGCGATAGGCCTCCTCCTCCATGCTGAGACTGCCGATGGCAGTCGTGCACTGCAGGCCCTGCGCGAGGACTGCGTCTGCCGAGTTGATGAACGGCTGAATCAACTCCATCTTCATGACAATTTAGGCCCCCGCGCCCGCCACGTTTGCGACTGCTCCATCCTCGCCCAGCACGTACTTGATCACTTCGTACAGGACTTCGGGTTTTACTGGTTTTTGCACGAAGTGACGTGCTCCACGTTGCAGAGCGGCCACGATGTTTTCCTGGTAGCCGACTGACGACACCATCACGATGCGCGCTTCCGGATGCGATTGCACGATCCGTTCCGCCGCTTCGATCCCTTCCATCTGCGGCATGGTGATATCCATGAGCACAATGTCGGGATGAGTGCGGTCATATTCCGTGATGGCGGTCAGACCATCGCCCGCCTCGCCGGCCAGAGTTCCGCCAAAGGACTCGACCATGCGGGCCAGGTTCTTGCGCGCGAAGACGGAGTCGTCCACGATCAGGTAGCGGACCGGCTGCCCGTCTTTGCTGCGTTTTACTGGCGCAAACTGCTCCATAACGACCTCCTGTTACTACTTGCGTACCATACGGCGTCGCCGCCGGCTAGATAACCCTAGTTATACCCGGCGGTTGCGCCCTTGCCGCCCACGCCGTGCCCTGCACTTGCTTCCCCCCGCCCAGGATCCGCCGCGAGCGACATCAGCGTCGTCGCCATGGACTCCAGGTCCACGATCCGGGTTGCATATCCCCGCTCGATCGCGGCCTTGGGCATTCCGAACACCACGCAGGACTGCTCGCTCTGCGCGATGGTCATCCCGCCCACAGATTTCACTGCTCCCAATCCGTCAGCCCCGTCGTCACCCATCCCGGTCATAATCACGCCGATCGACTGGGGGCCGAATTCTTCGGCCACGCTCCGGAAGAGCACGTCCGCGGAAGGACGGTGCCCGCGGATGCGCGGCTCGTCGCTGAGCAACGCGACATTGGCGAGCGGCATGCGCTTGGCTTTGAGGTGCCGGCTCCCCGGGCAAACCAGAACGCGGCCCCGCAAGAGCAGGTCGCCCGACTGAGCTTCCTTCACGCGCAAGGCGCAGGTCTCATCCAGGCGGCGGGCAAACATTTCCGTAAAGTTTTCCGGCATGTGCTGCACGACCAGAATGGAGCCCGGAAACTCCGCCGGAAGCTGCGAAAACAAATACTGCAAAGCGTTTGGCCCGCCGGTGGAAACTCCGATGGCGATAATTTTCGTCGGTCCTTGGTCGGACGAGGCCGGAGCCTTGCCCACCGGCTTCCTGGCTTCATAGGTCTTGACCGAACCTGTTCTGCTGTTGGCGGCCGCCTTGATCTTGGCAATCAATTCGGCAGCGATTTCCGGCATGCGCGTCGAAACATCCTGCGGTTTGGCCACGAAGTCAAAGGCGCCCAGGCCCAGCGCTTTCATTGTGATCGAAGCACCTTCTGTGCTGTGCGAACTGACCACGATGACGGGCACCGGATGTCGCCGCATGATCTGCTTCAACATGTCGATGCCGTTCATGCCCGGCATCTCCAGGTCGAGTGTGACCACTTGCGGCTTCAGGTCTTCGATCTTTTTCAGGCCGAAGCTTCCGTCGATCGCCGTGCCCACGACTTCGATCGAGGGATCGCGCTCGAGGATCTGCGGAATCAGCTTGCGCATGAGCGCCGAGTCATCGACCACCAGTACACGCAATCGTTGCTTCATGCGTGGCCTCCGGTGGCGGCGTAGCCCAGGCGCACTTTGTCAGCCTGCGAGAGCAGCAGACCCGAGTTAACTTGCCCCGCGGCTGCCGGGCGCAAACGGGTAAAGTGCTCCACGATGGCCGACAGATTGAGAATGAGAACGACACGTCCATCCCCGAGAATAGACGCCCCACTGACAAGATCGGTTGAGACGGCATGGTCGTCCAAAGCCTTGATCACCAACTCTTCCTCACCTTCGAGCCCATCGACGATGAGCCCGAACTTCCTCTCCCCCAAGCTGATAACCAACACAAAGAGTTTGGCCAACGCGCGCTCCGGCCCTTCGGCGGGAGGGCGGCCCAGGCGCACCAATGGCAACACCTGGTTGCGCAACTGCAGGATCTCGTAGTGGTCGACCTGGTGGACTTCGCCTTGGAGCGTGCGCGCGATCTCGACAACCGAATTGAGCGGGATCGCGTACAGGCGTTGCTCGACCCGGAACAAGAGTGCCTTGATGATCGCAAGTGTGAGGGGCAGCTTCAGCCGGAAGGTCGTGCCCTGACCGGGATGGGTTTCAATGTGCACTGTGCCTTTCAGGCGATGGAGCACGCTCTGCACCACGTCCATGCCGACGCCGCGCCCAGAGACCTCCGTAACTTCTTCCGCCGTGCTGAATCCGGGACGGAGAATGAATTCGAGACTCTCGGCTTCGTTGAGCCGGGCGGCATCTTCGACGGTGACTAGTCCCAGTTCGACCGCCTTGGCGCGAATACGCGCCGCGTCCATGCCGCGCCCGTCGTCCCTGACTTCGACTATCACCTGATTGCCCTGGTGATAGGCGCGCAGACTCAGCACGCCTTTAGCGGGCTTGCCGCACTTCTGGCGCTCTTCGGACGATTCGAGCCCATGACTGATGGCGTTGCGGACCAGGTGCGTGAGCGGCTCGGCGATCGCGTCCAAAATGCTCTTGTCCAGATCGGTGTCCTGCCCGCTGACAACCAGTTCGACTTCGCGATTGCACTGCCGCGCCACGTCGCGCACGATGCGGGGAAAGCGACGGAACAGCTGTTCCACGGGCACCATGCGAATCTTCATGACCGACCGCTGCAGATCGTTGAGAACGCGCGCCTGGAACGCCATGGCGTCGGCGAATTTTCCGCGCAGCGTGTCCTTGGGATAGAACTTCGTGAATTCGTTCAAGGCCTGGGTGAGCATCGACTTGCCAATGATCAACTCGCCCACAAGATTGAGCACGCTGTCGATGCGCTCAGCATCCACGCGCAGAATGTTTTCCGCCATCGTGGGGTGCGGCTGGGAGACGCCTTCGGGTGGGGTTTCGTGGTCGTCGGCGACAATTGTTGCAGCCGCGCTGATTTCGGGTTCCGCAACTGGTTCGCTTTCGCTCGCCTGAGCAGTTTTCTTGCTGGTGCGCCCGGCGGCGATTTCGCCCGGGAGAACGTCGAGCTTAACGCTGGCCACAATGGTGGGAATCTGGCACTTGGCAGAAACCGCTTCCGCAGCCTTCTCGGTGGCCAGCAGGAATTCCACATGCTTGGAGGCAGTGGGCGATCCCGCATCGGGCCGCGTCGCCAGTATGTCGCCGATGCCGGACAGCGCGTTCTGCACCAGTTGGCGTCCGGCAATGGGCATGGCGCAGTGCGGATCGATCTGCGCGTGCACGTGATAGACGAACCTGCCCTCGGCCTGCGCCTTCTGCACGGCGAGTTTTTCGTATTCCGTCCAGCCTAGAGCCTTGGCCGTGACCGTAGTTTTCTTCCGTCCGCGGGTCTTTGTGCCGGGCTCTTCCGCCAGTTTCTTCACCAGCTTGCGCAAGGGATCGCGGGAGGGAAGCTTGCCGGGCTTGCGATAGGCAGCCAGCATGGCTGCAAAGAGATCGGCGGCGGAAAAGGCGACTTCCGCCAGCATCTTGTGGCCGATGCTCGATTCGAGCGCCAAGGCATCTTCGAGTTCGTGAGCGACTTCGCTTAGTTCGCGATAGCCGCAGGCGGCAGCGTCGCCTTTGAGCGTGTGCACGATCCGGCGGATGCTGCGCACAATTTCGGCATCACCGGGACGCTTCTCGAGCTTGAGCGCCTCATCGTTCAGCGCCTGCAGCAATTCCTGCGCGCTCTCGAAGAAGAGCTCGCGCAGTTCGGCCATGCGCTCGTCGGATTGGCTCACGATTTCACCTCAATCCGCTGATACGCTGTGCCGCTGTTGCGGTGCACCATCTGGAAGCGGTCGGTCAGGCCCAGCAAACTTTCGGCGTGTCCTACGAAAAGGTAGCCATCGGGATTCAGGCAGCGATAGAACTTGTTGATCAGGCGCTTCTGCTCAGCCTCGTCGAAGTACATCATCACGTTGCGGCAGAAGATGACGTCATTGCGCTGAGGCAGGTACTCGGTCTTTAGGTTGTGGAAGTCGAAGTGGACGATTTCCTTCAGACTCTTCTTGACCGCGTAGCGCTCGCCCACTTTGTCGAAGTAGCGCAGGCGATAGCTGTAGTCAACCGACGACATCTGGTTTTCGCTGTAGGTGCCGTCCTGCCCGGCGCGCAATACCGAGTAGCTGATGTCGCTGGCGAGGATCTCGACCTTCCATGGCGAGGGAATCAGCGGCTTTGGCGAGGGCGAATCCACCGGCAGAGGATTGCGCATGTAGTAGTACGCGAGTGCGTCGGCCACCTGCATGGCCATCGTGTAGGGCTCTTGCCCGGTGGAGCAACCTGCACTCCAGAAGCGCAGGGAGAAGTCGCGCCGCTCCTGCTTGTGATGCAAAAGCCCTTCGAGCACATGCTTGTGAAACAAGTCGAGTTGGGCTTTATTGCGGAAGAAGCTGGTTTCGTTGACGGTCAGGTTTTCGAGCAATTGCGAGAGTTCGCCTTTACCGGTGTCGCTGATCAGGAGGCGATAGTAGCTGTAGAAGGAATCGACACGGCACTCGCGCATGCGGCGCTGCACGCGATCCTGGAGAAAATGAGTGCGGCGGTCGTCGAAGTGCATGCCGCACTCCTGGTAGACCAGAGCCTGCAGGAGTTTCAGTTCCGCTTCACTGAGCGGTACCGGTGCGGGTGCGGTGCCAAATGTCCCCATGCGGATGTGAGCGGCGGCTAACGGGCCGCGGCGCTGCGGACCTCCGGTTTCGGAGTGGATGTTGCTTTCGCATCGGGGGAGGGCTTTTGCGAGCTATCACTCGAGAAGTCGAGCAGCTTGTTCATGTCGAGCAGCATGATGAGGCGTCCTTTGTACTTGCCGAGGCCCGTCACGCAGTTGGCCCCGCCTTCCTGCAGAACTGCGGGCGGCGGTTCGATATCGGTGGAAGCGATCTTCAGCACTTCGGACGCGGAATCGACGATCAGGCCGGAGAGGCGACCGTTGAACTCGACCACCAGGATCCGGTTGCGACGGTTGGTGCCGGCCTCTTTCACGCCGAAGCGCTTGCGGAGGTCCATGACGGAAACGATCTTGCCCCGCAGGTTGATGACGCCTTCCATGTAGTCGGGCGCGTCGGGCACGGCGGTGATTTCAGGCACGCGCACGATTTCATGCAGTGACGTGATCGGCACGCCGTACGTCTCTCGTCCCACCTGGAACCCCACGATGTGCAGTTCTCGGCTCATGGACAGATCCTCGGCTATCCCTGGAACCCGGCGGCGGCATGACGTGCGCCACGCGCGGGCTCTTCGTGGCGTGGACGGCGCTCAGCTTCACCCGACCGCCCGGCCACGCGCTCCATGGCGTCGAGCAATTCACGCGACATCTTGGACATCTGCTCCGCGGAAGCGGCCAACTCGGTCGAACCCGAAGTCGACTGCTGGATCAGTTCGCGCATGCGCTCCATGGCTTTGACCACGGCCTGGGCTCCGGACGCCTGCTCTTCGACGGCCGAGTTGATCTCGTGAGTGATTTCGTTGAGGCGCGTGGTGGCGCGGGCGATCTGCGAGGAGCCATGCGACTGCTCGTTGGTGGCGGCGCCTATCTCCTGGGCAAACTTGTAGACCTCGGTGACGACATTGGAGATCTTGCGCAACGCGGCATTCAGTTCGCCACCCAGCTCCAGGCCTTCGTTGACGATGGTCGTGCTCTCGTCCATGTTCTCGACGGCCTTGCGGGCTTCCTTCTGGATGCTCTGGATCAGTTCGGAAATTTCCTTGGTCGATTGTGCTGATTTCTCGGCCAGCTTGCGGACTTCGTCGGCGACGACGGCGAAGCCGAGACCGTGTTCGCCGGCGCGGGCGGCTTCGATCGCGGCGTTGAGGGCGAGCAGGTTGGTCTGCTCGGCCAGGTCGTCGATAACCTCGATGATCTTGCCGATGTCGTCGGCGCGCGTGCCCAGGGCATCGATGATTGCGCCCGAGGACTTTATGGTGTTGTTGATCTTGGTCAGGCCCTCGGTGGCCTTCTCCATGGTGTTGATGCCGCTGTGCACTTCTTCGCGCGAGCGGTTGGAGATGTCGAGCAGAACTTTCGCGGTGTCGGCCACGCGCTGGATGGAGGCCACCATCTCGTCGATGGAGGCAGAGGTTTCGCTGACGCTGGAGGCCTGCGTCTGGGTGCTCTTCACCATGTTCTGCACGTTGACGCTCATCTCGTGCATGGTGCTGGTGACTTCATCGATGGCCGAGGAGCCCTGCAGGCTGATCTTGGCGGATTCGTCGGAAGCTCCGGCAACTTGGCTGGAGGCGCTGGCGACTTGCGAGGCGAGATCGCGCACGCTGCGGACCAGGTCTCGTAGGCTCTTGACCATCTGCTGGAAGGCATGGCCAAGAGTGTCCTGCTTGGATCGCGGCTGCACGTCGACCATGAGATCGCCAGCAGCGATCGCTTCGGAGACGACCGCCATTTCTTTCAGGTACTTGACCATGCTGGCGAAGGTGCGGGCCAGTTCGCCGATTTCGTCCTGGCGCTGGATATCCGTTTCTATATCGTGGTCGAGATCGCCGGTGTTGCCGATCTTGTGAGCGACCGTCATCAGCTTGGCCAGCGGTTCGGTGATAGAGGCGGCGGTGCGGTAGGCGATGAAGCCGCCCACTACCAGAGCGATGGCCATGGCTAGGGCAGAGAAACCGATGGTCAAATTCGCCGCCGTGTCGTCCGACTTCCGGCGCTCCTCGTAGATCTTCTTGTTCTCCTTCTCGGCGATATCCAGGAATTCGGTCGAGGTCTTCACCCAGGACGAGGGGTCCTTCTGGAGGTAGAAGATCTGCAGCTCGGCGACGGTAGCGTTGCCGCTGTCCACATCCCGGCGCTTGTCGAGAAGGGGCTGGGCGCATTCCTTGGCCCAGTTCTGCTCCGCCTGCTGCACCTTTTCGAGAGCGGCCTTCTGTTGATCTGAGCCCGCCAGGCTGTGGGCCTGCTCCAGCTTGTCATTGAGGGAGTGGATGCCTTCATTCATGCGGTCGACCTCGCGGGTGTCGCCGCTGAGCAGGTAATTGCTCAAGTAGAGGCGGTTCTGCATCATCTGGAACTTAATCAGGTCCGTGGCCTCGGCCAATTTCTGGGAGGAGGCGGCTGCATTCTTAGCGTCGTGCTCGCGGCGCACAGCCATCCAGTTGACGATGAACAGAAAGACCACCCCTAAAAGGACGCCTCCAAAACTCAAGTAAAGTTTCTTGCCCAGCGTCATCGCTGCTCCTCCCTACAAGCCCGGCGCGGTCCATGGCACAGCCGGGCAACACTTCGCCTAATCACGACTAATTCGCCCCGTTCGGGTCAAACTTGAACTCCACGACTCCCGTGGTTTCTTCGGAGGCCGTTTCGAAGCGCCACTTTTTGACGGCGTCCACGGCAGCATTGACCAGCAAGGGATGTCCGCCAACGACCTTGGTGCTCTTTACCGAGCCATTGGGGGCGACCACGACTTCCACCTTCACCACGCCCGAAATGCTCATGCGTTTCGCCAATTCCGGGTACATGGGCGCCACTCTGGTCTTAGCCTTGCGAGTCAACTCCTGCGCACGGCCGGGCAGGGGGTGCAGCAGGATCAGAGCGCTGATTCCTGCCAATAGGAATGCTGTGAACCACCGTTGAGCTGACCGACGAGACACAATTCCTCCCTTGAACACAAAAAAATCCTACCTTGGGATGAGCAACGTCCGTACCAGCTAAATCGTTGGGAACATTACTTTGGTGACTTCGGATAAGTGATTGCGCGAAAAGGGAATCGTGCAGCGGCCGAGGGGCGAGCTGAGCTCCAGAGAGCTGGGTTGACGTCTCCTCCGCGCATGAATTCTCAACTTGAGACGGGCCTTTTCCAGAAGTTCATAGTTCGACACTTGGCCCGGAAATGTCCTTGACTCAAAATGAGATTGTCGGTAGTTTCCCCTTATCTTCAAAGAACTTGTAACGCTTTGGCCGGAGCGGAAACGGTGTTTTTTTGACCATGCATGCGGGAGACATGACGCTCGTCGAGGATTTCAATCCGCGCTCGGACGAAGCTTTTCAGAAATTGCTCCTGCGTTTTTCGGCAGCCGCCGCCAAAGGAACGGATGCGAGCGCGCTGATTCGGATGTTCTGTCACGAGACGCGCGAGTTCTTCCAAGTGACGGGCGTCTACTTCTGGCAAAGTCTCTCGTCAGATGAGTTGGTCGGTGCCGAAGCCGATGGCCGGATGGCAGATTCCTTCCTCGGACAACGGGTCAAGACCTCCGAAAGCGGCGTTTTTGGCGAGGCGGTTCGCAAGCGCCGCACGATCTTCGTGAATTTTCTCGATCCCAGCCGCTACCCGCGAGTCTCACAATTCCAGTCGCGCTCGATGATGGCCGCGCCGCTAGTGGTGTCGAACGAAGTGCTGGGAGCGGTAGCGTTCCTGCACGACTCGGATCCAGGCTATTTCAACGAGGATCTCGCGGCCAAGGGCACCATTTTGGCCGGGCAGCTCGGCAGCCTGATGGAGGCCCGTCGGCTGACCGAGGTTTCGCGAGAAGATCATCGCCGGGCGGAAATTCTGGCCGACGTGGCCAACACGCTGCATGGCAATCCGGACGTCAACGCTGTGATTGAGGCTCTGGCGGATCGCATCCGCATCCTGCTCCGTACCCGCCTGGTGTGCGTTTTCATGCGGCAGGAGGGTCCTTTTGAACTACGGGGCGTCGCAGCTGACAACCCGCACCTTGCCAAAACTGCCAGGGCCCGCCACGACCGCACAGCGCTTCGCTTTGCCGCCGACCTGGCGGCTCGCGCTGTGGCCGCTTCGGAACCGGTGACGGTCTCGATCGATTCGAATTCCCATGCCTTGGGAGACATGGTGCCCTCGGGAATGTTGCTGGCAGCACCCTTCCGAAGTTCGCGAACGCAGGGCGCGATTCTGGTGTATCCCAGGCAGGACGGAATCTTCACGGTGGATGAGCGGTCGCTGGTGGCGGCGATTGCAGGCTTCGGCGCAGTGGCGCTGGCCAACGCGGAACTCTATTCGACGGCGCGCGGGCAGGCACATGAACTTCATCAGTTGCTGGAGCTTTCCTCTGAGCTCAGCTCGATCGGGAAGCTCGACAAGTTTCTGGAAGCCTTCGTGGTGCGAGCAGCGGATTTTCTGGGATTTGGGCGCTGCTTTATTGGCTTGCTGGAGGATGGGGTTTTCCGCGTGCGCCTCGGAGCCGAGAAGGGCGCAGCGCAGCATGTCGATGTGACATTCCCGGATGGGGTTGCGACGAAAGTGCTGGCGGCGAAGGAGGTTTTCTGGACCGATAACGCCGCTGCAGTTCCAGGTGCGAATCTGGAGGCAATTGACAAGTTCAGTGTCAAGCAATTGCTTGCCGTTCCTCTCGTCGGGTCCGACAACCATGTCATGGGGATGTTCGGCGTGCTCGACCGGCTGGATCAGTCGGGTATTTCCCCGGAAGACATCCGCAGGGCCCGTGCTCTGGCCGCTCAAGTAGCGGTAGCCCTGGACCTGATGCGCAATTTGCACCGCTCGGAAGAGCATCGCAAACGCGCGGAAGCTTTGATGGGATTGGCGCTGGAGTTGGGAAGCCTCGTCCATCTACCCGATTTCAACAACCGCTTTGTGTCTCGGGCGGCGGACGTTGTGGGGGCGAAAGCGGCGGCCCTGGCCGTGTACCAGGATGCCGTTCTTGAAACGGTGGTTTTGCACGACCAATCCCAGGAAGGCCCCTCTGATCGGTCACTGGAGCGGCGGTTGAGTCACGCTCTGACCGAGTCCCTGGCTCGACATTCCGAGCGGAGTCACAGTGGCCCCGCGGCGGACTTGTTGGGACCGGCGTTGTCCTCGGCGCTGGGCTGGAAAGACTGCACGCTGCTGCGCCTGAAGGGCTCAGCCGACGAGTCGGTGGGCGTGCTCTGCCTCGCCAATCGCGGGAAACATACGACCCTCCAGGAAGAGCAACTGCTGCACGCGATTGCCAGCCACGCCTCGGTGGCGCTTGAAAATGCGCGACTGTTTACGCGCATGGACAAGGCAAACCGGCACTGGATGGAGATCTTCGACGCCATCACGGACTTCATCGTCGTCCACGACGAGGCGCACAATGTCTTGCGAGTGAACCGGTCGCTTTCGGAGTTCATCGGAGTGACCCCCAGCGAACTGATCGGCATGAACATGCGTTCCTTGCTCGCGCTGACGACCACGGAGACGTCGCACTCCTGTCCGTTCTGCCGGTCGTCCACGGAGGGGCCAGACGAGTATGTCCACACGGTGTTGGAGCGCATGTACCTGGTTTCAACCTCGCGAATTCACGGGGCCAGCGGCGAGCGCCAGCACACGATTCATGTGCTGAAGGACATCACTGACCGGCGCGAGGCCGAGCGGCGGTACCGCGAGTTGTTCGACAACATCCAGGAAGGGCTCTTTTTTGCCGTTCCCACGGGGCATTTCATTGAGGTGAATGACGCCCTGGTGCGGATGTTGGGCTATGCCGATCGGGATGAACTGCTGAAGATCGATATTTCGACGCAGCTTTACTACTCCCCCGACCGGCTCAAGTATTTGAATGACGTGATGCAGAAGCACGCGGTGCTGCGCAACCACGAAGAGGTGCTGCGGCGTAAGGACGGAAGCGCCATTCACGTTCTGATCAATGCTTTCGCGGTCCCGGATGCGCACGGACAAGTTCTGCAATATCGCGGACTGATGCTCGACATCACGGGGCTGAAAACATATCAGTCGGAGTTGCAGCGGGCCCGTGATTTCTCCGAGAAGATTCTGAACAATACGCAGAGCCTGATCCTGGTCGTCGATACGGCGGGGCTGATCAGCTACGCCAACAAGCGCTGGTATGAGGCCGGGTACGAACAACGGCAACTGGTCGGATGCCCGATGACGGACCTGGTTTCACCGACCCGGCGGCCAGTGCTCACCGATGCGCTGAACTCAACGCTGTCCGGACATCAGGTCGATAACCTCGATCTGGCCGTTCTTCGTGGAGACGGACGAGTGGGGCAGTTCTCAGTAAATCTGAGCCCCATGCGCGATGAGCAGGGATTAGTCACAAGCATCGTGGTGGTGCTGACGGATATCACCGATTCCGCAATGCTTCAGTCCAAGCTGATTCACGCGGAAAAGATGGCCGCCGTTGGGCAGCTTGTTTCCGGTGTGGCCCACGAGGTCAACAATCCTCTGACCGCGATCCTCGGGTTTGCGGATCTGCTTCTGGAGAACGCCGAGTTGCCGGAGGCGGTCCGCAAAGACCTGCGCGTGATTTTGCAGGAGGCGCAGCGCACCAAGCAGATCGTGCAGAACCTGCTGAGCTTTGCGCGCCAGATGCCCCCGCAGCGCAAGCCGGTGCATTTGAATGGCATCTTGCGGCGCACCGTGCAGCTACGCGCTTACGACTTCAACAGCCACGGCGTCGAGATCGTCGAACATCTCGATGAAAGCCTGCCTCCCGTGGTGGGAGACTCCCATCAACTGCAGCAGGTTTTTCTTAACATCATGAACAATGCCTATGATGCAGTGCGGGAAACTGGCCGTCCGGCGCGCATCGAGATTATGACCGCGAGCCTCGGGACCTACGTCGAGGTTTCGTTCCGCGACAACGGTCACGGGATCAGCCAACCCGATCGCATCTTTGATCCTTTCTTCACGACGAAAGAAGTGGGGAAGGGAACTGGCCTGGGGCTGAGCATCTGCTACGGCATCGTGCGCGAGCACGGTGGCGAGATTCTCTGCCATAACAACACGGGCGCTGAAGGGGCAACCTTCATCGTCCGATTGCCTGCCGTTTCCGAGCCGGCCTCGAAGGGAGTCGCCGCGGGAGTGGTTCAACGATGAGCGTTCCGGCCATCCAGCCTGATTCCTTGCCCATTCTGCTGATTGAGGATGAGCCAGCGGTGATGGCTTACGTGTGCGCCACGCTCGAACGCAGCGGTTATCGCGTGGTCTGCGCCAACTCGGGCGCGGAAGGTGTCCGTATGCTGGAGTCGGGCGAGTTCCTGGGAGTCGTATCGGACATGGTAACGCCGGGAGGTGTCAACGGAGCCGACGTCTACGCCTGGATCGCCAGCAACCGGCCCGATCTCGCCTCAAAGCTGGTGTTCATCACCGGAGACATTGCCAACGAAAAGACTGTCGACACGCTGCGCCAGACGGGCGCTCCCTGCGTGGAAAAGCCTTTCCGCGTGCAGCAGTTCCTTTCCGTTGTAGAAAAGACCATGGGGAAAGCGCTGTGAGTGAAGATCTTCGAATCCGTCTGCTGATTGTCGATGACGAACAGAGTATTCGGCGGCTGTGCGTCACCGTAGGAGAGGCCCTGGGATTTGTATGTCTGGAAGCGGCGAGCGGCGAGTCAGCGCTGGCGGTTCTGGAAGAGCAACCGGCCCACATGATTCTGACCGACCTGGTGATGCCACAGATGTCGGGGCTCGAGTTCCTGGAAAAAGTGAAGAAGATGCTGCCGCGGACCGAGGTCGCGGTGATGACCGGTCACGGATCGGTAGAGACTGCGGTCCAAGCCATGAAGCTGGGCGCTTACGACTACATTTCGAAGCCGTTTTCGCCGCTCGAGGAGCTGCGTCTGTTTTTACGACGCATGGCCGAGAAGGTTCGTCTGGTGGAGGAAAACCAGTTCCTGCGCGACCGCATGGACACGGAGACCCAGCTTCACGGAATCGTGGGATCATCGGCAAAGATCCAGGACGTACTGCGGATGGTGTCGCGGCTCAAGGACACGCGCACTCCTGTGCTGATCACCGGCGAAAGCGGGACTGGAAAAGAATTGGTGGCGCGTGCCATTCATTTCCGCGGCTCGTTCGCCAATCGGCCATTTGTAGCGGTGGATTGCGGCTCCCTGGTCCCGACGCTGATTGAAAGCGAGTTGTTCGGCTATGAGAAGGGCGCGTTTACGGGGGCCCTGAAATCGCGAACAGGTTTATTTCAGTCGGCGGACGGGGGCACGATTTTTCTGGACGAGATTGGGGAACTCCCGCTGGAGTTGCAGGCCAAGCTGTTGCGCGTGCTACAGGAGAAGGAAATCCGCCCGGTGGGAAGTAATCAGCGAACGAAGGTGGACGTACGCGTGATTGCCGCCACCAATCGCGACCTCGAAAAGGAATACCGCACTGGGACCTTCCGCAAGGATCTCTATTTCCGCCTGAATGTGGTGACCGTGCACGTGCCGGCGCTTCGCGAGCGGCGCTCCGACATCCCCATGCTGAGTCATTGGTTCTTGGAACGATGCGCCCCGGGGCGAAGCGTTCAGGTGACCAATGCCGCGATGAAGGCCCTCCTACAATATGATTGGCCGGGAAACGTGCGCGAACTAGAGAACTGTATTGAGCGTGCCGTGGCCTTGGGCAATCAGCAAACGATCGATCTCGACGACCTGCCACCGGCAATCGCCAGCGAGCGGGCCGCCGATCGGGAGCCCGCCATGAGTACTGGTGAATCGTTCTCGACTACTGACCTCGAGGACATCGAGCGCACCACAATCGAACGCGTTTTCCAGCAGGTGAAAGGCGACAAAGTGCTGGCGGGGAAGATGTTGGGCATCAGCCGCGCCACGCTCTATCGCAAGCTGAAGCGGTACAACATCGGGAGCCGTTCGCTGGCCGCCAGCCACTCGTTGCAGTAAGTGGCGGTTGTTTCTGCGATATGTTGGCGGGCCGCTGAGGGCGGCGGGACGCCCTCAGGACAGCCGGCGAGAGGCCGGCGCTACTTCGGCGGGCATCTCGGCCTAAATTCACAGCATCCCAATCTGCGCCAGAGAACCGGCCGCAGTGTGTCCGCCTGGAGGTTTTCCTCATGTTCTGGGCACCCTTCCGTTTGAACTTTCTTTGCTTAATCGTCTTTCTGGTAGCTTCCTTTCGCCTGGCTGTGGTCGCGCAGAGTCGGGTGCAAGACGACAAATCGACGAACTCCGGCCAGGCTGCAAGTGCGACAGGTCAGGAGCAAGATCCGCTCAAGCGGCCACTCAGCAAGAAACAGCAGAAAGCCGGGCGGGACGCCATCAGTGGCAAGGAACATTCCTTGCGTAAGTGGCCTGACGAAGATGTCTCGGTCATCATTACCAAGGAGGAGCGCGACGCGTTCATTCTGCTTTCGAACGAAGAGGAGCGCGAGCGGTATACCGAAATCTTCTGGCAGAATCGCGATCCAACGCCTGACACCATCGAAAATGAATATCGCGACGAATACTACCGTCGCGTCGCCTACGCGAACGAGCGGTTCAGTTCCGGGGTTCCCGGATCGAAGACCGATCGGGGACGCATCTACATCCTGCATGGTCCGCCGGACGAGATCGAGTCGCATCCCTCCGGGGGCACGTACGAGCGTCCCTTGCAGCAAGGCGGTGGCACGACGACCACGTTCCCGTTTGAAACCTGGCGCTATCGCTATCTCGAAGGCGTGGGGGATGACGTGGTCCTTGAGTTCGTCGACTCATGCATGTGCGGCGACTACCACATGACCATTGACCCGACGGAAAAAGACGCTCTGGCGCATACGCCTATGGGGCGACCACCGTTTCCTCGCCAAAACGATGGCTCCGGTCAGCTTGACGCCTTACGGATTTTTGTCGGTGCGCAACGCCCTCCGCAGGTCCGGTTCAAAGACTTGCAGGAGATTGTGAGTCACAAGGTCAACTTCAATCTGATTTCGTTTGATGTGCTGGCCAACTTTGTTCGCGCGACCAGTGACACTGTGCTGGTGCCCATCACGATTCAGATCAAGAACCGCGACATCACCTTTGTGAATACAAACGGGGTAGAGCGTGGGACGGTGAACATCTTTGGACGACTCACTACCCTGACCGGCCGAGTGGCGCAGACGTTCGAAGACACCGTGCATGTGGACATTCCGCACGATCTTCTTGCCAAAAGTGCCGAGCGCGCCGCGGTGTACGGGAAGGCCCTGCCTCTGCAGCCGCGGCGATACCTTTTGGAGTTAGTCGTCAAGGATGTGAATGGAGGGCGACTTGGCACGTGGCGGCATGAACTACACGTGCCTGACTTCAACGACGACCGTCTGGTGAGCTCTTCTTTGATCGTGGCGGACCGGATGGAGGCCGTGCCCACCACTAACGTTGGGCAGGGCAATTTCGTCATTGGAGACACGTATGTGAGGTCGCGTGTGCCGGGGGCGGATGGCAAGCCCGTCACGTTCAGGCACGGGCAAAAGATCGGGTTCTGGATGCAGATCTACAATCTCGGTGTTGACGAGAAAACGCATCATCCTTCCGCTACGGTCGGCTACGATGTGGTCAATCGCGCGAGTGGGAAGTCCGTGATTCATTCGCAACAGTCGACCAGCCAAATGAGGCATGCCGGCGATCAGATCACACTGCAGAAAACGCTGGCTGCGTCCGACTTGCAGGCGGGCATTTACGAATTGCGAGTCAAGATCAATGACGAGGTTTCCAAACAGACCATAGAACCCTCGGCGGCATTCGGAGTGGAGTAGTAAATTCGATGTTGAAGCAGGTCCGCTGAGGGTGGGACCGCCCGCAGGGCAGCCAGCGAGACGCCGGCGCTACAGTGAGATTTGTTTCAATTTGAGACGGTTTCTCGTGAGGGTTGGATTCTCCTAATCCGGTCCGGAGATCGTCTTGTCTTTGTTTGTAAGCGCTTACGCCATCTACCTCTGAGTCCTAGTTTGGCCCGTCTCGTGCACTTGTCTCACGCGTAAACTGCGGACACGACGGCTCCTCACCAAAGTCTTTCTAACCGGGAAGAGGGGGAGCCCTTGACCGCAATTGGGCTGAGCACTTGATCACCTCGGGGATTGCGATTGTCGCCAATATGTGCCTGTCGCGGAATGACGCGACTCGGCTGGTGATTTTCCCCAAGGGGATAGCAGTAAAGTTCGGCGCCCGCAGCGCATCCGCCCCTGAGTCTAAAGCGCTTTTCGCCACGCAGTCCACCCCCACCCTCCCCCCTATTTTGCCGAATTGTTTATTTGATCAGGGGAAATGCCCGACTGGATCGTAATCCTATGAGCGCCACCGACCTCAATCAACTGTCTGCCGAATGGAAAGCAGCTCGCGTTTTGTATCCGACCTACTCTGCCCTGGCCCGCGAGTTCGTCATTGACCTGACACCCTGTAACGATCTGGAAACGGGTGTAGAACAACCGCCGCAGGAATCGGTCGAGCAAGCGCGGCAGTGGCTGGAGGACATGGATGAGCGCATTCAGATTCACCAATTGCGCCAGTTCCTGCAGACCACTACGATTCTTACCCCCGAATTGCTGCAGACCCTCTTGCTGCACCACCTCCAAAAGCCCGAACGTTCCCCCTCCGATCGCGACAAGATTGACTTTCTGCTGGTGCAGCTGTTCTCCCTCGCGGCGCCCTCCCGGATTGACGACAGCGCGGTGACCCTGGAATACGTGGCCAAGACGCTGGCGCCAGCATTAGGTGCGGTAGACACGGATGTCCCGGGTTGGCTCACGCCCCTGGAGAATGTTTTGCACTCGGCCCAGAAAGCCCGCAGCATGAACGAGCTACTGCACAGCGGAATCCTCGAGCAAGGCCGCAAAATTAAGGTGCAGAGTGGAGAGAACTACTTTCTGCCCGCCGCCATGATTTCTTTTGCGCGATTCAGCTTCCTGATGCGGCGGGTTTTCTTCCGGTTGATGCATCAGGACCTGAACGCCATCTTCGACGGGCTACACGACCTGGAGCGTCGCGGGGTGAGCACCATCGATTGCCGCCGCGCCCAATTCTCGGCGGAGGAACCGCTCGTCCGGCTGCGCATGATCTGCCAGTCCTGGAAGGTGATGTTCCAGGCGGAGTATTCCTCCGGACAACCCCTGCGGATGCTGGTGGACTTGCGGGCTGCGATCGACGACGCACTGAACCATGCAGGGGGAGCCGCCGTCGCCAAAAAGGCCGGCAAACGGACTGCGACGCCGACTCCCGAAAAACCTGCGGCGGGGACGTCCGAAACGGCGCCACCTGCCAAGCCCGGACTAGCCGCCCGCGCGGCTGCGGCTTCGCCTTCAGCGAAATTCAGCGTGCCGGCGGACGACTCGCCGGAATTCGAGATCTCTACCGGAAGTGAATGGAATCCGAATAGCTCGGGAGAGAACGATGGCGTCTGATCGCAGGGAGTTCGGAATGCCCGGTATCGAGCAGCGGAATGTTCTGATCGTTTGCGATGATCTGCAGTTCTCGCAACAGATTTTGGAGCGCTGGCGGTCCGCGCGCAATGCACCCGCATTCACGACGGCCGACAGTTCACGTTTCGAGCAGATCGATGACTCGTCCTTCGATCTTGCAATTGTCGGCGAATTGCGGCCCGAAACTATTTCTCCGGTGTTGCGGACTCTGGATTCTCTGGGCAAGCCGGTCATTTTCCTGAGCAAGTCCGCTGAACCCAGGTCCGATGAGTATACGCGCGTCGTGTTGCTGCCCCAGGTTGAGCGATGGGTCGACATGTTGATCCCGCTGGGCACTGAAGTGTTGCGACGTGTTGAGGCCGTGAGCCGGGCCGAACGCGCTGAGCAGATGAGCGCGCTGCTGCGCTGCCATGCCACGCTCGGACAATACGTGATCGATATGCGTCACACGATGAACAATGCCCTCACGTCGGTGTTGGGCAATGCGGAGTTGCTTCTGTTGGAGCCCGGTGCTTTTTCGGCCGGCGTCCGGTCGCAGATCGATACCATTCGCAATATGGCGTTGCGTTTGCACGAAATCCTGCAGCGCTTCTCGTCGCTCGAAAAGGAGCTGACTTTCGTGGAGAAGCAGGCAGCGAAGGAAAAATTAAGCGATACACGGGCGGCGGCGGTCGGCTTCTAGTAACGCGCGCTGGCACCGCTGAAATTTATAAGTTGCTGTACGCGGCGGATCGAAAGCCCTCCTCCTATCGCCGCTCTCGGCTCATGAGCCGTGGGTAAACAATTCTTTGGTCGATGAACACGGGTTTCAATCTCGGACGATCGGGAGGGGGGCACAACCCCGGCTCCGGCTTCGTGCTGGATCACGAATTATCTGAATTGCGTCTGGTTCTGGAACGTCAGGGAGGCGTCCTGCTCGATTGCACGCAGGAGATATTGGGCGCCAAGGTCCGTGAATACCTGGAGAATCGTCGGCTGAGTTCGGTCGCTGATCTGCTTGGAAGGTTGCAGGCTTCGGATACCGAGTACGAAACCCTGCTCGGTCACTTACTGGACGCCGAGACTGGTTTCTTCCGCCATCCCCATGCCTTCTCTGCCTTTCAGAACCACGTGCTGCCTGAGTTGAATGCGCGTAAGAGCGGACAAGATCCGCAGAACCTGCGCATTTGGAGTGCGGGCTGTTCGACGGGAGAAGAGGCTTATTCGATCGGCCTTTCCCTGTGCGAAGCCATGAATGTGAGCGCAGGCAGCTGGAGCATTCATATCCTGGCAAGCGATATCCGTCAGCAAGCGCTGACGTTCGCTGAGCGCGGTCTCTATCCCCAGTCAGCGCTGGCCGATCTGCCGCGAGCGCAAGTGCAAGCCTATTTTGCCAAGGTTGGACAGCACCTTCTGGCCAAGCCCCGCCTTCGCAATCTGATCACTTTCACGCAGATGAACTTGACCCGTCCCGCGTACCTGGGGCGCTTCGATTGCATCTTCTGCATGGATGTGCTTCCCCACTTTTCGAGTGCGCAACGGGTGGCCCTGACGCAGCGACTGCATCTTTACCTGGAACCGGGCGGTTACTTGCTTCTTGGGGATGGAGAAAAGCTGTCAACTGCGGATGTGCGCTTCGAATCGGAAACTTACAAGAACTTCAATTTGTTCCGGAAGCCTCTCGCGGCTTCTGCGAAAGCGGGCAATTCGCACTGATTTCCACTCTGAAATGCTGCTCTAGTTCAGAAGATCGGGCCGCGCTCGTTCCGAGATTGTGGACTCGCTTATTTCGGTGTGTCAGGTCCGGCCGAATCGGTACGAACTCCCGCAGCTTCCGAAAAGAGTGCCGGTGGCTCGCTGAATGACGTGCGGGCCGAAGGCAGCCATCCCGACCGCAGAACTTCCAGGTTGTGTCGTGCCTCCTGCAGCCCATGCCCGGCGGCGGCCCGATACCATTTTTCAGCTTCCGCATCGCTTTGGGGAACGCCCCGGCCAAATCGGTATGCTGAGCTGATTTGATTTTCAGCTGCAGCCGAACCGTGCTCGGCAGCTTTGTGAAACCACCGCATCGCTTCGGGAAAGTTCTGCGGGATGACATCTCCCTCGAAATAGAGCAGGGCTAACTTGTATTCCGCCGGTGCGTAGTTCTGGGCGGCGGCCTTGCGGTGCCAACGAACTGCCTCACCGCCATCGAGCGAGACGCCCCGTCCTTGTGAATACATGAAAGCCAGGTTAGACTGCGCCGGCGCATAGCCCTTTGCCGTGGCCTTGCGATACCAGCGTATGGCTTCTTCATCGTTCCTGCGTGTGCCAAGGCCTGCCGCGTTCATATATCCGACATTGGTTTGCGCCGCCGGATAACCTTCCACCGCCGCGCGCAAGTACCATTGCAAAGCCGTTGCTTCGCTTTTCGGCGTTCCGAGTCCCCTGAGGTAAAGTCCCGCGAGATTGTTTTGAGACGCAATTTCGCCCTGATCGGCAGCCTTCTGCTACCACTTCACGGCTTCTGTGTAGTCCTGCTGGGCGCCGGCGCCAGTTTTCGAAGGCCAGAGCGACCTGAAACTGCGCAAGTCGATCGCCTGCTTCGGCCTTGGCGAGCACGCGGTCGAAGTTTTTTGTGGCCTTGGGAGGATGCTGGAAGATCATAACGATTCCGCAGCCCGGCCTGGCGAATGACGGAATTGCGACGAGCACAAGACAGAGGAAGATCGTGAAGGCCCGCATGTTCACCCCAACAGAAAAGGGCCTCTTGCGCTTGTGGGGAAAGATACCGCAGAGTGGGACCGTAACAAAGGCAATTCGGGGAGCGGGTCCAAACTAGTTGCTGCGTAAGTTGAAAATCACAACAGACAATCGGCTACGCACGTACCCTCGGTTGCGGGGCGTACGGGTATTGCCCTAGCCATAGAACTGGCGAGCAAGCTTTTCTCGCGAGGATTAGCACGATATGCTGGGGATAACCACGGGAGGACACATGCGAATTCGCGATATCTGGAACACGCTGAAGACCCCTGAGCACCGGCTAGCGTGGATGATCGCGATCCTCGCGGATGCGGTGCAGATCGGAGCTTTCCCACTGTTTGCCGCGGGAGGTATTTCCCCCGCCGATACGGCACTTGACATTGTCGTGGCAGCGCTGTTGATCCGTCTCTTGGGCTGGCATTGGGCGTTCTTGCCGTCGCTTGCGGCTGAACTCCTGCCGGGGTTCGATCTGTTCCCCACCTGGACAGCAGCGGTTTATTTCGTGACACGCGCGCAAGTGAAACCGGGAGAGCCGGAAATTCTGCCGCCCGGACCAGCTCCGGCCCCGCGGCGATAGGGAAGCACTCCACAGTCAGCACTCGTCTCATAAACAGTGGGCCAGGAACCGCGAGCAGACCTCAGGGGCTGAAGCCCGCATTTGTGTTGGCTCCAGCGGCACGGCTCGAAGCCGTACCCTTCCCGGATCGTTCATGAGCCACTTCTCAGCAATCAGCATTCAGCCACCGGCCGGCGGGGGGACGCGGACCGTTGGAAGAGTGCGCCTTCTTGTCCCGTGAGCGTATCTTGGTGCCTCCTTTTCGTTGCTCTGCGAAGGTCTCGTCGGCCTTCTATAATCACCGACCATGGCCAACTCTCCTTCCGTCGGCGTGATAGATGCGACCGAACTCGGTGGCGAACGGCCGAAGTCCTATCTCGGTGTTCAGGCTGTCAATGTCTACGTTCGGGATCAAGAGCAGAGCCTGAGGTTTTATCGGGACCAACTCGGTTTCCGCCTGGCCTTTGATGTCCGCCTTCAATCGGGACAGCGCTGGCTGGCAGTGGCGCCTCCGGATGGGACGGCCGTGCTCACACTCATCGCGCCCGAGCCTGACTCGGACGAATACAAGCTGATTGGCCAACCAACTTCCGTTGTTTTCGTTACCGAGGACGTTCCCGGAACGTACGCCGAATGGAGAAAGCGCGGTGTCCGCTTTCGTCACACGCCCAGACTACGCAGAGTGAGATTCGAGAAACCGGCGAGCGAGGGCCCAACTTGCCCCTTGCCCGGGAAAGGTGAGCCGATCTGGGGCGGAGTCTTCACACGCTTTGAAGATATCGATCGAAATTCTTTTGCCCTGATCAGCTTCGACGAATTGACCGCAGCGGTCGAAGCCCAACGCCGGGCTGCGGCGGAGAGGCAGGAAGCCGAGCGTCGGGCGGCGCATGAACTCGAGATCGCCAAGCAGGTGCAGGCCAGATTGTTTCCCCAGACAATCCCGCCGCTGCAGACGCTTGACTACGCTGGGGTCTGCATCCAGGCGCGCCAGGTTGGCGGCGATTACTACGATTTTCTGAACCTCGGCCAGGAACGGATGGGGCTCGTATTGGGAGACATTTCAGGGAAGGGAATTGCGGGCGCCCTACTGATGGCTAACCTGCAGGCAAGTCTGCGCAGCCAATGTGCTCTAGCGGTGGACGATCTGCAACGGCTGCTGCGATCGGTGAACGACGTGTTCTACGACAACACTCCAGACAGCTCCTATGCCACTCTGTTTTTCGGTGAGTACGACGATAAAGCCCAACGACTCCGCTACGTGAACTGTGGGCATCTGTGTGGGTTGCTTCTCCGCGGAGATGACACCTTGTTGCGGCTCGATGCAACGTGTACAGTCCTGGGATTGTTCAGACAATGGGACTGTTCAGTTGCGGAATGCCGGTTGCTGTGCAATGACACGCTGGCTCTTTACACGGATGGGATTACCGAATCGGCCAATCCCGCGGGCGAGGAATTTTGCGAAGAACGATTGATTGAGGCCCTGCGACGATATCGTGCGTTACCTCCACGAGCGATGCTGAAAGCGATTGTGGACGAAGTCCAGCGCTTCAGCCCGCACGAGCAGCAGGACGACATCACGTTAATCATTGCCCGGTGTACGGGAACGTTGCAGGGGTCGCTGGAATTGGGGTTCCCGGCGTGAGAAAAGTCAGTGTCCAGTCGTGGTGTCTCTCAGCGTTCTTGGGGGAAGATCGTGGCGCTAAGTATGTTTGTTGTATTCTGCAGGGCCACCGATTGTAAAAAAACCATCAACGACAGGATCCGTGAAGTAGCAGAACCTGGTTTCACGGATCGCGTCGGTCTTGATCGAATCCCGGTACACGACCCTACCCCAAAAGATCATACGTTTCCCTTCTTTTCTCAGGTCTGAGCTCTTCGCATCGTTCAATTCACGTGCTCGATCAAACCCCGCCTTCTTGGGGATCGGAAATGAATCGCTAACAGCAAGCCAGTCAGGATGAATAACTTTTCCATCTATGTATTCGGCGGTACCCGCATGTCGTCAACGGACGTCAAATACGTGATATCGAAGGAACAGGAGATTATTTGGGCCGGGTTCGCCCACAATTCTTTGCGGAGAACGTTGTAACCGGTTTGGTAGAATCTCCCGTGGCTATCACAATCCAAGGTCTTTCCGAATTTATGACCGCTTCGGCCGGTCAGCAGAGCAGCATTGGCGCTGCGACGAGTCAAAAATAGCCTGGTAAACGAGAACACCGACCCCGATCCACTCACCGAGTACGCTTGCCGCGCTAGTCCAGAGGTAAATTTAGAGTCCGTAAGTTCGTCCGACATCGCACGAACTCTCATGGAGCGACGCGCTTGCAATCGAAGACCCGTGAAGGTGCCACTACGGCTTCTCCCGCTGCCGGTACCGTTTTTCGACCGCCCGAAACAGCGCCTTCAGTTTTCGCTTGTGCTCGCTTGCGGCCAGCGGATCGCGTTCGCGCTCTAGATGCTCGACCTCGCGACGCAGGCGGTGCAGGCTGGCGAGCCGGGCGGCGTCGATCTCGCCCCTGTCCATCGCCGCCACCACCGCGCATCCGGGCTCGCCAGCGTGTTGGCAATCCCGAAAGCGGCAATGCTCGGCCATCGTGGATATCTCGGGGAAGGTGTCGTTCACGGCGTCTTGAGTTGCCCAGAGCTGCACCTCGCGGAGGCCGGGCGTGTCGATCAGCAAGACTCCCGAGGGTAGTTTGAAAAGATGCCGGTCGGTGGTTGCGTGCCTTCCCTTTCCGTCGTCGACGCGAATGGTCTTCGTCTCCCGGATCTCGGTGCCTGCGAGTACATTGACCAGCGTTGATTTGCCAACTCCCGAAGAACCGAGCAGGACCATGGTTTCGCCGGAGACCAGCAGCGCGCGGAGTTCGTCGATGCCCTCGCCCGATACGCTGCTGACACACACGACAGGGAAACCCAGAGCGCAGCCCGCTGCCTGGCGCCGAAAGGTTTCGACGTCACTGACCAGATCCGTTTTTGTCAGCACAATGATCGGCGTTGCGCCGCTTTCCCAAACCAGGGTGAGATAGCGTTCCAGGCGTCGAACGCTGAAATCCTGATTCATTGACGTCACCAGCAGCACGCGGTCGACATTGGCTGCCAACACTTGAGCCGAGGTCATAGGCCCGGCCTGTCTGCGGACCATCGCCGTGCGCCGCGGCAGGATGCCTTCGATGATGTAACGCTTTGTGTCCGCGCGTTGAGCAAGTACCCAATCGCCGACCGCAGGCGGAAAGGAGGGGTCCTCACGCAGTCGGCCGCGGATCATCGCAAAGGTTTCGCGGAATCCATCGTGGACGAGAAACAGATCTGTGCCTTCGGAAACGACGCGGCACGGAAACAGATTTGTACCCTCGAGGTGTGCTTCAAAAAACGCACTCCAACCCAGCGATTGCAAAGTCATGGCTGCTTTCCTCAGTAACTTTCCTGTTGTGACACGTAGGGTGCAGAGGCCGTACTGGCGCGGCGGGAGCCGCTCACGGCACTCTAGAGACTGAGGCTAGCAATGGGCAGTCATAGGCAACTCGATACTGCCGGGTCAATTACGGACCAAGCGTAACAGGCTGCAAGAAAACTAGCAATTACCAAGAGAAGCTTACCTCAGCGCCAACGTAATTCCGTCCCTGCCCGGCACGAGTGAACTCGTGCCCTTCCCATCCCAACTCACCGACCGGAATTTTTCCGCAGCCGGCTGGAGATTGTCTGGCTGGAAGTCAATGACCAATTCGATTGACCGGGATGTTAGGCTTTGCGGTGGCCGTGTACGTTGCGTCCTGCGGCGAAACGGCCGACTTCAATCAAAGGACGACCGTGGCTGCCACTTCACGATCCGTTGCTTCTCCCCGGGTTGTCAGCATCGCTGATTTTCGACCGATTGCGAATGAACGTCTGCCGCGCGCGGTGTTCGACTATCTGGATGGAGGCGCCGATGCTGAAATCACTCTGCGCGAGAATTGCCGCGCGTTCGATGACATTACGTTTCGTCCGCATCATGCCGTGGCCTTTCTGCAATGCGATCTGAAGACGCGCGTTCTGAATTTTGAGATTGCGTTTCCAGCCATGCTGGCCCCAGTCGGATACAGCCGCCTTATGCATCCGGATGGAGAGGCGGGCGCAGCTGCGGCGGCCGGGAAGGCGGGCACGGGGTACATCCTTTCCACGATTTCCGGACACGCGATGGAGAAGGTGAAAGCCGCCTCGTCGGGTCCGGTTTGCTACCAGCTCTACTTGATGGGCGGACGCGAAGCCGCCGAGGCATCAATCGAGCGAGCCCGGACTGCCGGTTTCTCAGCGCTGGTGGTCACGATCGACACGCCGGTCGCGGGCTTGCGTGAACGCGATTTCCGCAACGGCATGAAGGAATTGATGGGCGCCAATCCCTTCGCCAAAATTCCTTTCCTGCCGCAGATTCTGGCGCGTCCCAGCTGGCTGCTCGGATTTCTGCTAGATGGCGGTATTCCTGCGCTTCCGAACGTGGTCATTCCCGGCAAGGGGCCGATGCCGCTCGTGGATGTGGCCGTGGCGCTCGCCGCCGCGGTAGTCACTTGGGACGACTTGAAGTGGATTCGCGATCTCTGGCGGGGACCAATCGTCGTGAAAGGCGTTCTGACGGGCGACGATGCTCGCCGCGCGATTGATGAAGGTGCTGCCGCGGTGAGCGTCTCGAACCACGGAGGACGTCAGCTCGATTGCGTGCGCTCGTCGATTCGCGCCTTGCCCGAAGTGGTTGCCGCGGTGAATGGCCAGGCTGAGGTTTGGATGGATGGCGGCGTGCGCCGGGGAAGCGACATTGTGAAGGCACTCTGTTTGGGAGCCAGAACCGTGCTCTGCGGGCGTGCCTATGCCTATGGGCTGGCCGCTGCCGGCGAGGCGGGAGTCACGCGTGCTCTAGAGATACTTCGTGCGGATGTCGAACGGACTCTGCGGTTGTTAGGATGTCCATCCGTCAGTGCGCTGGATCGCTCTTACGTGCATGTTCCTGCGAGTTGGGTGTCTGATGCGAAAGGCTGAAACCACAAAGGACACGAAGGGACACGAAGGAACACGAAGGAATTTCGTAACCACAGAGGACACAGAGTGCTCAGAGGGATGTAAGAGTACCAGGGCAGGAGTGAAGATGGCCGCATG
>Ga0075424_100000208_pt1 | contig 41476 bp, 45 predicted proteins | sample SoiMethybrSBSTD3_FD_75301 | JGI IMG/M metagenome (GOLD analysis project Ga0075424, IMG submission 75301) | Bulk soil microbial communities from a Populus tree surrounding site in Tennessee, USA - Soil MetaG P. TD hybrid SBSTD3 | ecosystem: Environmental > Terrestrial > Soil > Tree plantation...
ACGCCGATCCAGGACTACTACGTTCGCGCGCTGGTGAAGGATCGCGAGGGCCGCATCGTCAACAAGAAGATCGGCACCATCCTCACCAAGCACCAGGACTTCTGGCTAAAAGACTGCAACATGAAGTAGGTGGTCTTCGGTGGCCGGAAATCGGGGTCAGAGCCCTATTTCCCAGTAGCTGCGCGTCGCCGGAAATAGGGCTCTGACCCCGATCCTCTTCCTCGAGCAGTCGCTGAACGGCATCCAGTTCGGGCTGATGCTGTTCCTGCTCGCCGCCGGGCTGACGCTGGTGTTCGGCATCATGGACATGATCAACCTCGCGCACGGCTCGCTCTACATGATCGGCGCGTATTTCATGGCGAGCTTCGTGCAGGCGACCGGATCGTTCTGGCTCGGACTGCCGCTCGCGCTCGCCGCGACCGCGATCGTCGGCATAGTGCTGGAGATGACCCTCTTGCGGCGGCTCTATGGGCGAGACCATTTGACGCAGGTGCTCGCCACCTTCGCGATCATATTGATCGCGAATGAGGCGGTGCGCATCGTCTGGGGCTCGCAGCCGATCCTGCTCAACCCGCCCGAGGGCCTCACCGGCCCGGTCGCGCTGCCCGGCGGGCTGCCCTATGCGTCGTACCGCCTGCTGATCATCGGCGTCGGCGCCGCCGTGGCGCTGGCGCTTTACCTGCTGGTCACGAAAACCAAAGTCGGCATGCTGGTGCGCGCCGGCGCCTCCAACCGCGAGATGGCCCTCGCCATGGGCGTGGATATCAGGCGCCTGTTCACCGCGGTCTTCGCGCTCGGCGCAGCGCTCTGCGCGCTCGCCGGCGCGATGCTCGGGCCGATCCTCGCGGTGCAGGTCGGGATGGGCGAGAACATCCTGATCCTCGCCTTCGTCGTGATCGTGATCGGCGGCATCGGCTCGATCCGCGGCGCCTTCGTCGGCGCGCTGCTGGTGGGCATCGTCGACACCGGCGGGCGCGCCTTCCTGCCGCTTCTATTCTCTATTTTCCTGCCGCCGCAGCTCTCGAGCGCGGCCGGGCCGGCGGTGGCCTCGATCATGATCTACCTGCTGATGGCGGTGGTGCTCTACTTCCGCCCGCAGGGCCTCTTCCCGGCGCGCGGATGATCCGCGCGCTCGCGGTTTTCATCGCCCTGGGGATATTCCCCCTGGTGATGCAGGCCGTCGACGGCATGTTCTACGTCAGCCTCGCCGCGCGCATCCTGATCTACGCCATCGCCGCGACCAGCCTGAATCTCGTGCTCGGCTATGGCGGCATGGTCAGCTTCGGCCACGCTGCGTTCTTCGGCGCGGGCGCGTTCGTGGTCGGCATCATGGCGGTGGAAGGCGTGAGGAGCGCGTGGATCGCCTGGCCCACCGCGATGGCCGTGGCCGCGCTCGGCGCGCTCGTCATCGGCGCGATGTCGCTGCGCACGCGCGGCGTGTACTTCATCATGATCACGCTCGCCTTCGCGCAGATGATCTATTACATCTTCGTCTCGCTGAAGGCCTACGGCGGCGACGACGGCCTGTCCATGCCCGGCCGCTCGACCCTCGCCGCCGACACGCCGATCCCGGGCGACCTAGCCTGGTACTACCTCGTGCTCGCCGTGCTCGCGCTCGTCCTCTACGGCATGCACCGGCTGACGCGCTCGCGCTTCGGCCGCGTGATCGACGCCATCCGCGAGAACGAGGCGCGCGCCGAGGCGATCGGCTATCCCGTCTACCGCTACAAGCTGCTCTGCTTCGTCATCGCCGGCGCGGTGGCCGGCCTCGCCGGCGCCCTGATCGCCAACCAGTCGAGCTACGTGAGCCCGAGCCTCCTGCACTGGATCCAGTCGGGCACGCTGATGATCATGGTGATCCTCGGCGGCGTCGGCACCCTGTGGGGCGGCGTGATCGGCGCGGCGGTGCTGCTCGGCCTCGAGCACCTGATCGCGGACTACCGCATCGACTGGCTCGCCGAGCTGGCGCCCAACTACCAGGACCACGCCGGCCTCGCCGTCGGCGTGGTGCTGCTCGCCATCGTGCTGGTCGCGCCGCAGGGCCTCGCGGGCTTGTTCAAGAAGCATGCTTGAGCTGCGCGCCGTAGCGAAGCGCTTCGGCGGCGTGGTCGCCACCGACGAGGTCACGCTCGAGGTGGCGAAGGGCGAGGTGCACGCGCTGATCGGCCCGAACGGCGCGGGCAAGACCACCCTCGTCGGCCAGATCGCAGGCGCGCTGTCCACCGACAGCGGCCGCATCTTTTTCAATGGCGTCGACATTACTCACCAGAAGGCCTACCTGCGCGTCGCCGCGGGCCTGGCGCGCTCCTACCAGATCACGAGCATCTTCCGGCGCTTCAGCGTGCTCGAGAATCTCGCGCTCGCGGTGCAGGCGCGCAGCGGCTCGAGCTTCTCCTTCTGGCGGCCGGTCAGTGCCGAGCGGGCGCTGTTCGACGAAGCGGCCGCCATCGCCGCCGACATCGGCCTGGGCGAGCGGCTGAATTCGACGGCTGGAACCCTGGCCCATGGCGAGCAGCGTGCCCTGGAGGTCGGCCTCGCGCTCGCCACCAATCCCAAGCTCGTCCTGCTCGACGAGCCGATGGCGGGCATGGGGCCGCAGGAATCGCAGGCGATGATCGCCCTCATCGAGAAGATCCGCAGCCGCGTCACGGTGCTGCTCGTCGAGCACGACATGGACGCCGTGTTCCGCCTCGCCGCGCGCATCTCGGTGATGGTCAACGGGCGGCTGATCGCCACCGGCACGCCCGGCGAGATCCGGGCCGATCCGGCCGTGCGCCAGGCCTACCTGGGAGAAGAAGTTGCTGCTTGAGGTCCAGGGGCTCGACACCGCCTACGGCACAAGCCAGGTGCTGTTCGGCGTCGACCTCGCCATCGACGCGGGCGAGGTGGTGACGCTGCTCGGGCGCAACGGCATGGGCAAGACCACGACCGTCCGCTCGATCCTGGGCCTCACGCGCGCGCGCAAGGGCGCGATCAGCTTCCGCGGCCGGCGCATCGAGCGCGAGGCGCCCGACCGGATCGCGCGACAGGGCATCGCGCTCGTGCCCGAGGGGCGGCAGATCTTCCCCAACCTTTCGGTGCGCGAGAACCTCGTCGCCTTCGCCGACAACCGCTCGCAGCGCGAGGATCCCTGGACTCCGGAACGCGTATTCGCCTTTTTCCCCCGGCTGCGGGAGCGCTCGGAGAACCAGGGCAACCAGCTCTCCGGCGGCGAGCAGCAGATGCTCGCCATCGGCCGGGCACTGGTCACCAACCCCTATTTGCTCGTTCTCGACGAAGCAACGGAGGGCCTGGCGCCGCTGGTGCGCGAGGAGATCTGGCGCTGCCTCGCAAGGCTGCGCGAATCGGGGCAGACGATCCTCGTCATCGACAAGTACATCGACAGGCTGGTGAAGCTCGCCGATCGGCATACCATCATCGAGCGCGGGCGCGTCGCCTGGCGGGGCACCTCCGCCGAGCTCGACGCCGACCGCCGCCTCTGGCACCGCTATCTCGGAGTATGAAGAGCGATCCTCGCTGGCCGGCCTCGGCCGACACCATCGCCCGCATCCAGTCGCTGCGCAAGCGCATCGCGGTCGAGCGCGCGCTCAAGTCGCCGTTCTGGCAACGGCGCATGCCGAAGCTCGACCTCGACAAGATCGACGAGCCGGAGGTCTGGCGCAGGATTCCGGTGCTGACCAAGGAGGCGCTGCGCGAGCTGCCGCCCGAGCGCTTCCACGAGGAGTTCTGCATCGCGCCCCGCACGCACGCGGTCGAGTACTGGCGCTCGGGGGGCGCGACGGGCCGGCCGCTCTTCTACCCGCGCTCGGCCGAGGACATGGAGTGGAACCTCATCGCCTTCGAGCGCGCGTGGGCCATGATCGGCGCCAGCGCCGAGGACTGCGCGCACATCTCCTTCCCGCTCGGCGTGCACCCCGTGGCCCACCTCTATGCCCGCGCCGCGATCAACCTCGGCATCGGCACCATCTGGTGCGGCGCCGGCACCAGCACGGCCTCGGAGACGCAGCTCGAGCTGATCGAGCACCTGAAGCCGACGATCTGGATCGGCATGGCGAGCTACGGCCTTCACCTCGCCAACCTCGCCGAAGCCAAGGGCATCGACCTGCGCAAGAGCCCGGTGAAGAAGCTGCTGGTCGCCGCCGAGCCGCTCTCGCCGGTGAAGCGCTCGAAGCTCGAGCGCGCCTGGGACGCCGAGGTGTTCGACCACTTCGGCATGACCGAGGCGGCGATCGTCTCCGGCGAAGGCCTCGGCCATCAGGGCATGCACGCCTTCACCGACCTCTGGTACCTGGAGGTGCTGGATGAGCGCGGCGAGCCGGTTGCCGAGGGCGAGGTCGGCTCCCTCGTCGTGACCGCGCTGTGGTCGAACAGCATGACGCCGTTCCTGCGCTGGAGCTCCGGCGACCTGGTTTCGATGGAGCCCTCGCGGGGTGGACCGCATTCGTGGTCCGTCTATCCCCTGATGCGGCACGCGCGACGCACCGTCGGCTTCTTCAAGGTGCGCGGCGTCAACATCAACCACGCCGACCTCGAGGATGCGATGTTCAAGGACCCGGAAGTGGTGGACTTCCGCGCCGAGGTCTACGACGGCAAGGATGGCAACGACGTGCTGCATCTGCATGTCGAAACGAGGTCTGGCGCAAAGGAGCACGTCGTCCAGACAATCCACCAAGTCTTCCAGGTGACGCCCGAGGTGACGCTGCTCGAGCGCGGCAGCATCGCGCGCGAGTTCGAGGCCAACATCAAGGCGCCGCGCTTCGTCGACAAACGGGGATGAGATGAAGATGAAGTGGGTCGTGCTTTTCCTGGGCGCGCTTTCGTTCGCGGCGAATGCGCAGGACTATCCCTCGAAAAGCGTCCGCCTCATCGCCGCGGCCGCGCCGGGCGGCAATCCCGACGTGCTGGCGCGCATGCTCGCGGCGAAACTATCGGAGGCGTTCGGCAAGCCTTTCGTGGTCGAGAACATTCCCGGCGCGGGCGGCGTGGTCGCGGCCGAGCAGGTGGCGCGCGCGCCTGCCGACGGCCACGTGCTGATGCTCGGCGACTCGGGCGCGATGGCGATCAACCCGGCGCTCAATCCCAGGCTCACGTATGACCCGCTGCGCGACTTCACCCTCGTGACTTCGCTTGCCGCGGTGCCGACCGTGCTGGTGGCGCCGGCGTCGCTGCCCGCCTCGAACCTCCAGGAGTTCGCCGCACTCGCCGGGGCGAAGCCCGGCCAGCTCGCCTACGGCTCGGCGGGCAGCGGCTCGGTGCATCACCTGACGATGGCCGTGTTCGCCTCGCGCGCCCACCTCGAAATGCTGCATGTGCCGTACAAGGGCGGCAGCGCGCTCGTCGCCGCGCTGCTCGCGGGCGAAGTGCAGGCCGGCTGGTCGGGGATCCCGAACGTCGCGCCGCACATCAAGGCCGGCAAGCTGCGCGTCTACGCGATCAGCACCGCGAAGCGATCGGCGAGCCTGCCCGACGTGCCGACCGCGATCGAGCAGGGCTACGCCGGCTTCGACATCGCCACCGTGATCGGCATGCAGGCGCCGGCGGGCACCCCGCGCGAGGTCGTCGCCCGGCTGCAGCCGGCGCTCGCCAGGATTCTGCGCGAGCGCGACACTGCCGAGCGCATGGCGAGCCTCGGCATGGAGCTGACCGAGAACGGCACCGAGGCCTACGCGCGCTTCGTGCGCGAGGACCTCGAGCGCTATGCTGCCGCGGTCAAGGCAGCCGGCATCAAGGTGGAATGACCACGCAGGAATGATCAACAGCCTCGAGCGCATCCGTACCGACGTGGTGGGCAGCCTGCTCAGGCCCGCGCGCTGGAAGGAGGCGCGCCTGCAGTTCGAGCTCGGCAAGCTGCCCGCCGCCGACTTCGCGGCGGTCGAGCTCGACTGCGTGAGAGCGCACCTCGCGCTGCAGGAAAGCGCCGGCCTGGACGTGGTGAGCGACGGCGAGGTGAGCCGGCTCAACTTCCAGGACAGCTTCGGCCTCGCGGTGAGCGGCTACGACACGGCGAAGGAAAATGTCGCCACGCACGAGCGCAGGGCGGTGGGTGGCACGCCGCTTGCGCGCTGGGACATTCCCGACCTGGCGGGGCCCGGGACGCCCGTGGTTCATCGACGCCCGGTGGTCCGCAAGCTGGCACTGGAAAGAAATGTCCCGCTCGAGGAATACCGCCGCGCCGCCCCGCTCACCCGCAAGCCGGTGAAGGTTTCGCTCGTCGGACCCGACCGCGTGATGCAGCGCTTCGACTCCGCCGCCTCGCGCCCGGTGTACCGCTCGGTCGACGACTTCATCGCCGACGTGGTGCGCATCCAGCGCCGCATGGTCGAGGAGCTGGCGCGCGCCGGCTGCCGCTACATCCACATCGACGAGCCCGGCTACACCGCCTACGTCGACCCGCCGTCGCTCGCCGCGATGAAGAGCCGCGGCGAGGATCCGGGCGAGAATTTCCAGCGTTCGCTGCAGGCCAACCGCGAGCTCGCCGCGCCGATTCGCGGCGTCACCTTCGGCATCCACCTCTGCCGCGGCAACCAGAAGAGCATGTGGCACCGCGAGGGCAGCTACGACCCGATCGCCGAGCAGCTCTTCAGCGAGCTGCCGCACCAGCGCTTCCTGCTCGAGTACGACAGCCCGCGCGCGGGCGGCTTCGCGCCGCTTCGTTTCGTGCCGAAAGGGAAGGTGGTCGTGCTCGGCCTCGTGTCGACGAAAATAGCCCAATTGGAAAGCACGGAAGACCTGATGCGCCGCATCGACGAGGCCGCGAAATACCTGCCGGTGGAGAACCTCGCCATCAGCCCGCAGTGCGGCTTCGGCTCCGACGTGAGCGGCAACCTCATCAGCGAGGACGACCAGAAGCGAAAGCTGGAGCGCGTGGTTGAAGTCGCGCGCAAGGTGTGGCGGCGATGAGCGTCAAGGTCGGCATGTTCGACTGGGTCGAGGCCTCCGACTCGCTTTCGCCCGGCCAGGTCTACGAGCACAAGCTGCAGCTCGCCGAGGCGGCCGACCAGGCGGGGTTCCACGCCTACTTCCTCGCCGAGCACCAGGGCACGCCGCTCTCGATCGACGGCAGCCCGAGCGTGCTGCTCGCGGCGATGAGCCAGCGCACGCAGCGCCTGCGCATCGGCGCGCTCACCTTCTGCCTGCCCTGGTACAGCGCCTACCGGCTCTATAACGAGGTGTGCATGCTCGACCACCTCTCGGGCGGGCGCCTCGAGCTCGGCGTCGGGCGCGGCGTGTCGCCGATCGAGTCGCTGATCTTCGGCATGCAGTCCATCGAGCAATCGCGCGAGCGCTACCGCGAGGCGCTGGAGGTGTTCTTCGAGGCCTGCCGCAGCCGCACGCTCAGCTTCCAGGGCAAGCACTACGCCTACCGCGACGTCGAGCTGCACGCGAAGCCGGTGCAGAGCCCCTGGCCGCCGCTCTGGTTCCCGAGCTCGAACCGCGAGTCGATCGAGTTCACCGCGCGCCACGGCTACCACACCGCGTTCCTGGGCAAGGCGGCGGACGCGAAGGCGCACTTCGCGCGCTACCGCGAGCTGTGGGAGCAGCACCGCAACGACCCGGGCCGGCACAACGCGCACGTCGCGCGCCCCTTCCTCGCCAAGACCCAGCACCTGGTGATCGCCGAGGACGGCGCCGAGGCCGAGCGCCTGGGCCTCGAGGCCTACCGCGTATGGGCGAGCCACATCCACCACCTCACCCGCAAGCTCGGCCGACCCGACGTGCACAAGACCGAGCCCTTCGCGCCCGACTCGGCGCAGCCGCTGATCGTCGGCACGCCGGCAGCGGCGACGGAGAAGGTGCAGGCGATGCTCGAGGCGACCGGCGCCAACTACCTGCTGTGCATCTTCTCCTTCGGCGACCTCGCCCCCGAGCACGCCATGCGCTCCCTGGATTTGTTTTCCAGGGAAGTCCTACCCAGGCTTTAGGCGAGCTTTCCTACCCTCGCTTCGAGCAGCGCCCAGGCCTTGTCGCCGTAGACTGCCTTCCAGCGCGCGTAGAAGGCGCCGAGGTGCTTGCGGAAGCCGCTGGTGTCGGTCTGGTTGACGATCATGCCCTTGGATTTCAGGAACTCGAGCGCGCCCGACTCGATCTTCGCCACGTCCTTGCGCTGCTCGATCGCGGCGCTTTCCGCGTGGCCCATGATGACTTCGCGGATCTCGCGCGGCAGCGCATTCCATTTTTCCAGGTTGGCATTGAGCGTGAAGCCGGACCACCAGTGGTTGGTGATGCTCAGGTACTTCTGCACCTCGTAGAGCTTGAGCAGCACGATGATCTGGTAGGGATCGGTCTGTCCCTCGACCGTCTTGTCCTTCAGCACCTGGTAGAGCTGGTTCAGGGTGAAGGTCTTCGGTCTCGCGCCGATCGACTCGAAGAAATCCACCGTCATCTTCTGGAACGGCGTGCGGATCGTCATGCCCGCCAGGTCGCCGACCGTGCGGATCGGCTTCGTATTGTTCGTGAGCTGGTGGAAGCCGTTGTCGAACCCCATGCGGAACTGGTAGATGCCTTTCGCCGCCATCTGGCTGCGGACGTAGTCGCCGAGCTCCGCATCCAGCGCGGCGAATACGTCGGCGGAGTTCTTGAAGGTGAACGGCAGCCCGGGCATCTCGGTGACCGGCACGAGCGGCCCCCACACGTTGCCCGCCATGTACATCTCGAGTTCGCCCTTCTGCACCATGGCGAGCATCTGGTTGTCGGAGCCGAGCGCGCCCGCGCCCTGCACGTCGATCTGCATCGCGCCGTCGGTGTCGGCGCGCACGTGCTCGGCCATCAGCTTCAGCCGCAGGTAGTTCGGGCTGTCGAGCGGCTGCGAGAGGCCGAGGCGGTAGCGAAACTCGGCGCCGAGCGCGGGGCCCCCGGCGGCGGCGAGCGTGGCGGCGCCGATGCCGGCGATGAATCTTCTGCGCGTGATCATCCCCTTTCCAGCCATGCTCCCTCCTCCGCGAGGCGGCTAGATTATCATTGCCCTCCTCAGGAGGAAGGCCATGCTTCAGGAGCGAATCCCCGACCTTTCGCAGTGCGTGGAGCCCGACCGGGTGCGCCGCGAGGTGTACACCGACCCCGGCATCTTCGAGCTCGAGATGCAGCGCATCCACGAGCGCGTCTGGATCTACTGCGGCCACGAGAGCCAGATCCCGAAAGCGGGCGACTACTACGCGGTGCAGATCGGCCGCCAGCCGATGCTGATGGTGCGCGGCCCGGACGGAAGCGTGAACGTGCTCTACAACCGCTGCCCGCACCGCGGCAACATGATGTGCGGCGACCGCAAGGGCAACGCGGGCGAGTTCTTCCGCTGCTCCTACCACGCCTGGACCTTCCACCACGACGGAAGGCTGCGCTCGATCCCGATGATGGAGTCGGGCTACAGCGGCACGCGCTTCGGCAAGGACAACCCCGACTGCAGCATGAAGCGCGCGGCGCGGGTCGAGAGCTATCGCGGCTTCGTGTTCGCGAGCCTCGCGGCCGACGGGCCGACGCTCAAGGAATTCCTCGGCAAATCGATCGTCGCCTTCGACGACATGTGCGACCGCGCGCCCGAGGGCGAGGTCGAGGTGGTGCCGAACTGCTTCCGCGTCATCCAGCACTCGAACTGGAAGATCTTCCTCGAGAACCAGCTCGACGCGCTGCACCCTTCCGTGACGCACCAGTCGACCGGCCGCGCGGCGCACGAGGTCGAGAAGGAGATCGCGAAGAAGGCGAAGAAAGGCGAAGCGCCGCTCTCCTACCACATGCTCTCCGCCTTCGCGACGGTGACCATCGACAAGTGGGACAACTTCCAGACGCTCAACTACCCGCACGGCCACTGCATCCTCACCGGCTACATGGGCCTGCGGCCGCAGGACCCCGATACGCTCGCCTACGACAAGGTCATGATCAAGGCGTACGGCAGGAAGCGCTTCGAGGAGATCGTGGGCGTGAACATCCACCACGTGCTGATCTACCCGGGGCTCTCGGTGCAGTCGCCGCTGCAGCAGCTGCGCGCGGTGCGCCCGCTCGGCGTCGACCGCACGCTCACCGAGATCTGGCACTTCCGCCTGAAGGGCGCGCCCGAGCCGATCTACCGGCGCTCGCTCGCCTACTACAACCTGGTGAACTCGCCCGCCACGCTGGTCAACGCCGACGACCTGGAGAATTTCTGGAAGTGCCACCAGGGTCTCTCGTCGGAGGGCGGCGACTGGGTCACCTTCGGCCGCCACCTCGGCCGCGACATCGAGAAAGGCGGCGTGGTCGAGACCGCGGCCAACTGCGGCACGTCGGAGGCGCCGATGCGCAACCAGATGAAGGCGTGGGCGGAGTACATGCGTGGCTAGGGATTTGCATCATCAAGTAGAGCAATTTCTCTATCGGCAGTCGGAGCTGCTCGACTCCAAGCGCTGGCAGGACTGGATCGACCTGTTCACGCCCGACGGCGTCTACTGGATGCCGCCCGAGCCCTCCTACAAGACCTGGGACGGCACCCCGGCGATCTTCGCCGAGGACAAGAACCTGATGACCGTGCGCATGAAGCGCGTGCTGCACCCCGACGCGTGGTCGCAGCGGCCGCTGTGGGAGACGAACCACGTGGTCTCCAACGTGGTCGTGGAAAAGGAAACGAAGGAGGGCGTCATCGTGCGCTCGCGCTTCCACATGATGGAGCTCCGGCGCGACGACGTGCGCCACTTTGCCGGCTCGTACCGGCACGAGCTGAAGAAGGCCAAGGACGGCTACCGCATCAAGCTGCAGCGCGTCGACATGACCAACGCGCAGGCCGCCTACGACTACGTGCTGCAGGTGTGGGTATAGACGACTGTAGCGGTTCCGACGATATGCAACGCGCCGGAAGGGCGTATGGTGCTTGTGCCGGGCACAACTAAACTACAGCCGGGCGAAACCGAGGGTTTACGCGCATCCTGGTGGTCGACGACCAGGTCGACTTCCTTCCGTTGGTGGCGACCTGGCTGCGGATGCTGCGCGGCATCGTCACGGTCGAGATAGCGGCATCGGCGGCCGAGGGCCTCGCATTGCTCGAGCGGCTTCAGCCGCACCTGGTTCTGTCCGACGTGGGCATGCCTGAGATGAACGGCTTCGAGTTCACCCGGCGCCTGAAGGCGAGCCCGGCACCGCCGATGGTGGTGCTGATGACCGGCTTGGCCTCGCACCGGGCAAGCGAAGAGGCGAACGCCGCCGGCGCGGATTGCTACCTAGAGAAATCGGTGCTGCACAAGAGCCTGCCGCAGTTTCTGATCGAGCGCTTCGGCGTCGGCCACCCCCCTCCCGGTTAGCGTAGATAATCCGTCGCGTCATGCGACACGCCGCCGCGCCCGCCGGCCTGCTGGTCGTCCTGCTGGTGCTCTGGCAGATCGCCTCGCTCGGCGGCCATCCGTCCTACCTCCTGCCGCCGCTCGAGATCCTCAGGCACTTCTTCGCCGCGCTCGGATCCTCCGAGCTCTATGTGCACGCCGCCGCCAGCCTGGGGCGCGCCCTGCCCGGCTTTCTAATAGGTTCGTTGATGGGAGTGGCTCTGGGGCTGGCGGCCGGTATCGCGCGCGGGCTGGACGAGGCGCTGTCGCCGCTCGTGTTCCTCACCTACCCGGTGCCGAAGATCGTGATGCTGCCGGTGTTCATGCTCTGGTTCGGCATCGGCGACCTGTCGAAGGTGCTGATCATCGCCCTCGCCTGCTTCTACCCCTGCTTCATCAACGCCTACTACGGCGCGCGCGCCACGCCGCGGATCCTCGTCTGGTCGGCGCGCAACATGGGCGCCGGCGACGCGCTGATCTTCCGCCGCGTGGTGCTGCCTGCGGCGCTGCCGCTGATCTTCGCCGGGCTGCGCGTGTCGCTCGCGCTCTCGTTCATCGTGATGTTCGCCGCCGAGATGATCAACGCGCGCTCGGGCCTCGGCCACCTGATCCGGGAGTCCGAGATGAGCCTGCGCTTCGACCTGATGTACGTCTCGCTCCTGACGATCGCGGTGCTGGGCTATGCCGGCGATCGGCTGCTGCGCCTCGCGCGCGGCCGCGCATTGCGCTGGCAGCCGTCATGAGCCGCCTGCGGCCTCTCCTTCTGATTCTTGTTCTCATGGCCGCCTGGGAGCTCGCCGCGCGCAGCGGCCTGTGGAGCCCGCTCGTCCTTCCGTCGCTCGAGCGCATCGGGCGCGAGCTCGTGCTCTTTCTGTCGCGGCCCGAAGGCTGGATGCAGGCCTGGGTGTCGCTCTATCGCGCCTTCGGCGGCTTCGCCGCCGCGGCGCTCGTCGGCGCGTTGCTCGGCATGCTCATGGGCCGCTCCGCCCTCGTCGGGCGGATGCTCGATCCGCTGTTCTCGGGGACCTACGCGGTGCCGAAGCTCGCGCTCTTCCCGGTGTTCATCTTCATCTTCGGCCTGGGCAGCCTCTCCAAGGTGGCGCTGATCTTCCTCGAGTGCCTCTACCCGATGGTGATCATCACTTCGCAGGGCGCGCGCGCCGTGGATCCGGTGCTCATCTGGTCGGCGCAGAACATGGGCGCGTCGCGCGCGGCCACGCTGCGGCGCGTGCTGCTCCCGGCCACCATGCCCTACGTGTTCGCCGCGCTGCGCGTCGCGCTGCCGGTGGCGCTGATCGTGGTGATCATCACCGAGATGATCAGCTCGGTCGACGGCCTGGGCTACGTCGTCATCTACTCGCTCGCCTCGCTGCGCACCGACCGGATGCTCGCCATCGTGGTGGTCATCGCGGCGCTCGGCCTCGCGCTCGACCGCGCACTCGTGGCGGCGCGCGACCGGTTGGTATACTGGGAAAAACTCGACACGTACTTCGCCTGAGGAGGAATCCGATGGTTCGCGCGCTTTTGCTCTCCTTCGCCACCGTCTTCTCGCTCACGGCGCTTGCCCAGGAGCCGACTCTGATCCGCCTCGGCCGCGGCTTCGCCGCCGAGGAGCAGCTCTGGCTGATGAGCGCGCGCCCCGACCTCACGCCCAACCAGGGCAAGAAATACCGCCTGAACCAGGTCCTCTTCCAGGCCAACCCCGAGCGCTTCCAGGCGTTCCTCGCCGGCGAGCTCGACGGCGGCACCGCGCCCGGCCTCGCCGTGATCGCCGCGCGCGCGCAAGGCGCCGACATGAAGATCGTCGCCAGCATCTGCCTCGAGGCCGCGGGCAAGCAATGGTTCACCACGCAATACCTGGTGAAGGACGACGGGCCGGTGAAGTCGGCGAAGGATCTCAAGGGCGGCGTGATCGGCGTGGTGGGCATCCGTACCGCGACCGACCTCTGGGCGCGCGCGGGCCTGCTCAACGCCGGCCTCGTGCCCGACCGCGACACCAAGGTCTTTCCCATGGGCTTCCCGGCGATGGGCGAGGCCGTGAGGAGCGGCAAGATCCAGGCGGGCACTTTCGTCGAGCCTTTCTATTCCGCCGAAATGGCGAAGGGCGGCCTGCGCAAGCTCTTCACCGCGGTCGACGCGGTCGGCTACGACCACGAGCTGCTCGACATCTTCTTCAGCGAGAAATTCCTGAAGGCGAACCCCGACGCGGTGCGCGCCTTCCTCGCCGACTATGTCGCGGCGACCAGGTACTACCTCGCCAACACCGAGCAGGCGAAGCGCGACCTCGCCAAGGCGGGCTTCGTGCGCACGCCGGTCGACATCTACGTCAGGAACTCCGACTGGAAGCGCGACGCGAACGGCCGCGTCGACGTCGAGAGCCTGAAGAAGCTCTCCGCCTTCATGCTCGACAAGCTGCAGTGGCTCGACAAGCCGGTGAACGTCGAGCAGATGGTCGACCAGGGCTACCTGCCGCGCTGAGCGGAGAGCTGCGCCCTTCCTTTCCTCGCCGCCTCGGCGCAGTTTCTGGACTCGCCCCTGCCGGCGTGCCTGCGCGCCTGGTTCACGTAGCGATCCGCCGCCGCCAGCGTCTGCCGGCCTTTCTCGCTGTTGTACTCCGGCCTTCTCCGCGCCTCGGCGATGCTCCTTTCGGCCTTCGAGATTTCGGCCTCGCAGGCTCGCTCGAGCTTCGCCTGATCCTGCGCGTTCGCGGACGTCAGCACCATGCCGAACGACAGGGCGCATAACAGGGCGTGTCTCATCGGAGGTGCTCGCGGAAGAAAGCGGAGATCTTGCGGTCGATCGCGGGTAGCGTCGCGCGGTCGAACCCCGGCGGATCGTTCAGCAGCTCTCCTTCCAGTCCCGACAAGGGCGGCAGGGGCGAAAGCAGCGCGCCGTGGCCGCCGCCGGGAACTTCCGCCAGCCGCTCGCACGTCGCGCAGGCCTTGAGCACGCGCTCGGAGTGGAATTGCGGGATCAGCCACTTGTCCCCCTGCGCGGTGACCAGGGCAAGCGGCACCCGCGGCGCCTTGAGCGAAGCCATGTCGAAGTCGGCGGCGTAAGGCACCGCGGCGACGATCGCGGCAATGCGCGGGTCGGTGTGCGCGCGCCACGCATCATCGGTGAAGCGCGAGCGGAGGATCCACAAGGCGAGCGTCGTCTTGAATCCGTCCATGAAGCCGCCGTCGAGCCTCGTCGCGAGACCGACGCACGACTGGAAATCCTCGCGGATGTGCGACTCGCAGTGCTGCCGGAAGCTCGCCGGCGACCAGCGGCCGCCCGCCAGGCTCAGCGCCGTGTGCCCGCCCGCCGACATGCCATACATGCCCACCTTGTCCAGCTCGAGCAGCGGCGCGAAGCGCGCGTCGCTCGCCACCGCGTCGATGGCGCGCGACACTTCGAGCGGCCGGCGCTGCCAGGCCTCCGGCCCCGGCGCGCTGAGGTCGCGGTAGTTGTCGCCGCGATGCAGGGGCATCGCCACGACGAAGCCGTCCTCGACCAGCGTGCGCGCGAGATCGGCATGCACCCAGGGATTGCCGCCCGAGCCATGCGAGAGAATGACCAGCCGCCCGTTGCCGCGTCGGGGCGCGCCGTCGCGCGCGAGCTGCAGGGTGAACGGCCCGCGCTTGAGCGTCTGCGCCTCGCCGGCGCTCGGGTAATAGACGGTGACGGCGTTGTCGCCCTCCAGGCCCGCAACCTCGGCCAGGCCGACCGCCGCCTGCAGGGCGAGGATGGACGTAAGCAATGAGATGCCCATGAGTTAGCTCGTTCTTTGCGCCTCGCTGCGGATCAGGTCCCAGACGTAGTTGCGGTACTCGTGGCACTTGAGCGACTTCTTGATTTCGAGCGAGCGCGGGCGCGGCAGGTCGATCGCCACTTCCTCGCGGATGCGCCCGGGTCGCGCGGTCAGCACCACCACGCGGTCGCCGAGATAGACGGCCTCTTCGATGTCATGGGTGACGAAGACGATGGTCTTCTTCGTGCGCTCCCAGAGGCGGGTCACTTCTTCCTGCATGGTTTCGCGCGTCTGCGCGTCGAGCGCACCAAACGGCTCGTCCATCAGCAGGACTTTCGGATTGAAAGCGAGCACGCGCGCGAGGGCAACGCGCTGCTTCATGCCGCCGGAGAGCTCGGCCGGATAGTGGTTGCGGAACTCCGCCAGACCCGTCATCGACAGGTAAGCCTCGACCGTTTCGTCGATCGCCTTGCGCTCGTATCCGAGCGCCTCGAGGCCCCAGGCGACGTTGCCGGCAACGGTCTTCCATGGGAAGAGCGCGAACTCCTGGAACATCATGCCGCGGTCGGGGCCCGGGCCCTTGACCTCGGCCCCGTAGACGCGGATCGCACCGGCATCCGCGGGAATGAAGCCGCCCATGATGTGCAGGAGCGTGCTCTTGCCGCAGCCGCTCGGGCCGATCACGGTGATGAACTCGCCCTCGCGCGCGGCGAAGCGCTCGACCTCCAGAATCTCGAGCGGCCGGCCGTTCTTGGTGTAGGTCTTCCTGAGGCCTGCGGCCTCGAGCGCGATCACCAGGCGGGATCGGTATAGACGAAGCGGCCGCCCACCACTGTCGCCAGCGCCTTGAGCGACTCGATCTGCTTCTCGGGCACCGTCATGAAGTCGGCCGACAGCACCACCAGGTCGGCGAGCTTGCCCGGCTCGATCGAGCCCTTGAGGTTCTCCTCGAAGGTGAGGCGCGCATTGTTGATCGTGAACATGCGCAGCGCGGCCTCCCGGCCGATGCGCTGGTTCGCGCCGTAGACGCCGTCGGAGATCGTCTCGCGCGTGATGAAGTGGTACATCGACCAGAACGGGTTGTAGGGGATCACCGGCGAGTCGGTGCCGCCCGCGACCAGCAGCTTCTCGTCCATGAAGGTGCGCACCGGCGTCACCTGATCGGCGCGCGCGCGGCCCCAGTACTTGGCCATGCTCGGCGCGGCGAGGTAGAGGTGGTCCTGCGCCGACACCACCACCTCGAGCGCCCGCGCGCGCGGGAAGTGGTCGGGGCGCGCGATGAAGAAGTGCTCGATCGCCCAGCGCCGGCCCTTGATCGAGCGCTCGCGGTCGGCGGCCTCGTAGGCGTCGAGCACCTGGTCGACCGCGGCGTCGCCCACGGCGTGGGTGGCGACGCGCCAGCCGCGCCGGTTCAGCTCGCGCACCACGGCGTTGTACTGCTCGACCGGCACCACCTGGATGCCCTTGAACTTGCCGCCCTTGCCGTAGGGCTCGGCGTAGGGCTCGCGCATGTGGCCGCCCTCGAAGCCGCCGTCGACCAGGGTCTTCATCCCGCCGATGCGCAGCCACTCGTCGCCCTCGTCGGGCCTGACGTTCCACGAGTCGATCGTGGCGCGCACCTTGTCCAGGCTCGAGAAGTCGAAGATGCGCATCAGGTAGTTGACGCGCATCGTGAGGCGCCCCTCCTTGCGCAGCTGCTGGAACATGCGGTAGGGGCCGATCACGTCGGGTCCGAACTGGAACGAGCCGGGGATGCGGATGCCGGTGAGGCCGACCGAGTTGAGGAGCTTCATCTGCGCCTCGATCGCCTCGGGCGTGAGCCTGGGCGGCGGCGGCAGCTTGATGAGCGAGCGCGCGGTGTCGACCAGCTCGCCGTTCAGCTGCCCGTCGCCATCGTGGCCGATCTCGCCGCCCGGCGGGCTCCGCGTCTCGCGCGAGATGTTCCAGCGCTCGAACGCAGCCGAGTTGACGATGAAGGAGTGGCCGCCGCGCACCAGCACCACCGGGTTCTTCGGCGCGACGCGATCGAGCTCGGCGCGGTGCGGCAGCCGCTTCTCGGCGAGCTGCGCCTCGTGCCAGTCGGGATTGGAGACGATCAGCTCGCCCGGCTGCGCGCTCCTCGCGCGTGCCTCGACCGCGGCGAGGAGCTGCGCGATCGTGCGCACCCGCGCGAGGTCGACGCCCGGCCCGCCGCCGGCATTGTGCAGGTGGCCGTCCAGCAGGCCCGGGATCACCGTGCGCCCGCGCAGGTCGATCTGCCTCGTCTGCTGTCCCGCCATTCCTCTAATGGATTCGTTGGACCCTACGGCGACGAAGCGCTCGCCGCGGATCGCCACCGCCTGCGCGACGGAGAAGCCCGCATCGACGGTGAGGATCTTGCCGTTGTAGAGAATCAGGTCGGCCGGCTGCTGCGCAGGCCCGGTGCTGCAGCCGGCCGCAAGCGCAAGCGCCGCGCCAGCGGCGAATCGATGCAGTTTCATCTCTCCTCCCATCGCTTACGATAACGTACCCCATGGCCGCTCACAAAGAGCTTTCCATGCTCGTGCAGCCCGACCGGGTGCACCGCTCGGTGTACGCCGACCCGGCGATCTTCGATCTCGAGATGGAGCGCATCTTCGGCCGCGCCTGGCTCGTGCTCGGCCACGAGAGCCAGGCCAAGGCCCCCGGCGACTACTTCACCACGCGCATGGGCCGCGAGCCGGTGATCGTCGTCCGGGGCGACGACCAGATCAACGTGCTGATCAATCGCTGCGCGCATCGCGGCTCGACGGTCTGCGCCGAGGGCCGGGGCCGCCTCTCAGCCCACGGCGAGCGCTTCGTCTGCCCCTACCACGGCTGGAGCTACGACCGAGCCGGCGAGTTGAAGGCCGTGCCGTTTTCGGCGAACTATGAACCCGGTGCGCTCGACGGCCTGAGGCTGCGCGCGGTACCGCGCGTGGCGGTGTATCGCGGCTTCATCTTTGCGTCGCTTGCCCCGTCAGGCGAATGCCTCGAGGACTTCCTCGGCCCGGCAAAGGCCTCGTTCGACGATTTCGTCGATCGCGCGCCCGGCGGCGAGCTCGAGGTCGCGGGCGGCGTCTTCAAGCACGCCTACCACGGCAACTGGAAGCTGATGCTCGAGAACCACCTCGACGGCGCGCACCCGGCATGGGTGCACGCCTCCTCCGTCGCCGTTGCCCGCAATGCACCCGATCCCGGGGGCGAGCGCTACTCCGACATCGCCGTGCGCCAGATGCGCCAGAACGGCGCGCCCGAGGCGGTATGGGAGGCGACCGGCATCTGGACCACGCCGCGCGGCCACGGCTACATGGGCGACTACCACGACGACGACCGCCTGGTCGCCGGGATGGGCAACCCGGTCTTCGACGACTACCGCAACAAATTGATTCAGCGGGTGGGCGAGCGCGAAGCGGACCGGATCCTCCGTGTCACGCTCTGGAACACCATCGTCTACCCGAACTGCTCGTTCATGAGCCAGTTCCGCCAGCTGCGCATCATCCATCCGGTGGCGGTGGACCGCTCGGTGGTCTACACCTACTCGTTGCGCATGAAGAACGCCCCCGAGCGCATGTTCCGCGACACGGTTGCCTTCGCCAACGTGGTGAATGGCACGGCGTCGTGGGTGCTGACCGACGACCTCGAGGTCTACGAGCGCATCCAGCGCGGCCTCTCGTCCGGCGCGGTCGAGTGGGTGTACATCGGCCGCGGGCACGGGCGCGACGTCCCGGAGGCGAATGCGCTGAGGGGCAAGACCGGCACGAGCGAGGTGTACGTGCGCGGCCAGATGCGCGCCTGGCTCGACTACATGAGCGCCCAGTGACGGGAAAATGAGGCCCGAGCAGTTCCTGTATCACGAGGCGCGGCTGCTGGATGAGCAGCGCTACGAGGAATGGCTCGGGCTCTTCACCGACGACGCGACCTACTGGGTGCCGCTCGAGCAGGGGCAGCAGGACCCGCACGCCACCTCTTCGATCATCCACGACGACCGCACGCTGCTCGAGCTGCGCGTGAAGCAGATCCGCCATCCGCGCGCGCATGCGCGATTGCCGCTGGCGCGCACGGTGCACCAGATCGGAAACATCATGGAGCTCGGCGAAGCCGATGGCGAGCTGCGCATCGGCTCGACCCTGACGCTGGTCGAGTTCCGCAACGAGAAACAGCGCGTCTACGGCGCGCGGGTCGAGCACCGCCTTCGCCGCAAGGGCGATACATTCCAGATCGCACACAAGCGCGTGGACCTCGTGAACTCCGAAGGCGAGCTCGATGGCATCGCCATCCTCCTCTAGCAACACGCCACGGAACCGCTTGCCGGTGATCATCGCCGGCGGCGGCATCGGCGGCCTGGCGGCGGCGCTCGCGCTCGCGCGCAAGGGATTCCGCAGCGTGGTGCTCGAGCAGGCGCCGCAGTTCGGGGAGATCGGCGCCGGCATCCAGCTCGCGCCCAATGCCTGGCACTCGCTCGATGCGCTCGGCGTCGGCGCCCTCGTCAAGAAGGAGGCGGTGTTCATCGAGCGCCTGCTGATGTTCGACGGCGTCAGCGGCGAGCGCGTGATCGACATCCCGCTCGATGCGCGCTTCGCCAAGCGCTTCGGCAACCCCTACGCGGTCACGCACCGCGCCGACATCCACGGCTCGCTTCTCGACGGCTGTAAGGCCCTGCCGCAGCTGATCGAGCTGCGCACCAGCACGCGAGTTACCGGCTTCGAGGCCGATGACTCGGGGGTGAGCGTGAAGACCGAGAAAGAGCAGATTCGCGGCGAGGCCCTGATCGGCGCCGACGGCGGCCGCTCGGTGATCCGCGAGGAGCTCGTCGGCGACCCCTTGCCGCTCATCACCGGGCACATGTGCTATCGCGCGGTACTGAACATCGACGACGTGCCGAAGGAGCTGCGCCTGCCGGCGGCGACGCTCTGGGCGGCGCACAACACGCACATCGTCCACTACCCGCTGCGCGGCTGGAAGCTCTTCAACCTGGTCGCCACGGTGATCGGCAAGCACACGAGCGGCGGCCACAACGAGGCCGCCACGCCCGGGGAGGCGCTGCCCTTCTTCTCGCACTACTGCGACGAAGTGATGAAGCTGATGCGCACGCCAAAGGAGTTCCGCCGCTGGATGCTCCTGCACCGCGAGCCGGTCGACAACTGGAGCCGCGGCCGCGTCACGCTGCTCGGCGACGCTGCGCACTTCATGCTCCAGTACATGGCGCAGGGCGCGGCGATGGCGATGGAGGACGCGGTGTGCCTGGGCCTCTGCGCCGAGCGGTCCGGCGGCGACTTCGAGGCAGGCTTCCTGGATTACCAGAAGAAGCGGCTGGTCCGCGCCTCGCGCGTCCAGGTCTCGGCCAATCACCTGATCGGCATGATCTTCCACGTGCCCGACGGGCTCGAGCGCGAGATCCGCAACGACATCTACCGCGGCCGCTCGCCCGAGCGCTACTACGACGCGCTCGAGTGGGTCTTCAGCCCGCCGGACTACGTGCGGGAATTCAACCGCTGAACCGCGGGCTTCGGCTTCGCGGTGTGGAGCGGCCATGCGGCCGGCGCTGGCGGCGCAGCTGCGGCTAGCGCGGCGCGATTAGGTCCGGCCCGATCTCGGCCACCGAGCGCACGCCGCAGAGCTGCATCGCCCGCTGCAGCTCGGTCGCGAGGATCTCCAGCGCGCGCCGCGCGCCCGGCTCGCCGCCCGCCATGGCGCCAAAGAGCGTGGCGCGCCCGGTCAGCACGCCCTGGGCGCCCAGCGCGCGCGCCTTGACGATGTCGACCCCGCGGCGCACGCCGCCGTCCAGCAATACCGTAATCCTGGACCCGACAGCACGGCTGATTTCAGGAAGAGCGTCGAGGGTCGCGGCGGCACCGTCGAGCTGCCGGCCGCCATGGTTGGAGACCACCACCCCGTCGCAGCCGATCGAAGCCGCGCGCTCCGCGTCGTCGGGCCGCTCGATGCCCTTGAGGAGCAGCTTGCGCGGCCAGCGGCTGCGCAGCTCCTTGATGTAGTCCCAGCTGAGCCCTGCGTCCATCTCGCGTCCGACGGCGGTGACGATGTCGGTGCCCGCCGGCGTGCTGAAGCGGTAGCCCTCGAGGTTCGCCATTCCGGGCGTGCCGTGCGTGAGGAAGTCGACGAGCCACGCCGGCTTGAACAGAACGTCGCGCGAGTTGCGCCAGTTCGGCGAATACGGCGTGTGGAAGCCGTTGCGCGGATCGCGCTCGCGCTTGCCCGAGACCGGCAGGTCGACGGTGACGAGGATCGCCTCGTAGCCGGCGCTCTTGGCGCGCTCGACCAGCTTCGCCCTGAATTCCAGGTCGCGCACGCAATAGAGCTGGAACCAGAGCCGCCCGCCGACTTCCTCGGCGAGGCGCTCGATGGTGAACGCCGAGGGCGTCGCCATGGTGAAGGGCACGCCGAACGCCTTGGCCGCGCGCGCGAGGATCAGCTCGGCGCCCGCGCGACCTGCGCTGATGCCCCCTGTCGGCGCGATGGCGAGCGGCAGGGCGGATCTTGCCCCGAGGAGGTCGGTGGCGAGATCGACCTTCGAGACGTCGACCAGCACCTTGGGCAGCAGCCGCACGCGCTCGAACGCCGCGCAGTTGTCGCGCAGCGTGGCCTCGTTCTCGGCGCCGCCGTCGAAGAAGTCGAAGATCGCGCGCGGCAGGCGGCGTTTCGCCATCAGGCGCAGGTCCTCGATGTTGACCACCTGTCCCAAGTGCATAATTGCGGGCGACTCTACCCCGTAAAGGCCCCCCAGTGCTCCGTCTTTTCGCTCTCGCCCTGCTGTTCCCCCTCGCCGCCTTCGGCCAGGCCTTCCCTTCCAAGCCGATGCGCATCGTCGTGCCCTTCACGCCCGCGGGCGCGGTCGACATCGCCACGCGCGCCACGGCCAACGAGATGACCAAGGTCCTCGGCCAGCCGGTGGCGGTCGAGAACAAGCCCGGCGCCGGCGGCAACCTCGGCGTGCTCGACGTCGCCCGCTCGGCGCCCGACGGCTACTCGATGGTGATGAGCACGAGCGGCATCCAGGCGATCAACCCGTTCCTCTACGCGAAGATGCCGCTCGACGTGAACAAGGACCTGGTGTCGGTCGCGCCGATCGTGTCGCTCAACAACGTGCTGGTGGTGCATCCCTCGTTCCCGCCGCGCAGCGTGAAAGAGGTGATCGACATCATCAGGAAGAACCCGGGCAAGTACAGCTACGCCTCGAGCGGCAACGGCACCAGCATCCACATGTCGGGCGCGATGTTCACGCAGCTCACCCAGACCGACATCGTGCATATCCCGTACAAGGGCAGCGCGCCCGCCGTCACCGACCTCCTCGCCGGGCAGACGCAGATGATGTTCGACAACATCCCCTCGTCCCTGCCGCACATCAAGGCGGGCAAGCTGATCGCGCTCGCCACCACCGGCGCGAAGCGCGACCCGACGCTGCCCGACCTGCCGACCATGGCGGAGGCGGGCGTGAAGGGCTACGAGTCGGGCGTGTGGTTCGGGATCATGGTGCCCGCCGGCACGCCGAAGGACGTGATCGCCAGGCTGAATTCCGCGGCGGTGCAGGCGACCAGGGCGCCTGAATTCCAGAAGCGCATGCACGATCTCGGCTACAACATCATCCCCGGCACCCCGGAGGAAATGGCGCAGAAGATCCAGGAGGAGCTCAAGCGCTGGGGCCCGATCGTCAAGGCCTCGGGCGCGAAGGTCGACTGACATGAAGCCCGCAATGACGAAGGTGAAGCGCATCGAGGGCGTGCTCGCCCCGGTGATCACGCCGTTCAGGAAGGACTACTCGCCCGACGGCGAGCGCTTCGTGCGGCATTGCCGCTGGCTCCTGAAGAGCGGCTGCGCCGGCCTCGCGGCGTTCGGCACCAACAGCGAGGCCAATTCGATGTCGGTCGGCGAGAAGCGCAGGCTTCTCGAAGCGCTGGTCCAGGGGGGAGTTCCGGCATCGGCGCTGATGCCCGGCACCGGGCATTGCGCGCTCTCGGACTCGATCGAGATGACCCGCGCCGCGGTCGAGCTCGGCTGCGCCGGCGTGCTGATGCTGCCGCCCTTCTACTACAAGGGCGTGTCCGACGAGGGCCTCTACCGCAACTTCTCCGAGGTGATCGAGCGCGTCGGCGACGAGCGGCTGCAGCTATACCTGTATCACATCCCTCCGGTTTCCCAGGTGGCGATCACGCTGCCGCTGATCGACCGCCTGCTCTCGAAGTACCCGGGCATCGTCGCCGGCGTGAAGGACTCCTCCGGCGACTGGGCGAACACCAAGGCGATGCTCGACGCCTTCGCCAAGCAGGGCTTCGACATCTTCGCCGGCAGCGAGACCTTCCTCCTCGACAACATGAGGAACGGCGGCAAGGGCTGCATCACCGCCACGGGCAACATCAACCCCGGGCCGATCGCCAACGTCCACAAGAACTGGCGCTCGGCGGAGGCCGACAAGCTGCAGGCCGGCATCACCGCAACGCGCAAGATCGTGCAGAAGCAGCCGATGATCCCGGCCCTGAAGAGCGCGGTGGCGCACTTCGGCAACGACCCGCAGTGGAAAACCTGCCGGCCACCGCTGGTGGAGCTGACCGCCGCGCAGGAAGAGGAGCTGATCCGCGACCTGAAGGCCGCCGGCTTCGCCATGCCGGGCCTCGCCGGCTGAAGTTGCGCCCTTTCGCATGAGGACGGCGCTCGTCACCGGTGCAGCGAGGGGCATAGGCCTCGCAACCGCCGACGCGCTGCAGAAAGCCGGGCTGCGCGTGCTGCGCCTGGACCTCAGGGCCGAGATCGCCTACGACCTGACCGACCTCGCCGGGATCCCGAAGCTGATCGAATCGCTCGGCGAGATCCACGTCCTGGTCAACAACGCCGGCGTGCAGAACGCGGTGCCCATCGACGAGTACACCGAAGAGCGGAAAAGGCAGATCCTGCGCGTCAACCTCGAGGCGCCGGTGGAGCTGATCCGCGCCGTCGCCAAGGGCATGGTGAAGAGAAAAGAAGGGCGGATCGTCAACCTCGCCTCGATCGCCGCCTGGCAGCCGCACCCGGACCTCTGGTATGGCATCACCAAGGCGGGCGTGGTGAGCATGACCAAGAGCTTCGCCTCGTATCTCGGCCGGCACGGCATCCAGGTGAACGCGGTGGCGCCCGGGCCGGTGGACACCGAGCTTTTGAAGCGCGTCGACGCCGCGCGGCGCGATAGCCTGCTGAAGGTGGTTTATTCCGGCCGCACCGGCAGGCCCGAGGAGATCGCCGCGGCGATCACCTGGCTCGCGACGGCTGCGCCGCCGATCATCAACGGCGCGATCCTCGACATCAACGACGGCACCTATTCGCGCGCGTAGGCAGGCGCGGGTCGCCGAGCTCGGCCGCGCAAGCCGCGAACGCTTCGGTCGGCCCGCGCCAGCGAAGCGCGTCGACGTCGCTGAAGAGCTCGCCCTCGCTGCGCAGCGTGGCGAGCTGCTTGAAGAGCAGCGCCTGCGGCTTGCGCTCGCCTAGCGCCGCGGGCGGGAAGTCCTCTATGCGCCCGTAGCGGTTGACGAGCTGCGCGGCGCTGACCGGGCCGATGCCGTCGATGCCGGGATAGCCGTCGGCGCTGTCGCCCACCAGCGCGAGGAAATCGGGGATGTGCGCCGGATCGACGCCGAATTTGGCCCGCACCGCCGCAGCGTCCATGATGGTGTTCGCTTTTCGCAGCATCTGGACCACACGGTCGCCGGCCACGCACTGGGCGAGGTCCTTGTCGGGGGTCCAGATCGCCACCTTTTCCACTCGAGGGTCGGCCGCGGCGAGGCGCGCGGCGCAAGCCAGCGCATCGTCCGCCTCGAGCTCGACCATCGGCCATACCACCACGCCCATGGCGGCGAGCGCGCGCTCGAGCGGATGGAATTGCGCGAGCAGCGCCGGCTCGACGCCCTCGCTTGTCTTGTAGCCCGCGTAAAGGCCGTTGCGGAACGATTCGATCACGTGGTCGGTGGCCACGCCGATGTGCGTCGCGCCCTTCTCGATCATCTGCAGCAGCGTGTGCAGCACGCCGGTCACCGCGCCGTAGGGGGCCGGCTTGTCCTTCTCCCAGCGCCGCCGGCCGTAGAAATGGCGGAACAGCTCGTAGGTGCCGTCCAGCAGGTGGACGATCACGCGCTAATAGGCGCGGAAGCGGACGGTCGGGTCGCGCTTGATCTGCTCGACCAGCGCGACTTCCCATTCCAGGTAGTCGCGCGCGTGCTTCAGGTAGTCCGCGTCGTGGTCGTACGGCTTGTACCAGACGTCGTCGCGCGCGGTCGTCGCGCGCTCGACCCCGGACTCCGTCGGCCCGTGCCACGCCGCGTTGCCGCCTTCCAGCACGTGGACGTCCGAAAACAGGCTTGCCGCCTCCGGCGCCGCGAGATGTGCCAGCACGCCGTCCTCGGACGTAAGGACGATCACTTCATTCGGAATCTTCGCGCGCGCCTCGGCGAGCCGCGAGCGAACGCCCCACCACGCGCCGGGAATATGCGCCCTGTGGAAGCGCAGGCTGGTCGAGAGGTCGAGCACTGCCGCGCCGGCCGGGACTGCGGATACGGTTTTCCATGGAGGGGTTCCGGGGATGCGCGGCTGGCGCGGCCCGCTCTCGGTGAGCTCGGCGTCCTCGAGCACGTAGACGTCGTTCCAGCCCATCTGGTTGAGCCACGACGCGGTCATCACCGCGCGCACCAGGTCCGGATCGACCAGCACCACGCGCGCGTTGCGCACGCCGACGTACTCGTCGGCCGCCTGCACCAGCTGGCCGCCGGGCGCGTGGCGCGAGCCGGCGACGTGCGAGCGCTCGTATTCTTCGCGGCTGCGCACGTCCAGCAGATAAAGAGTCCTGGAAAGATCGTTGCGCCACTCGTGCTTCTGCTCCATGGTGCAGAACCGGACGGCGAAGCGCTTCGCGACGCGTTCGGCCGCCGCGTGGGCCTTCCTGCGGCCTTCTTCGCTCGGCAGAGGCGCGACGCGTTCCGAGCCCCGCTCGCATTCGAAGCCCGCCAGCTCCCAGCCCATGGTGCCGTCCTTGAGCGCCACCACCGGGTTGGGGATGCCGGCATTCCTCAGTGCCTGGCAGCCGATGATGCTTCGCGTGCGCCCGGCGCAGTTCACCACCACCAGCGTGTCCGGGCTCGGCGCGAGGTCGTGGATGCGATAGGCGAGCTCGGCGCCGGGCACGTCGATGCCGCCGGGAATGCTCATGCGCCGGTACTCCTCGAGCGGCCGCGAGTCGACCACCAGCACCTTCTTGAACGTCTGCAGGCGCCTGAGCTCGCCCGGCGTGATGCGCGGCGTGCCGTAGTGGTGCTCGACGAACTCGCCGAATGCCTTGGAGGGTACGTTGACGCCGCTGAAAAGCTCGAGCCCCGCCGCTTTCCAGCCGGCGCAGCCGCCCTCGAGGATCTCGACGTCGGCGTAATGCAGCTCGCGCAGCCGCGCCTGGGCCTTCTCGGCGAGCCCTTCGCTTCCGCCGTCGAGCAGCACGACCGGCACGGTGAGCCGCGGCACGAGATCGGCGATGACCAGCTCGAGGCGCGACAGCGGCGCCGAGCAGGCGAAGAACGGGTGGCCGCGGTAGTGCACGCCCTGCTCGCGCACGTCGAGCAGCGCCAGCTCCCCGGTGCCGGAGAGGCGTGCTTGCAGCTCTTGCGGGCCGATCAACCGCGCGCTTCGCGGATGTCGGAGTGCGGCGGGAACACCTTCCAGGCGCGCTCTTCGGCCTTGTAGTACTCGCGGTGAAGCAGCTGCTCGAGCGCGAGGCCGTACATGTGGAAGTTGATGAGCGGCGCCTGGATGTGGATCGAGTGCAGGTCCTCGGGCATGAAGGCGACGCCGGTGCCCTGGCGCACGACGTGGCTGCCCTTCTCGCGCACGCCGCCGTCGACCCGGTCGTAGAAGCGGTTCAGCTCCTCACCGCTCACGCCGACGATCACCGCCCAGGTGGTGTGGTTGTGCGCCGGGGTGCCGTAGTTGCCGTCGGAAGAATTGACATACAGGGCATAGCGATGATCCGCATCCTCCGCGACGCGGTAGAGGCACGAGTTGCGCCGCTCGCCCGGCTTGGGCGGGGGGAAATCGCGCGCGGTGAAAAGGTCTTGCCGCGCCGCAAGACGCATCAGGCGCTGCTTGATCTTGTCGAGGCTCTCGCGCGTGACGCCGTCGCGCTTCTCGATCTGCCGGACTTCCGCGACCGCCGCGTCAACCTCGCGCCGGCGCGCTATCGCACGCTCATCCATGGGAGTAGATTATCGCTCCCGCAGTGGACTTCCAAGAGGAGGCAGTCATGGCGATCAAGGTGAGCCGCAACGACGTCTGGATGACCGTGATCGACGACCGCGCCGGCGGCGCCGCCGACAAGCTCGAGGCGCTCTCGCGGGCGGGCGCCGACCTCGAGGTGGTGTTCGCGCGCCGCACGCCCGAGCAGCCCGGCCAGGGGATCCTGTTCGCCGGGCCGATGGAGGGCGCGAAGGTGACGCGCGCCGCCGAGGCCGCGGGCTTCAAGCGCTCCGAGACGATCCACGGCGTGCGCATCGAGGGCAGCGACAAGCCGGGCCTGGGCGCGAAGATCTCGCGCGCGCTGGGGGAGGCCGGCATCAGCTTCCGCGGCATGAATGCGATGGCGGTCGGCAAGAGCTTCCTCAGCTTCATCGCGCTCGACAGCGCCGACGACGCCGCCCGGGCGGTAAAGCTGCTGCGCAAGCTCTAGCGCTACCGCGTCGCGGTCACGAAGTAGTAGTTGCTGTGCAGCCGGCTGATCTGCACGGCGATGTCGACGAAGTAGTACTGCGCCGCCGCGGCGGCGAGCAGGCCGACGAACACCAGATCGCGCACGACGCGCCGCTCGCGATGGGCGCGCCGGATGCGCTCGAGCTCGCCCTCGATGTGCGCGAGGAAGGCGTCGATCTCCTCGGGCGAGCGCAGCGCCCGCCCGGCGCGGCCCTCGAGGTACTCGAGCAGCTTCTCGGGGGAATCCTCCAGGCGCAGGGCGCGCCGCCGGCCGCTGTCTTCGAGCCAGCGTGCGAGATCAACGTTGTCGTCGGTAGGGTTGGCCATGCCTGCAGTAACGCGCTTCCCTCCGGCCGGGTCGGTGCGCTAGTTTACGGCCGCATTGTGACGGACTACCGTACCTTGTAGATCTCTTCGTAGAAGTCGCCGCGCCACACCAGGAGCGAGCCGCGGCGCTTGTCCGCCTCCAGCGCGAGGGCGGCGCGCTCGCCCTGCCCGCTCCACTCGAGCTTGCGCAGCTTCGCGCTCGACGCGTCGGCGGGCTTGCCGTAGCGGGTGGTGAAGTAATTCGTCACGCGCTCGAAGTCGGAGGCGCGGAAGCGCACATCGAAGCCCTCGACCTGGTCGCGCCGCAGGTAGAAGGTGACGCGCGCCTCGGTGCCGGCGAAGGTGATGCGCGAATCGTCGCAGCGCCGGTCGGCGGCGCGGCTCGGCCACTCGAGCGCCCGGCAGCGCGCGTGGGGGAAGTACTGCTTGACTTGCTGCTCGCTGGAGCCGAGCACCACGCCGTTGGCGTCGAAGGCCGCGCCCGCCGGCGTGGCGGCCAAAAGCAGGAGCAACGCGATGCGTCCCTTCACATCGCGACCAGCCGGCCGCCGAGCATCGCCAGCCGGTCGGCCATGATGGAGAGGAAGGCCTCGTTGAAGCGCGAGCGGCACGAGTCCGACAGCTGGTCGACCGCCAGCACCGGCATGCGCATGGTCCAGCTCGGCTCGATCACCGTGACGGTGGCGCTGCGTGGCCGGCCGTCGCGGCGCGCGTAGGCCATCTCGCCGACGCATTCGCCGGGGCTGATGGCGTTGAGCAGCTTGCCGCGCTGCGTCACCTTGAGCAGGCCCGAGGCGATGATGTAGAAGTGCTCGTCGGGCATGCCTTCGGTGATCAGCACCGTGCCCGCGGACTGGAGCTGCCAGCTCGAGGCGCGCACCGCCTCCCAGAGCTCGACGTCGCTGAAGCGCTTGAAGAAAGGCAGCCGGCGCGAAGCGGCAAACTTCTCGGCGTCGGAGAGCTGCGCGCCGCCCTGGTGCGCGCCCAGCACCTTGGCGAGCGAATCGGCGAACTCGCTCCAGTCCGGGAAGCGCTCGTCGCGCGTCTTGCCCAGCGAGCGCAGCACGATCTCGTCGAGCCCCTCGGGCAGCCCGGGCCGCAGCTTCGACGGCGGCTGCGGCGCCGCGTTGACGATGCCGTCGACCAGCTCGTACTGGCTGCGGCCGTTGAACGGGCGCACACCGGTGAGCAGGTGGTAGAGCACGCCGCCGAGCGAGAACATGTCGGTGCGGAAGTCGATCTCCTCGCCCTTCACCTGCTCGGGCGACATGTAGGCGGGCGAGCCTACGCCGGTGACCTGCGTGACGTCGGCGCGCGCGAGCTGCGCCGCGCCGAAGTCCGAGACCTTGATGTCGAGGCCCTCGCGCGTGAGGATGTTGGCCGGCTTGATGTCGCGGTGCACCACGCCGAGCGTGTTGGCGAACTCGAGCGCCTTGCAGCACTTGTAGCCGATCTCGATCACCTGTCCCGGCGCGAGCAGCGCGCCCGCCTCGCAGTAGCGCGTGAGCGCGCCGCCGTCGACCACTTCCATCACCAGGTAGCGCAGCGGATCGCCCGCGCTCATGTCCTCGACGCCGGCGTCGAGGATGCTGACGATGTGCGGATGGCGCAGCTTGCCGGCGAGCGCGGCCTCGTTCTGGAAGAAGCGCAGCGTGCGGCGCGCCTCCTCGGGATCACTCGACAGGCTCTCCAGCACCTTGATGGCGACGTCGCGCTGGCCGAACGGATCCGCGGCGAGGTAGACCGAGCCGGTCGCACCCTTGCCGAGCAGCCGCTTGACTTCGTATTTACCGACGTGGGAGAGCATCAGGCGGTGGTGACGTTGCGCGCGAAGCCATCGTACAGGCCGAGGATTCGCTCCCGCCAGAGGGAAACGGGCTCGGATTTGTCAAATAGTTCCTGAAGACTCGTGATCCGCGCCCATTGCATCACCGAGAAGAGGATGTAATCGCCGTACGCGGGCGCTTCGCCGCTGACGAAGGCCTGACGCTTGAGCACTGCCTGCATCGGCTCGAGCACGCGCCGCAGCCGAGCGAGCGCATCGCCGCTGCGGCCGCGCGCCTCCTCGAGCGTGCACTTCAGAAAACCTTCAAACATTGTGCGGAAGTACTTCTCGTCCGCCGGATCGATGCGTTCGAAAATGTCAGCGACGATCGCCGGCATCATCGCCGGCACCACCGCGCGGTCCACCCAGCTGTTGAAGGTGCGCGCGAGGCCGCGGCCGGTGGCGCCGCCGAAGAGCGACGGCTTGTCGGGATAGCGGTCCTCGAGGTGCTCGGCGATGCTCCAGGAGTCGCGCACCACCCGCTCGCCGTCCTTGAGCACCGGCACGGTCTTGCCGCCGGAGAAGGCGATCGCCGCCTTGTCGCTCATGCGCACCGGATGGGTCTCGAACTCGAGGCCCTTGTGCCGCAGCGCCATGCGCGTGCGCCACGAGAACAGGCTGTAGCGGCGCCCGTCGCGGCCGCCGAGCTCCCAGAGCTCGATCACGCGGCTTTCTTCACGCCGGTTTCCTTGACCTCGTGGCTGTCCGGGCGCGCCTTGACGCGCAGGTCCTTCTGCTCGGCGCGCTCGCGCGCCGCGTTGCGGTAGGCCTGGTCGCGGCCGGAGAGGTATTGCGCCGGCCAGTACTGGCCCGTGTGCTGGTACCAGGCGGCGGCCTGCAGCGTGAAGTACGGGTTGGCGAGGTGCGGCCGCGCGAGCGCCACCAAGTCCGCCTTGCCCGCGGCGAGCAGCGTGTTCACCTGGTCGGCGCTGGTCACCGCACCGACCGTCATGGTCGCGATGCCGACCTCGTTGCGCACCCAGTCCGCATAGGGCGCCTGGTACATGCGGCCGTAGACGGGCTTCTGGTGCGGCACCGTCTGGCCGGTCGAGCAGTCGATCAGGTCGCAGCCCGCGTCCTTCAGCATGCGCGTCGCCGCGATCAGGTCGGCGCCCGACAACCCGCCCGGCGCCCAGTCGGTCGCCGAGATGCGCACCGACATCGGCTTCTCGCGGGGGAAATTTTCTCTGCAGGCCTTCCATACCTCGAGCGGGAAGCGCATGCGGTTTTCAATCGATCCACCAAACCGGTCGGTGCGGTGGTTTGTCAGAGGCGAGATGAAGCTGGCGAGCAGGTAGCCGTGCGCCATGTGGATCTCGAGCATGTCGAACCCGGCCTGCTCGGCGTAGCGCGTCGAGCGCACGAAGTCATCGACGATCCGCTGCATCCCCTTTCGATCCAGCTCCCGGGGAACCTGCGACACACCCTCGTAGTAAGGGACCGGCGAGGCCGAGACGACCGGCCAGTTGTCCGATGGCAGCGGATGGTCCATGCGCTCCCAGCCGAGCTGGGTCGAGCCCTTGCGGCCGGAGTGGCCGAGCTGCATGCACAGCTTCGCCCTGGAATTCTGATGGCAGAAATCCACGATGCGCCGGAACGCGTCGCGTTGCGTCTCGTTCCAAAGGCCCGTGTCCCCGGGCGAGATGCGCGCCTCGGGCGAGGGGCAGGTCATCTCCACGTAGACCAGGCCCGCGCCGCCGATGGCGCGGCTTCCCAGGTGCACGAAGTGCCAGTCGCCGGGCACGCCGTCGAGCGCCGAGTACTGGTCCATGGGCGAGACCACCACGCGGTTCTCGAGCACCATGTCGCGCAGCCGGAACGGCGTGAACATCGGCGCGGGCGGGCTGGCGAGGTCGATGTCGAAGCCCTGGGCCTTGACCTTGCCGGCGAACCATCGGTGAATTTTCTGGATGAATTCGGGGTCGCGCAGCTCGAGGTTCTCCCAGGTGATCTGCTTGGAGCGCGACATCACGCCGAAGGCGAACTGCTCGGGCTCCATGCCCCAGTAGCGGCGCATGTGCTCGAACCAGGCGAGCGAGACGTTGGCGGCGTGCTGGGTCTTCTCGACCTCCTCGCGGCGCGCCGTGTCGTAGATTTTCAAGGCACTCGAAACCGAGGGATGCTTCCTGAATGCCTCGTACAGCGCGATGGCGTCCTCCATCGCGAGCTTCGTTCCCGAACCGATGGAGAAATGCGCGGTGGCCTTGGCGTCGCCCACCAGCACGGCGTTGTCGCGCACCCAGGTCTTGTTGGTGATGGTCGGGAAGTTGCGCCACAGGGAGCGGTTGTTGATCAGGCGGTGGCCGTCGAGCTCGCGCTCGAACACGCGCTCGATCACCGGCAGCATCTCGGTCTCGGAGAGCTTGTCGAAGCCGAAGTTCTTCCAGCTCTGCTCGTCGGTCTCGATCACCCAGGTCGAGCGGTCGGGCTCGTACTGGTAGCAATGCGCGACGATCAGGCCCTCGGGCGTCTCGCGGAAGAAATACTTGAAGGCGTCCAGCGGCTTGGTCGAGCCCAGCCAGGTGAACTTGTTCGGCCGCAGGTCGACGCTCGGCTGGAAATGGTCGCGGTATTTCTCGCGGATCCGGGAGTTGATGCCGTCGGCGACCACGATCAGGTCCGAGTCGCGGAACTCGGCCAGGTCCTCGACCTCGCGCTGGAAGCGCATGTGCACGCCGAGCTCGCGGCCGCGGTCCTGCAGGATGTTGAGCAGCGCGACGCGCGAGCAGCCGCAGAAGCCGTTGCCGCCCGAGCGCAGCGTCTCGCCCTTGTAGACCACGTCGACGTCGCCCCAGTAGGCGAAGCGCCGGCGGATGCGCTCGTAGGTGACGAGGTCGCAGGCCTTGAACGTGTCGAGCGTCTGGTCGGAGAACACCACGCCGAAGCCGAAGGTGTCGTCGGGCCGGTTGCGCTCGTAGACCGTGATGTCCCAGCGCGGCCACGCTTTCTTCGCGAGCAGCGCGAAGTAAAGGCCGCCGGGCCCTCCGCCAATGATGGTGACCTTCATGCTCATTTCTCCGGAAGGACCGCCGTGGCTTCGATTTCCAGCCGGGCTTCGCTTTCCACCAGGCCGCCGACCTGCACCACCGCCATGGTGGGATAGTGCCGGCCCATCAGCTCGCGATAGGCCAGGCCGACTTCCCTGAGCGAGCCCAGGTATTCCTGCTTGTCGAGCACGTACCAGGTGAGGCGCACGATGTGCTCGGGCCGGCCATTCGCTTCTTTCAAGACTGAAATGACGTTATGCAGCGCTTGCCGGAACTGGCCGGCGAAATCGCGCGCTTCCCACTTGCCCTGGCCGGTCCAGCCGATCTGGCCGGCGATGAAGACCAGCGTGCCCTTCGCGGCGATGCCGTTGGAGAAGCCCTTGGCGCGCGCCCACCCGGGCGGCTGCAGGATCTGTGTCATCTCATTTCCCTTCCTGTGTCCTCAGCCGGAAGCGCTGCAGCTTGCCGGTCTCGGTGCGCGGCAGCGTGTCGACGAATTCGATCGCGCGCGGATACTTGTAGGGCGCGATTGCCTGCTTCACGTGGTCTTGCAGGGCGCGCACCATGTCGGCGCCCGCAGAGAAATCCCTCTTCAGCACGACGAACGCCTTGACGATCGTGCCGCGCTCCGCGTCGGGCGACCCGATCACGCCGCACTCGGCCACGGCGGCGTGCGCGAGCAGCGCCGCCTCGACCTCGGGTCCGGCGATGTTGTAGCCCGCCGAGATGATCATGTCGTCGGTGCGCGCCTGGTAGAAGAAGTAGCCGTCCTCGTCGCGCACGTAGGCATCGCCAGTCACGTTCCAGCCGTGGTGCACGTAGCTCTTCTGTCGCTCATCGGCGAGGTAGCGGCAGCCGGTGGGGCCCTTCACCGCCAGCCGTCCGACGGCTCCCGGCCTGGCGGGCCTGCCGTCTTCGTCGAGGACCGTGGCGTGATAGCCGGGGACCGCGTAGCCGGTGGCGCCGCGGCGTACGCGCTCCGGCGCATGCGAGATGAAGATGTGGATCATCTCGGTCGAGCCAATGCCGTCGATGATCTCGATCCCGGTCGCCTCCTTGAACGCCTGCCGGGTCGGGTCGGGCAGCGCCTCGCCGGCCGAAACGCATTTTTTCAGGCTGGAGAGATCGAACTGCCCGGCGAGCGCCGCCATCTGCCGGTACATGATCGGCGTAGTGAAGCAGGTATTCGCCTTGAAGCGCTGGATCGTCTCGAGCAGCGTGTCCGGCGTGTGCTTCTCGACTAGCACGCTCGAAGCGCCGTAGCGCATCGGGAAGCAGAGCATGCCGCCCAGGCCGAAGGTGAAGGCGAGCGGCGGCGTGCCGCAGAACACGTCGTCCTTGTGCACCTTCAGGATCGAGCGCGGGAAGCAGTCGCACATCGCGACGACGTCGCGGTGGAAGTGCACCGTGCCCTTCGGCTTGCCGGTGGTGCCGGAGGTGAAGGCGATGAGCGCAGGATCGGCGGCGGCGGTGGGCACGTTGCCGAAGGTGAGCGGCTGCCTGAGCGCCAGCTCGTCCAGCGAGTCGGCAGTGCCGTCGTACCAGTATTTGACGCTGGTCAGCGTCGGGCAATTCGCCTGGGCCTCGAGCAGCTCCGCCTCGAGGCGCTTGTCGCAGAGCGCGTGCGTGACCTCGGCCTTGGTGATGATCTCGGTGAGCTCCTTGGCGCGCAGCAGCGGCATCGTCGCCACGCACACGCCGCCCGCTTTCATCACCGCAAACCAGCACGCCGCCATCATCGGGTTGTTGGGCCCGCGCAGCAGCACGCGGTTGCCGGGCCTGAGGCCCATCTCGCGTACCAGCACGTTGGCGAGGCGGTTCGCCTGGGTGAAGAGCTGCGTGTAGGTGCACTCCCCGTCGGGCGAGCGCAGCGCGATGCGATGACCGTGGCCGCGCGTCACCGGCTTGTCGAGCAGCTCGGTGGCGCAGTTCATGCGCGCCGGGTACTTGAGCTCGGGCCGCTCGAAGAGGAATTCCGGCCACTGCACGCGCGGCGGCAGGTTGTCGCGCACGAACGTGTCGGTATGGGAGGTGTAGCTCATGGCTTGAGCAGATCGCGGGCGATGATGACCTTCTGCACCTCGGTGGCGCCCTCGTAGATGCGCAGCGCGCGCACCTCGCGGTAGAGCCGCTCGACCGGATGGCCGCGCATCACCCCGAGGCCGCCGCAGAGCTGCACCGCGTCGTCGATCACGGCTTGAGCCGACTCGGTGGCGAACATCTTCGCCATCGCCGCCTCGCGGGTCACGCGCGCCTTTTTCACATCGCGGGTCCATGCCGAGCGGTACGTGAGCAGGGCCGCGGCATCGATCGCCGTCGCCATGTCGGCGAGCTTGGCCTGGGTCAGCTGGAAGTCGGCGAGCTTCTGGCCGAACATCCCGCGTTCCCTCGCCCGGGCAAGCGCTTCATCCAGCGCACGACGCGCAAAGCCGAGCGCCGCGGCGGCTACCGTGGTGCGGAAGACGTCGAGGTTGCGCATCGCCAGCTTGAAGCCCTGGCCTATTTCTCCAAGAAGCGTTCCGGCGGAATCCTTGAGGCGAATGACCGCCATGGGATGCGGCGCGACGATGTCGATGCGCTCGGAGGCGTCGACGTCCTTGGCCTCGACGACGAACGCGCTGATGCCTTCCTCGGCCCTGGCGAAGGTGACGTAGAAGTCGGCGATGCCGCCGTTCGAGATCCACGTCTTGGTGCCGTCGAGCACCCAGCCCGCGCCCTGCTTGCGCGCGCGCGTGCTGATCGCCTGTACATCGGACCCGGCGTCGGGCTCCGAGAGCGCGAACGCGGCGATCGCCTCGCCGCGCGCCGCCTTTGCCAGATATTTCTCCTTCTGCGCGGCGGTGCCGGCAAGGCCGATCGCTCCGCTGCCAAGGCCCTGCATGACGAAGGCGAAGTCGGCGAGCCCGGCGTGATAGGCGAACACCTCGCGCAGCAGGGCGATGGAGCGGACGTCCGGCGTCTCCGTGGCCGAATAGCTCAGGTAGCCGGCGCAGCCCAGGTCCTGCACCAGGCGGCGGCAGATGCCGTCCGCATCCTCGCCATGGGCGTGCGCCAGATTCTGCGTCGCCCAGGCCTCGGCCTCGCGCGCCAGCTTCTCGTGGCGCGGCTCGAAAAAGGGCCAGCCGTAGTGCGCGAAGCGCTCCACGCTAGTCGCCTTCGAAAACCGGCTTGCGCTTCGCCGCGAACGCCTCGTAGGCGCGGCGGAAGTCGCGGCTGCGCATCAGCTCGGCCTGCGCCACCGCTTCCATGTCGATCGCCCGGTCGACGGTGACGTTCCACTCCTCGTGCAGCATCTTCTTGGTCACCGCGTGCGCCGCGGTCGGCCCGGCGGCGAGGTCTTTCGCCACCTGGATCGCCTCCGGCAGGACCGAATCCACGACCCGGTTGAAGAAGCCCCACGCCGCGCCCTCCTCCGCGCCCATCGAGCGGCCGGTGTAGAGGAGCTCGGCGGCGCGCCCCTGGCCGATGATGCGCGGCAGGATGGCGCAGGCGCCCATGTCGCACCCGGCGAGGCCGACGCGCACGAAGAGGAACGCCACCTTGGCCGTCGGCGCGGCGTAGCGCAGGTCGCTCGCCATGGCGAGGATCGCGCCCGCGCCGGCGCACACGCCCTCGACCGCGGCGATCACCGGCTGGGGGCAATGGCGCATCGCCTTCACCAGGTCGCCGGTCATCTGGGTGAACTCGAGCAGCTGCCGGGGATCCCTTTCGGTCAGGGGGCCGATGATCTCGTGCACGTCGCCGCCCGAGCAGAAGTTGCCGCCCGCGCCGGTGAGCACGATCGCCTTGATCGCTTTTTCGGCGCGGAGATCCCGGAAAAAATCCCGCAGCTCCGCATACGACTCGAAGGTGAGCGGGTTCTTGCGCTCGGGGCGGTTGAGCGTGACCACGCCGACCTTCCCTTCGGCACGCCAGCCGAAATGCTGGGGTGGCTTCATGACGTCACCTCGAGCGCATGGCTCTTCACTTTGGCGAGCAGCCTGAGCAGGTCTTCCTGCTCCCGGCGCGAAAGACCGCCGAGCAGCTCGACCACCCACTGCTCGTGCGCGAGCGCCATCTCGGCGAAGGCCTTCTCGCCGCTCTTCGTCAGGCGGATGCGGAAGGCGCGCCGATCGGCGGGCTCATCGAGCCGCTCGACCTGTCCCTCCTTCTCGAGCTGGTCGACGATCGCGGTGACGTTGCCGCCGGTGACCATCAGCATGCGCGAGAGCTCGTTCATCTTCAGCCCCGCGCGATGGCGCTCGAGCTGCGCCATCAGGTCGAAGCGCGGCAGGGTGGTGGCGAATTCCTCGCGCAGCCCCGAGCGCACGCGGCGCTCGATCAGCTGGGTGCAGGTGAGCAGCCTGAGCCAGATGCGCAACGCGCCGTGGTCTTCGCGCCGGGCGATGAATTCGCGGTCCATGGCAAGCCTCCTGGGTACTCCAAGCCTGAATAGATGAAGCTTGAAGTATATGCCCGGCGCGTGTCAATCCCCCGCCCCGGCTACTGCGGCTCGATCCCGGCCGCGCGCGCGACCCGCGTCCACTTCTCGAGCTCGCTGCGGATCAGGGCGCCGAACTCCTCGGGGGTGCTGCCCTGCGGCTCGGCCCCGTCGGCGGCAAGCCGCTCGCGCATCTCGTCCGAGCGCAGCGAGCGGGCCGCCTCGGCGTTGAGCCGCGCGACGATCGCCGGCGGCGTGCCCGCCGGCGCGAGCAGCCCGTACCACTGCATCGCCACGTAGCCGGGCACCGTTTCGCCGACCGGCGGCACGTTGGGCAGCGCGCGAACGCGCCGCGGGCCGGACACCGCCAGCGGCCGAACGCGGCCGGCGTCGATCATCGGCCGCGCGGTCAGCGCGGTGGCGAACATCGCGGCGATCTGCCCGCCGGCGACGTCGGCCGCCGCCGGCGAGGTTCCGCGGTAGGGAACGTGCACCAGGTCGATGCCGGTCATGCTCTTCAGCAGCTCCATGCTCATGTGCGGCGCGGTGCCGATGCCGGCGCTGCCGTAGCTCATGGCGCCGGGCTGCTTCTTCGCGAGGGCGATGAGCTCGGCAACAGACTGCGCCGCCAGCCCCGGGGGCACGATCAGCACCAGCGGCGCGGTCGCGGCGAGCGTGATCGGCGCGAAATCGCGCACCGGGTGGTACGGCACCTTCTTGTAGAGCACCGAGTTCAGCGCCAGCGTCGAGGGCACCATCAGCAGCGTGTAGCCGTCGGGGGCGGCGTGCGCCGCGAGCTCGATGCCGATCATGTTGCCGGCTCCGGCCCTGTTCTCGACGAAGAACGCCTGGCCGAAGGCGCTCGAGAAATGCTGGCCGAGAACGCGCGCCACGATGTCGGTGCCGCCGCCGGGCAGCGACGGCACGACGATGCGCACCTGGCGCGACGGATAGTCCTGCCCGAACGCTTGCGCGCAGACGACGAGCAGGAGCGCGCTAGCCCACCGCACTGCGAGCCCCCTTCGCCGGCACCAGCACGAAAGCGATGACGCACGGCTGCGTGCCGCGGTTGACCCAGTTGTGGATGGTGTTCTGCTGCACCAGCGTGTCGCCCGCGCGCAGGCGCACGACCGAGCCATCGAGCTGCATCTCGATCTCGCCGGAAAGCACCACCGCGTAGTCGACCGTCTCGGTGCGGTGGTTGCGTGGCGTGACGCCCGGCCGGTACTCGACGACGCGGAACACGGTGCCGTCGGGCATTTTCCAGAGGTCGCAGCGCTCGTGGCCCGGGCGCCCGGAGACGCCGACCAGGGTCTCGTCGGCGGCAACCACCGCGCGGCCGCCCTGTTCGTGGTCGGTGACTACGCGTCTTATCCTGATCATGTGATGAGCGTGTGGCCCAGGCGGCGCGCCGCCGGGTAGTCGCGATGCACGGAGTTGAAGATGCGGCGCAGGTTCTTCCAGGGCGAGGGGTCGCTGTAGAAGCGGTGCAGGAAGAGCATGTCGCAAACGAGGCTCGCCATCCAGTCCACCGTGGTGGCGTAGCCGATCACCGCTTTCACCTTCGAGGCCTTGAGGAACTGCCGGGCGAAAGCGCCGCCCTTTTTGCCGCGCAGCACGTCGCAGCAGGCGAAGTACACGAGGTGCCTGTAGCGGCCCGCCCCGTAGCCGGCGAAAGCCTCGCACAGCCTGCCGGGCTCGATCCGCTCGAGCAGCGAGCGCACCCCGCCCGGCCGGCCGTGGAACGCGAGGTAGCAGACCGGCGCGTCGAACAGCTCGCGGCTGCGCCACAGGAGGCCGTCGGGGCGCCGCGCGTAATAGACGAGCCCGGCCTCGGACTCGACGAAGCGGTGCGCGAGCGTGAGCGGCGGATGCACGAGCGGCGCCATCGCCTCGAAAAATCCCTTCACGGAGAAGCTCTGGAGCATCTTCTCGTTCCAGTAGCCTTCGAAGCAGACGAGCCTGGGCGGCGCCTTCATTGCTTTTCCTTCTCCTGCGCCTTCTGCTTTTCCTGCTCCTTTGCTTTTGCCAGCCGGCGCGCGGTCAGCTCGTTGTGCACGGCGACGCCGCAGGTGACCCCGTCGACCGTGGCAAGAAGATCGCGCGACACGACCGGGTAGTAATGCAGCACGAGCAGCGTGATGCCGACCTTCACGGCCACGAATCCCTCTTTGCCGAACTTGTCGATCAGCCCGGCGACCACCGGATTCACTTCGCGCGCGCCTTGCGAGAGGCCGTGCAGCGTGGTTGCCGTGTCGGCGGCCTGGCAGCCGACGACCGCCCCGCGGCTCGCGAGCGTATTGCAGCCGCCGAGCAGGCACGCCGCGACCAGCACCAGCGCCCTAGGCCTTGCGCAGGAAATCGAAGTCGCAGCCGTGCTCGGCCTGCAGCACGTGCTCCATGTAGAGCTTTGCGTAGCCGCGGCTCGGCATGGCGACGGGCGGCCTCCACGCCGCCTTTCTTGCCTTCAACTCGCTCTCGGCCACCTGCAGCTCGAGGGCTCGCTCGGCGACCGAAAGCCGGATGCGATCGCCGTTGCGCACCAGCGCGAGAGGGCCGCCGGCCGCGGCTTCGGGCGAAACGTGCAGAACGATCGTGCCGTAGGCGGTGCCGCTCATCCTCGCGTCCGAGATACGCACCATGTCCTTCACGCCCGCCCGCGCCAGCTTCGCCGGAATGGGCAGGTAGCCCGCCTCGGGCATCGCGTAGCCCGATTTCGGGCCGGCGTTCTGCAGCACCATGAAATCGTCGGCGGTGATGTCGAGGCTCGGATCGTCGACGCGCGCCGCGAGATCATCGAGCGACGTGAACACCACTGCGCGGCCCTCCTTCTCGAACAGCTTCGGATCCGCCGCCGAGCGCTTGAGGATCGCACCATTGGGCGCGAGCGAGCCGAACAGCGCGACCAGTCCGCCCTCCCTGGAGAGCGGCTCCGAGAAAGGCTTGACCACCGCGCGGTCGACCCAGGGAGGCAATTTTTCCAGAATCTGCCCCAGGGTAATTCCGGCAACGGTCACGCAGTCGAGGTGCAGCAGCGGCTTGAGCTCGCGCAGCACGGCGCCGAGCCCGCCCGCCGCATAGAGATCCGACATGTAGTGCTGGCCTGTGGGCTTGAGGTCGACCAGCACCGGCGTGGAATCGGACCACTCGTTCAGTTTTTTGAGATCCACCTTCACTCCGGCGCGCCCGGCGATCGCCGTGAGGTGGATGATGGCGTTGGTCGAGCCGCCGATCGCGAGCAGCACGCGGATCGCGTTCTCCACCGATTTCTCGTTGATGATCTGCGACGGCCGCAGCGGATTCCTTGCCAGCTCGACGGCGCGCGCACCGCTCGCCTCCGCGGCGCGCAGCCGGTCGGCGTGCACCGCCGGGATCGCCGCGCTGCCCGGCAGCGCCATGCCGAGCGCCTCGGCAATCGAGGCCATCGTCGAGGCGGTGCCCATTACCGCGCAGGTGCCGGCGGTGGTGGCGAGGTTGCCCTCGACCTCGTCGATTCCTTTTTCGTCGACCTTGCCCGCGCGATGCATCGCCCAGAAGCGCCGGCAGTCGGTACAGGCGCCCAGGCGCTCGCCGTGGAACGAGGTCGGCATCATCGGCCCGGCGAGGAGCTGCACCGCCGGCAGGTCGGCCGAGGCCGCGCCCATCAGCTGCGCCGGGACGGTCTTGTCGCAGCCGCCGATCAGCACCACCGCGTCCATCGGCTGCGCGCGGATCATCTCCTCGACGTCCATCGACATCAGGTTCCTGAACATCATCGACGTGGGGCTGAGGAACACCTCGCCGAGCGACACCGTGGGGAACTCGATCGGCAGGCCGCCCGCGGCGAGCACGCCGCGCTTCACCGCCTCGACCAGCTCGGGGAAGTGGCGGTGGCAGTTGTTGAAGCCGCTCTTCGAGTCGGCGATCCCTACGACCGGACGGCCGAGCATCTCGCTCGAGTAGCCCATGCTCTTCGCGAACGAGCGGCGCAGGTAGAGCGAGAACGCCGGGTCGCCGTAGTTGGTGAGCCCCTTCGCGAGGCCGGTCTTAGTCTTCGCCATGTTCCCTGCGCAGGATTTTCGCGCCCTCGACCAGCGCGCGCATCTTGCCGTCGGCGAGCTCGCGTGGCAGGTACTTCATGCCGCAGTCGGGCGCCGCGATCACGTCGGCGGGCTTCACGTGCTTGAGCGCTCGACGCAGGCGCTCGGCCACCTGCTGCGGCGC
>Ga0075424_100000209_pt1 | contig 41345 bp, 37 predicted proteins | sample SoiMethybrSBSTD3_FD_75301 | JGI IMG/M metagenome (GOLD analysis project Ga0075424, IMG submission 75301) | Bulk soil microbial communities from a Populus tree surrounding site in Tennessee, USA - Soil MetaG P. TD hybrid SBSTD3 | ecosystem: Environmental > Terrestrial > Soil > Tree plantation...
GCTCAAGGACCCGAAGACGCGGCTGCAGGAGTGGCTCCAGGGCCGCGGGCATCCGTTGCCCGCGTACACCGTGCTCGAAGTGAGCGGCGAGCCGCACGAGCAGCGCTTCCGCGTGCGCTGCGACGTCCCGGACCTCGGACTCGCCGCGGTCGCCGACGGCAGCAGCCGCCGGCGAGCGGAACAGGAGGCGGCGCAGCGGATCCTCGAGGATCCGGCGCTGCAATCGGCGCGATGATGGCCGGGGCGCCGCACCGCGCCGGCCGCGTCGTGCTCGCGGGACGGCCAAATGCCGGCAAGTCGACGCTGCTCAACGCGCTCGTCGGCCGCAAGCTCAGCATCGTGACGCCCAAGGCGCAGACGACGCGCCACCGCATCGATGGCGTCGTCGCGGGGCCCGGTTACTCCATGGTCGTGACGGACACGCCCGGCGCAGGCGCGGCCGCGGGAAGCCGGCTCGGCCACCTGATGAACCGCGAGGGCGAGGCCGCGCTCGGTGCGGCGGATTGCGCGATCCTCGTCGTCACGCCGCCGCGGTGGACCGCCGGCGACGACGAGGCGCTCGCGAGATTGAAGCGTCGCGCGCTCCCGGTCGTGCTCGTGGTCAACAAGATCGATCGCGTGCGCCCGCGCGCGGCGCTCCTGCCGTTCCTCGAGCGCGCCGCTGCGCGCCATGACTTCGCCGCGATCGTCCCCGTGTCGGCGCTCGAGCGGGACAACCTCGACGCTCTCCTGCGGGCGACCGTTCCGCTGCTGCCCGAAGGCGCCCCCGAGGAGGCGCCACCCCCGCTCGAGCGCGGCGAGCGCTTCCAGGCCGCCGAGGCGCTCCGCGAGCAGCTCATGATCGCGCTCTCGGACGAGCTGCCGTACGGGCTTGCGGTCGAGATCGAGCGATATGAAACGCTGGCTGACGGCCGCATCGAGATCGACGCGGTGATCTGGGTCGAGCGCGTGGGCCAGCGCAAGATCGTCATCGGCACGAAGGGCGCGCGGCTCAAGTCGGTCGGACGCGCCGCGCGGCTCTCGCTCAACGAGCTGCTCGGCCGCCGCGTTCACCTCAACACCTGGGTCAAGGTGCGGGAAGGCTGGAGCGACGACGACCGCATGCTGCGCCAGCTCGGGCACGAGCCGCCGTGAGCGAACCCCGTCGCAAGCAGCTCGAACCGGCCTGGCTCCTTCACCACCGGCCGTGGAGCGACAGCAGCCGCATCCTCGACTTCGTCACCCGCGATCACGGCCGCGTCACGCTGTTCGCCCACGGCGCGCGGCGCGCGAAGTCCCCGCTGCGCGCCGTGCTGCAGCCCTTCCAGCCGCTCGTCGTTTCCTGGTCCGGGCGCGCGGACGGAGGCACGCTGACCGCGGCGGAAGCGGCCGGCAGTGCGCCGGTGGTCTCGCCCGGACGGCTGCTGTCGGCCTATTACCTCAACGAGCTTCTCCTGCGGCTGCTCCCCCGCGAGGATCGCCACGAGGCGCTTTTCGACGCGTATGGCGCAGCGCTCGCGGGCCTCGCCTCCGGGGCGGAGCAGGCGTCGCTCCGGGGATTCGAGCGCGTGCTCCTCGACGAGCTTGGCTATGGCGTCGACCTCACGCGCGACGCGGGCAGCGGCCGGCCGCTGGAAGCGGATCGGTACTATCATTTTGAGCCGGGGCGCGGCGTGCTCGCCGTGCGGGACGCGGAACCGGGGCCGGAAGTCCACGCGGGTCGCGACCTGCTCGCGGTCGCGGGCGGCGAGCTCGGCCTGCCTGGCGCGCAGCGGGCTGCGCGCGGGATCTACGGCGCGGCGATCGCGCATTGCCTCGAAGGTCGCGGCCTCGCGAGCCGCGAAGTGATGCTGGCCGTGCGCCGGCGAGGGCGTGAAGGATGAGCGGCGAGATCCTGCTGGGCGTCAACATCGACCATGTGGCGACGCTTCGCCAGGCGCGCGGCGGCCGTTCGCCCGACCCCTTGCTCGCCGCGCTGGTCGCCGAGCAGTGGGGCGCGGACGGGATCACGCTGCACCTGCGCGAGGACCGGCGCCACATCCAGGATCGCGACGTGCGCGCGCTGCGCACGGCGCTGCAGACGCGCATGAACCTCGAGATCGCGACGACGCCCGAGATGATTGCGATCGCGCTCGAGGTCCAGCCGCGCGACGTCTGTCTCGTTCCCGAGAAGCGCACCGAGGTCACGACCGAAGGCGGCCTCGACGTCGCCTCGAACCCCGCGCCCGTCGCGGCGGCCTGCCGGCGGCTTGCGGCCGGCGGCATCCGCGTGTCGATCTTCATCGACCCCGACGATACGCAGGTGGACGCCGCGGCCCGCGCCGGGGCGCCGGTCGTCGAGCTGCACACCGGCGCCTATGCGGAGGCGCAGGGCGCGGAGCGTGCGCGCGAGCTGTCGCGCCTCGCCGCGGCGGCGAAGCGCGCGGCCGCGGCGGGCCTCGTCGCGAACGCGGGCCATGGACTCGACTACCACAACGTGCAGCCGGTCGCGGCGATCCGCGAGCTGGTCGAGCTCAACATCGGTCACGCCATCGTGTCCCGCGCCGTGATGTCCGGACTCGGTCCCGCGGTCGCGGCCATGAAGCGCCTCATGGTGGGCGCGCGCGCCGCATGATCTTCGGCATCGGCACGGACCTCGTGCAGGTCGAGCGCATCGAGGCGACCTACCGGCAGTTCGGCGCGCACTTCGTCGAGCGGCTGCTCATGCCGGAGGAGCGTGCGCTGTTCGACCCGGAGCGGCGCGCCGTGCGCTTCCTCGCGATGCGGTTCGCGGCCAAGGAGGCCATCTCCAAGGCCCTTGGAACGGGGTTCCGCCACGGCGTCTGGATCCGCGACTTCGGGTTCAAGGCGAACGCCTGGGGCAAGCCCGAAGTGATCTTCTCGCCGCGCGGGCGGGCGGTTGCCGACCGGCTCGGGGCCGGTGACGGCCATGTCAGCCTCACGGACGAGGCGGGCCTCGTCATGGCGGTCGCCGTGCTGATGAAGAAGGCATGAGCTTCGCGCAGAACTGCCTCGTCTTCGACATCGAGACCGTGCCGGACACCGAGCTCGGCCGTCGCCTCGGATTCGAGGGCGACGACCACGCCGTCGCGTCTGCGATGATCGCGGCGCGCGAGGCGGAGTCGGGCTCCGGCTTCCTGCCGCTCGAGCAGCATCGCGTCGTCGCGATCTCCACGCTGCTGAGAAGCGCCGACCAGCTCCAGGTGTGGAGCCTCGGCGAACTGACGAGCGGCGAAGACGACCTCGTGCGGCGATTCTTCGGCGGCATCGAGAAGCTCCGCCCGACGCTCGTGTCCTGGAACGGCTCGGGCTTCGACCTGCCAGTCCTGCATTACCGCATGCTGCGGCACGGGATCTCTGCCCCGACCTACTGGGAAACGGGGGACCGTGACCGCGACTTCAAGTGGAACAATTACCTCAACCGCTACCACATGCGGCACGTCGACCTCATGGACGTGCTTGCCGCCTACCAGGCGCGCGGCCGTGCGAGCCTCGAGCACGTAGCGCTCCTGCTCGGGCTGCCGGGCAAGCTCGGCATGAGCGGAGACCAGGTGCTCGAATTCTGGAAGGACGGCCGCATCGCCGACATCCGCGCCTACTGCGAGACGGACGTCCTCAATACCTTTCTCGTCTGGCTGCGCTTCGAGCTGGCACGCGGCCAGCTCTCGGTTTCGGCGCACGCGGACGAGATTGCGCGCGTACGCGCCTGGCTCGGCGAGCGCGCGGAGCCGCACTGGCGGCAATACGCCGCATCGTGGGCCGGCGCTTGAAGCCGTCGGCAGCGATCGAAACCGCGGAGATCGAATCGCTGGATCACGAGGGACGCGGAGTCGCGCACGTGGGCGGCAAGGCGGTCTTCGTTGACGGCGCGCTTCCCGGCGAGTCGGTCCGCTGCCAGCGCACGCGCCGGCAGCGTCGGTACGACGAAGCGGTCGTCGTCGAGGTGCTGCGCGCCGCGCCTGAACGCGTGACCCCGAGATGCCGCCATTTCGGGATTTGCGGCGGTTGTTCGCTCCAGCACCTCGAGCACGCGGCGCAAGTCGCCGCCAAGGGACGGATCGTCGCGGAGGCGCTCGAGCGCATCGGCGGCGTCGCACCCGAGCGCTGGCTGCCACCGCTCGCGGGCCCGGCCTGGTCGTATCGCCGACGGGCACGCCTCGGCTGCAAGTTCGTCGACAAGAAGGGCAAGGCGCTCGTCGGCTTCCGCGAGCGCGGCAGCCCCCTCCTGGCTGACCTCGAGGTCTGCGAAGTGCTCGCGGCGCCCGTCGGATCCCTCGTCGCAGCCCTGGCCGCGCTCGCCGGAAGCCTCGACATCCGGCGGCGCGTCGCCCAGATCGAGGTCGCGATCGGCGACAACGGCACGGCGCTGGTGCTGCGCGCGCTCGAAGACCCGACGGAGCCGGACCTCGCGCGGCTGCGGGAGTTCGAGGCGCGTCACGGCATCGCGCTGTACCTGCAGCGCGGCGGCCTCGACACCGTGACTCCGCTGACGCCGCCCGCGTCGGCGCTCCGTTATGAGCTCGACGGACTGCCGGCGGGCATCGAGTTCGCACCGACCGACTTCATCCAGGTCAATGGCGAGTTGAACCGGCTGATGGTGGCGCGCGCGATGGAGCTGCTCGATCCGAAGCCGACGGACCGCGCGCTGGACCTCTTCTGCGGGCTCGGAAACTTCAGCCTGCCGCTCGCGCGGCGGACGGCCGCGGTGGCGGGCGTCGAGGGCGATGCCGCGCTCGTCGCGCGGGCGCGCGCCAATGCGGCCCGGAACGGCATCGAGAACACTGCTTTTCATGCCGCCGACCTGGCGGGCGCATCGCCCGCCGGCGACTGGTCGCGCGCGCATTACGATATCGTGCTGCTCGACCCGCCGCGCGCAGGCGCGCGCGAGATCCTGCCGATCGCCGTGGCCTCGCGGCCGCGGCGCATTGTCTACGTGTCCTGCCACCCGGGCAGCTTCGCGCGCGATGCGGGCATACTGCGGGGGCAGCTGGGCTACCGCCTCGCGGCGGCCGGGGTCATGGACATGTTTCCTCACACGTCCCACGTCGAGACGATCGCGCTCTTCGAGCCCGCGCCATGACGCTGGGCCCGGTGATGGTGGATCTCGCCGGCGTCGCGATCGAGCCCATGGAGCGCGAGCTGCTGAGACACCCGCAAGTCGGCAGCGTGATTCTGTTCGCGCGCAACTACGAGAGTCCGGACCAGCTCGCGCGGCTCACGGCGGATATCCACGGCATCCGCACGCCGCCGCTCTTGGTCGCGGTGGACCAGGAAGGGGGCCGCGTGCAGCGGTTCCGCGCCGGCTTCACGCGGTTGCCGCCGCTGCGCGAGATCGGACGGCGTTACTCGACGAGCCGCGGCGACGGTCTCGCGCTCGCGCGCCAGCTTGGCTGGCTCATGGCGGCGGAACTGCGCGCTTCCGGCGTCGACATGTCCTTCGCGCCCTGCGTGGACCTCGACTACGGCGTCAGCCAGGTGATCGGCGACCGCGCGCTGCACGCGGACGCATCCGCGGTCGGCGAGCTCGCGGTCGCCTACATGCTCGGCATGCGCGAGGCGGGCATGGCCGCGACCGCCAAGCATTTCCCGGGCCACGGCGCGGTCGCCGCCGACTCGCACGTGGCGCTCCCGGTAGACCGCAGGACGTGGCCGGACATCGAGGCGGACCTGCGGCCCTACCGCAGGCTGATCGCCAACGGGCTGCCCGCGGTCATGGTCGCGCACGTCGTATTTCCCGAAGTCGACGAGCTGCCCGCGAGCCTTTCGCGCCGCTGGATCGACGGCGTCCTGCGCGGCGAGCTTGGCTTCCAGGGCGCAGTCTTCGCGGACGACCTGTCGATGAAGGGCGCAGCCGCCTTTGGCGACATCGGAGCCCGCGGCGTGCGCGCGCTCGCCGCCGGCTGCGACGTCCTGCCCGTCTGCAACGACCCCGCGTCGGCGATCGCACTCGTGGAATCGCTGAAAGTGGCGCCGGACCCCGTGAGCCGGTTGCGGCTCGTGCGCCTGCACGGCCGCGACGCGGCTCTCGATGCGCTCGCCTCGGATCCGCGCTGGCAGGCCGCGGCGGCGTCGGCGCGCGAGCTCGTCGAGCGTCCGGCGCTGCAGCTCGAGGGCGACCGCCCGGCCTAGCCGGCGAGCTCGTCCAGGACCTGTCCCGCCGCCGCAATCCGTTCCGCGGCGTCGGCCGTCGCGATGCGCAGCCGCAGCCGCGTCGATCCGTCGAGGCGGTAACGGCCGGCGGACCGTTGGACCAGCCGGACCACGTGGGCCGGGTCCACGCGATGCCGGGGCCCGAACTCGACGACGCCACCCGCGGCGGCGAGCTCAAGGCGACGAATTCCGAGCGCCGCGGCGCGCTGGCGCAAGCGGTGCACGACGAGCAGGGTCCTCGCCGGCGGCGGCAGCGGGCCGAACCGGTCGATGAGCTCCGCCTCGAGGTCGTCCAGCCGCTCCGCATCCGTGGCCGCCGCCAGGCGCTTGTAAAGCTGCAGCCGCAGGTGAACGTCCGGCATGTAGTCCTCGGGCAGGAGCGCGGGCAGCTGCAAGTCCACTTCGGTGCCGGCACCAAGGGGCGCATCGAGCTCGGGCTCGCGGCCTTCGCGCAGCGCCGCCACCGCGCGCTCGAGGAGCTCGAGATAGAGTCCGATTCCGACTTCCTGGATCTGCCCGCTCTGCTCCTCGCCGAGCAGCTCGCCGGCCCCACGGATCTCGAGATCCTGCGTCGCCAGCGTGAAGCCGGCGCCAAGCTCCTCGAGCGACTCGATCGCCTCGAGCCGCTTGCGCGCGTCCTCCGGCAATGCCGCCACCGGCGGAGCGAGGAGGTACGCAAAGGCACGATGGTGGGAGCGGCCGACGCGCCCGCGCAGCTGATGCAGCTGCGCGAGCCCGAAGCGGTCGGCACGATCGATCAGGATTGTGTTCGCGGTCGGCACGTCGATGCCCGACTCGATGATCGTCGAGCAGACGAGGACCTGGAACCGCCGGTGGTAGAAGTCGAGCATCAGGAGCTCGAGGCTGCGCTCGCGCATCTGGCCGTGGCCGACGCGGACAGTCGCCTCGGGCACGAGCCGGCGCACGCGCTCCGCGAAGGCTTCGATGTCCTCGACCACGTTGTGCACGAAGTACACCTGGCCGCCGCGCCGGATTTCGCGCAGGCAGGCTTCGCGGACGAGGCCGTCGCTCCACTCCGTCACGAAGGTCTCGATCGCGACGCGCTCGGCGGGCGCGGTCGTCATGAGCGACAGGTCCCGGAGGCCGCCGAGCGACATGTTGAGCGTCCGCGGGATCGGCGTCGCCGTCAGCGTCAGCGTGTCGACGTCGGCGCGCAGCTGCTTGAGCTTCTCCTTGTGCGAGACGCCGAACCGGTGCTCCTCGTCCACGACGACGAGACCGAGGTCGTGGAATCCGACGTCGCGCTGCAGGAGTCGATGCGTTCCGATCACGATGTCGACCGACCCGGCCTTGAGGCCCTCCACCACGGCACGCTGTTCGGTCGCAGTCCGAAAGCGCGACAGGTTTTCGACCCGCACCGGCCAGTCCGCGAAGCGGTCCGAGAACGTCTGGGCGTGCTGCTGCGCAAGCAGCGTGGTCGGGACGAGCACCGCAACCTGGCGCCCGCCGCTGACGGCGGCGAAGGCCGCGCGCAGCGCGACCTCCGTCTTGCCGAACCCGACGTCGCCGCAGACGACGCGGTCCATCGGCCGGCCCGAGCGCATGTCGGCGAGCACGGCCTCGATGGCTTCCCGCTGGTCGATCGTCTCCTCGAACGGAAACGTGGCCTCGAACGTGCGGTAAGCCCCATCGTCGAAGTCGAGCGGCCGGCCGGCGCGCGCCGCGCGGCGCGAGTAGAGGTCGAGCAGCTCCGCCGCGACGTCCCGCACGCGTTCCGCGGCCCGGCGGCGGGCGCGCGCCCATTGTTCGGTGCCGAGCCGGTGCAAGGGCGCCGCCTCGGGCGAGCCGCCGGTGTAGCGGGTGACACGGTCGAGCGCATGCACCGGCACATAGAGGAGGTCGCCGCCCGCATATTCGAGGACCAGGAACTCGGCTGGGTTTCCCGCGACCTGCATCACGCGAAGGCCTCGGTAGCGACCGACCCCGTACTCCTCGTGCACGACCGGCGCGCCGGGCGACAACGCGGCGAGCTCGCGCAGGATCGTGTCGGGGTCGCGCTCCGCGCGGCGGCGGCGCCGCTCCTGGCGTGCACGCTCTCCGAACAGCTGCTCTTCGGCGACCAGCGCGAGTGCATCCTGCGGCAGCAGGAGGCCGCGCACGTCCGGCGCGACGGCAAGCCCGAGCGCGGCGTCGCCGTCAATGAAGTTCTTCCAGTCGGCTGCAATTGCAGGCAACAGGCCCTGGCGCCGCAGCGACTCGGCAAGCACTTCGCGGCGGCCGGCAGAGTCCGCGGTCACGAGCACGCGTTTGCCGCCCTTTTCGACGAAGCGGGCGAGGTTTTCGAGCGGCTTCGGCGCTCGCGGATCGGAGCGAAGCTCGGGCGGTGGCTCGGACCCGAAGTTCAGGAAGGGCAAGGACGTCGCAATGGGCTCGACCTTGACGGGCGTGAGCGAGATCCGTGCGTGCGCGCCGAGCGCGGCAAGCGCGGTGGCGGCCGGCACGAATGCCTCGTCGGGCGGCAGCAGCGGACGCTCGCGATCGTGGCGCCGTTCTTCATAGCGCATGCCGATGTCGCTCCAGGCATCGGCCAGTGCGCCCTCGAGCTCAACGAAGTCGACGATCACGCTGCCGGCCGGAAGGTAGTCGGCAAATCCCGAGGTGGATTGGAAGAAGAACGGCAGCCAGGCTTCGATGCCAGCCGGCATCTGGCCGGCGGTCACGGCCCGATAGATGGCGCTCGCCTGCGGATCGCCCTCGAAGCGCTCGCGCCACCGACCGCGAAAGGCCGCGATGGCCTCCGTCGAGGACGGGACTTCGCGCGCGGGCAGGAGCGGGACGGCGGGGAGGCGGGCCCCCGAGCGCTGGTCGGCCGGATCGAAGACGCGCACCGATTCGACCACGTCGTCGAACAGGTCGAGGCGGAACGGCCGCTCCGCACCGGCGGGATACAGGTCGACGACCGCGCCGCGGACCGCAAACTCACCCGGGCTCAGGACCTGCGTGACTTGGGCATAGCCGGCATCGGCCAGGCGCTTGCGCAGCCTGGGGAGGTCAACTCGCTCGCCCGCGGCGAGCGTGAAGGCGTGCGCTTCTATGAATGTGCGCGGAGGCAGCCGGTCGAGCAGCGCGGCTTTCGTCGTGACGACGATGCCGCGACGAATTCCGGCGAGCGCGGCGAGCGTGCGCAGGCGCTCCGAGACGATGTCCGGGTGCGGGGAGAACGGGTCGTAGGGAAGCGTCTCGCGGTCGGGAAACGACCACAGGTCGCCACGGCCGCCGGCAAAGAACGCGAGCTCGGCGAAGACCTGGTCGGCCTCGCGTCCGCTCCCGGCGACGACGACGAGAGGCGCGCTGGTACGGACCGCGGCTTCCACGAGGAAGTACGCAGGACTGCTACCGTAGAGCTCGCCCCAGCGCACGTGCTCCGCGCGCGGAGGCAATCGAACGTTCGCGGCGGGGCGCTCGGGCATCGGGGCATCCTGCAGGCAAAATTCCCCGTTCCGGGCGAACCCGGCGGGGTCTCGATTCGACAGGATACCCGGCCCCCGGCGGCCGGCAACGATCAGCCGGCGGGCGCGCTCCGTACGAGCACCGCGTGGAGCACCCGGTCATTCTCGAAATACACCGAGAACTGCGGGTAGTCCCAGCGCGTGATCGGCGGGTTTCCGACGGCGGCGTGCCGGCTGGTCGGTGCGCCGTAGCGGCTCTCGACTTGGGTCATCGTGCTGCCCCGATGCGGACTGTCCGCAGCGGCCGCGGGATTGCCGGTATCGGTGCTGAGCGTTTCCGCGAGGGCGGGGGTGGCGGCTGCAAGCGCAAGCAGCAGCAAAATGCGTAGGATAGGCATCGCGATACCTCCGCATCGAGTGTAGCACCGGGTGGAAGCCTGTCGAGGTTGCCACGGTAAATCCTTGATAGGCATTCCGAATCCTGTGAACTACCGCACATGTTGACCCCGCTGCCCCTGGGCCTTGGGCTGCGCTACCTCTGGGCCAGCCAGCACCAGTATTTCGTCTCCTTTATCAGCCTCGTGTCGCTGGCGGGCATTGCACTTGGGGCCGCCGCACTGATTGCGATCCTCTCGGTCATGAACGGATTCGAGGGCGAGCTCCGTATGCGGCTCCTGTCGCTCGCTGCCCATGCGACGCTCCCGGGGTCACCGGACGTCGACTCGCTCCGCGCGCTGGCCGGGAGGGCGCGCAGGGAGGCGGGCGTCGCGAGCGCCGAGCCTTTCATCGAGGTCCAGGGGCTGCTCTCGCATGAGTCGACGCTGGCGGGCGCGGTATTGCGCGGGATTGACGCGCGCGACCACGGCCCGGACACGGCGCTCGGCAAGTCGATGATCGCGGGAGAGGTCTCCGAACTTCGGCCCGGGAGCGCGCACATCGCGCTCGGTCGCGTGCTCGCGTATCAGCTGCAGTCACAACCGGGCGATCTCGTCAGCCTCCTGCTGCTGCGGGCCAACGCCGACGGGGGCCTCGCGCCGCGCATCGGCGCGTTCACCGTGAGCGGTGAGTTCGAGGTCGGCCTGGCGGACCACGACTCAACGCTTGCCTTTGCGTCGCTCGAGGACGTCGCCGCCGTCGCCGGGCCCGCCGCCACTGCGGGCGTGCGCGTGTTCTTCTCCGATCCATTCGATGCGCCCGCCCGCACGCCGAGCCTCGCGGCCGCGCTCGGCGTGAAGAACGCCACCGACTGGACCGCCGAGCACGCCGCGTACTTCCGGGCGATCCGCATCGAAAAGATCGTGATGTCGGTGATCCTGCTCCTGATCGTGGCGATCGCGGCCTTCAACATCGTCTCGAGCCTCGTCATGGTGGTGGCCGAGAAGCGCAACGACATTGCGATCCTCCGCACGATGGGCTTCACGCGCGGCGGCGTGGTCGCGACCTTCGTCGTACAGGGCACCCTCATCGGCTGGATCGGCGCGCTCGCCGGCATCGGACTCGGCGTGCTGCTCGCGCTCAACGCCGCCCGGATCGTGCGCTTCTTCGAGTGGGTATTCGGTTTCGAGCTCTTCGACCCGGCCGTCTATTACATCTCCGAGATACCGTCGGAGCTGCGCGCGTCCGACGTCCTCCTGGTCTCTATCGCCGCGTTCGCGCTGACGCTTCTCGCGACGATTTACCCGGCGCGCCGCGCAGCAGCGACCGAGCCCGCCGAGGCGTTGCGCTATGAGTAAGACCGGGAGCGCCAGCGATGCAGCGGATACGCCTTATCCGGGGGGATGGCCCTCGTGGATCGGCCTCCGCTATCTCCGGGCCCGGCAGGGCAACCGTTACGTCGGCTTTATCTCGGTCATCGCCATGACTGGAATCGCGCTGGGCGTCGCGGTCCTGATTGTCGTGCTTTCCGTCATGAACGGCTTCGAGCGCGACCTGTCGCGCAGGATCCTCGACATCGTCGCTCACGCGACGCTCGAAGGGGAGGGAGCACGGCTCGACGACTGGCGCGCCCTGATGGAGAAGACGCGCAGCGACGCGGGCGTGGTCGCGATCGCGCCCTACGTGGAGGGCCGGGCGATGCTGGTGGCGGGAGAGCGCTCGGCGGCCGTCGACCTGCGCGCCGTGCTGCCAGACGCGGAGCGCAAGGTTTCCGCCCTCGAGAAGCACCTGTCCGACGGAGGGTTCAACGCGCTCGTCCCCGGGGCCTGGCAGGTGCTGCTCGGGCGCGGTCTCGCGGGCAAGCTCGGCGTCCGGCGCGGGGATGGCGTGCTCGTCGTGATCGCCCAGGGCAACGTGACGCCGGCGGGCGTTGCGCCGCGCATGCGCCGATTCATGGTGGCAGGCTTCATCGATGCCGGCATGTATGAGTTCGACCAGGGGCTCGCGGTCGTTCACCTCGGCGACGCGCAGCGTCTGTTCCGGCTCGGCGACTCCGTCACGGGGCTCCGCTACCGGTTCGACGACCCGAATTCCGCGCCGACGCTCATCCGCGCCATCGGGCAGTCGCTTCCGGGGAGCTACTACATCAGCGACTGGAGCCGGCGCCAGGGCAATTTCTTCCGCTCGCTGCAGGTCACGAAGTCGATCATGTTCTTCGTACTGCTGCTCGTGGTCGCCGTCGCCGCCTTCAACATCATCGCGACGCTCGTGATGGTCGTGAAGGAAAAGCGCGCCGACATCGCGATCCTGCGCACACTCGGCGGCGCGCCGCGGGACATGGTCTCGATCTTCATGACCCAAGGCTCAGTGATCGGGGTCGTCGGCACGGCCATCGGCACGGCGGTGGGCCTCCTGCTCGCCTTCAATGCGACTACGGTCGTGATGGCGCTGCAGCGCGCGACCGGCATCACCTTCGTCGACCCCCAGGTCTATTTCATCTCGGAGCTGCCGTCCGAAGTCCGCTTGGGCGACGTGGTCCTCGTCGCCGGCGTCGCGCTCGCCCTCGGCGTGCTCGCGACCCTGTATCCCGCCTGGCGAGCGGCGCGGACGCAGCCGGCGGATGCGCTGCGACACGAGGTCTGATGCGCGCCATGAACGAAAGCGCCGTGCTCGCCTGCGAGGGCCTCGTCAAGGAATTCCGCCAGGGACCGGCGATCGTGCGCGTGCTTTCGGGCGCCCATGCGAGCGTCGGCCGCGGCGAGCGCGTCGCGGTCGTCGGGGCGTCCGGCTCCGGGAAGACGACGCTGCTCCAGCTCCTCGGCGGCCTCGACCTGCCGACGGCCGGCACCGTGTGGATCGACGGCCGCGAAATGTCCTCGCTGGATGACGCGGAGCGCGGGCGCCTCAGGAATTCCGCGATGGGCTTCGTCTACCAGTTCCACCACCTGCTGCCCGAGTTCAGCGCGCTCGAAAACGTCGCGATGCCGCTCCTCATCCGGCGCATGCCGCGCGGGGAGGCCGCGAGCGCCGCCGAGGCGCTGCTCGCGCGAGTCGGCCTCGCGGCCCGCCTGTCGCATCGCCCGTCGCAGCTCTCCGGCGGCGAGCGGCAGCGCGCGGCCGTCGCGCGAGCGCTCGTGACGCGCCCTCGCATCGTGCTCGCCGACGAGCCGACCGGAAACCTCGACGGGCGCCACGCGCGACAGGTCTTCGACCTCATGATGGAGCTCAATCGGGAGCTGGGTACGAGCCTTGTCATCGTGACGCACGATCACGCGCTCGCCGCGCGCATGGACCGCGTGCTCGTGCTCGAGGAAGGAATTCTGCGCGAATCCACCGCCTGATCGACTGACGCATACGCACGCCCTCCGGTAGGTTCGGGGGACGGAAGGCGAGGCGGCGTTCATGTGGCAGCTGGCGTTCGCATTCTCGGCGGGCGCGGCAGCGCTCCTCGGTCTGCCTGCGCTTGGCGACCGGGTTGTCGTCATTCCGACCGCGATTGCCGCGGCGCTCTGCTTGAGCCGACGTCCGGTGATCGCGGCGGTCTTCGTGGGTTTCGCCTGGACGCAGCTGCTCGCGAGCGACCGTGCGCAAGGCGCCTGGCCTTGCACGCGCGATCGCGAGGCGGTCGCCGTCACCGGGCGCGTCGCCGCGCCCGCGCTCGAGCGCGAGGGACGCACGGACTTCGACCTCGATGTGCTCGATGCTGGGCTCGCGGCGGATACGCCACGGCGAATCCGGGTTGCCTGGTACGAGCCTACCGGTGCCCCGCAGCCCGGCGAGACCTGGAGGCTCGACCTGCGGCTCCGCTGCCGGCACGGCTTCGTGAATGCCGGTGCACCGGATCGCGACCTCGCCCTGCTGCGCGAGGGCATCGACGCAACGGCTTACGTTTCCGGCAAAGGCGCGCCCGTACGGATGGCGCCTCCCGCCGAGCGGCCGATCGAGCGACTCCGCAGCCGTATTGCGCATGCCATCGCCGACAGCGTCCCGGACGGGCCGTCGCAAGCCGTGCTGCAAGGGCTTTCGGTCGGCGTACGCGGCGCGATTCCGGACCGGCTGTGGGAAGCCTTCGCGATCACCGGCATTGCGCACCTCATCGCGATTTCCGGCCTGCACGTCACAGGCTGTGCGGTCGCGGTGCTCGGCCTCCTGCGGCTCGTTCGGAGATCGCGGTGGGCCGCGATGCGGCACATGCGCACGGGCGCCGAGTCCGCCATCGTTGCCGCGGTCACCGCCGGCTACGCCTTCCTGTCGGGCGGATCGCTGCCGGCATTGCGCACGCTCGCGATGGTTGCGGTCTTCGCGCTCCTTCGTGTGCTGCGGCGCGCATGGCCGCTGCACCAGTCGCTGGCGCTCGCGGGTCTCGTGCTCGTCGCCTGCGACCCGCTGGCGTTGACGTCGGCGGGATTCTGGCTGTCGTTCGTCGCGACTGCGGCCCTCTGCGCCGCGGCCATCCAGAGGGGCAATTGGAAGTCGCGAGTCCTTGGGTTCGCAAAAGCCCAGCTTGCCGTGACGACGCTCCTGACGCCCGTGCTCGCGGCGACTTTCGGTCGCATCTCGCTCGTTTCGCCGCTCGTCAATGCCGTTGCGATCCCGGCTTTCGGCGTACTCCTGCTGCCCGCCATCCTGGCGGCGACGGCGCTCAGCGCCGTCTCGCCCGCTGCGGCCAGCGGGCTCTGGCGGTTGCTCGCCTCGATGCTCGATCGCGCTTGGCCGCACCTGGAAGTGATCGCATCCTGGCCGGCGTCCAGCTTTTCGCCCGCGGCCCAGCCGGCATGCGTCGTCGCGCTGACGGGTGTAGGGCTCTTCGCCGCGCTGCTGCTGCCTGTCGCGGGACTACGCTGCGCGGCGGCGAGCATGGCCGGCGCGCTGCTCCTCGGCACGGCGGTGAATCCGCCCGCGGGCGGGTTCACGCTGACCGCGATGGACATCGGCCAGGGGCTCGCGACGGTCGTGGAAACTCGGCGTCACGCGCTCGTCTTCGACACCGGCCCGCGCTGGTTGTCCGGCCGTGCCTCGGCTCAAGTGGCCTTGCTGCCATACCTCCGCGCTCGCGGCATTCGCGTGATCGATGTCCTGGTCGTCAGCCACGACGACGCGGACCACGCCGGCGGAGTCGAAGCCATGCGAAAGGCGCTGCCCGTCGGCATCACGATGGCATCCGAAGGCAGTCGCCTTCCGAGCGACACATTCTGCCGCCGCGGCGAGGCTTGGCGCTGGGATGGCGTCGATTTCCGCGTGCTGCATCCGCCCGCGGAGTTCGAGGGGAGCGACAATGACCGATCGTGTGCGATCGCGGTCACGGGACGCGCCGGGACCGCACTCCTGCTGGCGGATCCCGAGGCCGCGGCGGAAGCGGAGCTCATTGCGCAGCTGCCGCGCGCCGACATCGTTCTCGTGCCGCACCACGGCAGTCGCAGCTCGTCGTCGCAGGCACTCGTCGCGGCGGTATCCGCGCGCATCGCCATCGCTTCGGCCGGCTTCGGCAATCGCTGGAGCATGCCGGACGCGGGCGTCGTGGCGCGCTGGCGGGCCGCCGGCGCGACGGTGCTCGTCACCGCCGACGAGGGCGCGATCCGCGCGCGATTCCCGGCGCGGCCCGGGCCGATCTCGGTTGCGACCGAGCGCCGCGAGGACCCGCGCTGGTGGCGGTCCGGCGCGCGGAATTGAGGGGTGCGGACGGCGGGCGCGCCCGCACGGTATCATGCCGCGCCATGTGGGAAATCATCCTCGCGGGCGGCCCGGTCATGTGGCCGATCATCTTCTGCTCGGTGGTCGCCGCCGCGATAACGCTCGAGCGCCTGTGGACACTTCAACGCAAGCGCGTGATCCCGGCCGAGCTGACGGAGCGCATCTGGAAGCTGGTCGAATCGCAGAGCCTCAATGAGCGCCACATCGAGGCTCTCGCGCACAATTCCCCGCTCGGCCGCGTGCTCGCGGCGGGCCTTTCCAACCGCGACCAGGGCCGCGAGATCATGAAGGAGGCGATCGAGGACACGGGCCGGCACGTCGTACACGAGCTCGAGCGCTTCCTCGGCACGCTCGGCACGATCGCCGCCATCTCGCCGCTCCTCGGCCTGCTCGGCACCGTGACCGGCATGATCCAGGCCTTCGAGGCGATCTCCAGCGAGGGAGTCGGCGATCCCCGCGTGCTGTCCGGCGGCATCGGGACGGCGCTCATCACGACGGCCGCAGGGCTCGTGGTGGCCATTCCCTCGCTGTTCGCCTACCGGTACCTCCGCGGCGTCGTCGACCTCCTGGTCATCGACATGGAGAAGGAGGCGATGAAGCTGGTGCGCGCCTTCGACCAGATGAGCCGGCGCACGGATCGCGGCTCGCGGCGGCGCGAAGCGGCCTCATGAGGCTGCGCGTCAAGCGCCCGGACGAAATCGAGCTCAACCTGATCTCGCTGGTCGACGTCGTCCTGCTGTTGGTCATCTTCTTCATGCTGTCGACGACATTCATCCAGGACTCGCGCCTGCGCGTCGAGCTGCCCGAGGCGGGATCCGCGACGATCGAGCCGTCGATACACCCGGTCATCATCACGATCTCGGCCCAGGGCAGCTACCGCGTGAACGACCGCGCCCTCGTGAACAACGAGCGGGCGACGCTCTCCGCGGCGCTCCGCCAGGTTGCGGGGGGCAACACGCGCCAGCCGATCACCATCCGCGCGGACGCGCGTTCGACCCACCAGTCGGTCGTAACTGCGATGGATGTCGCGGCCCGCCAGGGCTTCACGCAGGTCAACATTGCGACCGTCAGCCAGCACCCGGAAGAATAGGAACCGGGCCGAGCGGGCCGCGCTCGACGCCAACGCGCTCAAGACCTACGTGCGGCTGCTCGCCTATGCGCGGCCGCACTGGCCGATGTTCCTCCTCGGCGTGCTCGGCATGGTGATGTATGCCTCGGTCGACACGGGCTTCGCGATCCTCACGAAGAAGTTCCTGGACGGCGCCTTCGTCGTGCACGACCCGCGCATGCTGTACTACGTCCCGGGCGGGATCGTCGTGCTGTTCGTGGTGCGCGGCTTCGGCGACTACCTGTCGGTCTATGCACCCGGCTGGGTCGGCCGCCAGGTCATCAAGTCCATCCGCCACGACCTTTTTGCGCGCTACCTCCAGCTGCCGGTCTCGTTCTTCGACAGGAACGGCGTCGCCCCGCTGCTGTCGCGACTGACCTACAACATCGAGATGGTGGCCGAGGCCGCGACCAATGCGATCACGTTCATCATCCGGGACACGCTGACGATCGTCGGGCTGATCGCTTACCTCATCTACCTGAACTGGAAGCTGACGCTGTTCGCGCTCGCGGTCGCACCGATCGCGGTCGGGCTGATACGCGCGACCAGCCACCTGTTCCGGCGCTACAGCGCGCGCATCCAGTCCTCGATGGGCGACGTCGCGCGCGTCGCAAAGGAATCGCTCGAGAGCCAGCGCATGATCAAGGTGTTCAATGCCGAGGCGCAGCAGCTCGAGGTCTTCGAGGAGGTCAACGAGCGGAACCGCGCCAGCTTCATGAAGCTCATCACCGTCAAGGCGGTGTCGAACCCCGTCGTGCAGGTGTTCGCCTCGCTGGGCCTCGCGGCGGTCATGTACATGGCGCTTCGCGACGTGATCGAGCAGGGCATGACGGTCGGAGGCTTCACCTCGTTCCTGGTTGCGCTCCTGATGGTCAGCGCCCCGCTGCGCCGCCTGGTCAGCGTCCTCGGCCCGCTGCAGCAGGGCATCGCCGCAGGACAAAGTGTCTTCGAAGTGATCGATTCGGCGGCCGAGGATCCGGGCGGAGACATCCGTCTCGTCCGTGCGCGCGGCGAGGTGGAATACCGCGACGTGAGCTTCACCTATGAAGCGGAAAAGGGCCGCGTACTGAGGGAAATCAACCTGCGGGTCGCGCCCGGCGAGACGGTCGCCATTGTCGGCCGCTCCGGCAGCGGAAAGTCAACGCTCGTGAGCCTCCTGCCGCGATTCCACGACCCGGAGTCAGGCATGGTGCTGATCGACGGCATCGATATCCGGAAGTACCGGCGGCGCGACCTTCGCAGCCAGCTTGCGATGGTGAGCCAGGACGTCATGCTCATCGATGACACGATCCGCAACAACATCGCATTCAGCGCCCCGGACGCGGAGCCGGAAGCGGTGCAGCAGGCTGCTCGAGCGGCGCACGTGCTGGAATTCGCGGAGGAGCTGCCGCTCGGCCTCGAGACGCCGATTGGCGAGCGCGGGACGCTGCTCTCGGGCGGCCAGCGCCAGCGCGTCGCGATCGCGCGCGCGATCCTGAAGGACGCGCCGGTCCTCATCCTGGACGAGGCGACCTCGGCGCTCGACGCGGAGTCCGAGCACCTCGTGCAGACCGCGCTCGCCGAGCTCCTGCGCGGCCGCACGACGCTCATCATCGCGCACCGGCTCTCGACCATCGAGCGGGCCGACCGCATCGTCGTCATGGACGAAGGTCGAATTGTCGAAACCGGCACGCACGCGGCTCTCCTCGCGGCGGGCGGCACTTACGCCGCGCTGCACCGGATGCAGTTCAACGTCTGAAGGGGCGCGGCCGCACGCATGGTCAAGCGCCTGCACGACTGGCTGATCGGGACCTGGTATGGGGGCAGCGGAAGGGGCCGCTGGCTGCTCCCGCTCGCCTGGCTCTTCGCCGGCGCATCGGCGCTTCGTCGTTGGCTCTACGAGCGCGGCATCCTGACGCGTTACCGCTCGCCACGGCTCGTAGTCATCGTCGGCAACCTGACGGTGGGGGGCGCGGGCAAGACGCCGTTCGTGATCTGGCTCGCGGGCGAGCTGGAGCGAATGGGCCTGCACGCGGGTGTCGCGATGCGCGGGTACAAGGGCGCGGGCGGGCGGCCGCGCCGGCTGACGGATGCCGACTCGGCGTCGGATGCCGGCGACGAGCCCTGGATGATCCGGCGACGGCTGACGCAGCCGGTCGCCGTCGCGGCGCGTCGGGCTGACGCCGTGCGACTGCTCGAGCCCGACTGCGACGTGATCGTCTGCGACGACGGTCTGCAGCACTACGCACTCGCGCGCGACGTGGAGATCGCGGTCGTGGACGGCATGCGCGGCCTCGGCAACGGGCGGCGGCTTCCGGCCGGCCCCTTGCGCGAGAACGCGAGCCGGCTCGAGGAGGTCGACTCGATCGTCGTGAACGGACCCGGCTTTGACCGCCCCGGCGCCATCCGCATGCGGCTCGAGCCGGTCGGAGTGGTCGCGTTCCGCGACGGATCGCGGCGCCCGCTGTCGGACTTTGCCGGCCGCGAAGTCGTGGCAGCCGCCGCCATCGGCAATCCTGAGCGATTCTTCGCGATGCTGCGCGAGCACGGGCTCCGGATCGAGACACGGACGCTTCCGGACCATGCCCGTTTCACGCCCGCGCTCGCGGGGGCAGGTCGGGGCAAGCCGGTCCTGCTCACGGAAAAGGATGCCGTAAAATGCAACGGCGTCGGCTGGAGCGAAGCGGGCTATGTCGAGGTCGCTCCTCGCGTGGAGTCGGAATCGGCGTCGGCCCTCCTCCAGTCGATCGCAAAACGCGCAGCAGAAAAGAAGGAACGTGGACGTGAGTGAGAGATTGACCGACATCCTCGCGTGTCCCATCTGCAAGGGCCCGCTCCTCTGGCTGCACGATTCGCAGGAGTACGTCTGCCGCGCGGATCGGCTCGCGTTTCCGGTCCGCGACGGGATTCCCGTGATGCTTCCGGAGGAGGCGCGCCGGTTGTCCGCCGAGGACAGCGCGCTCGAGCGCCGCTGAGCGCCGTGTTCCGCGTCGTCATTCCCGCGCGGCACGGCTCGACCCGGCTGCCCGGCAAGCCGCTGCGTCTGCTCGGCGGCGCGCCACTCGTGCTTCACGTGCATCGCATCGCCGAGCGCGCGGGCGCAGCCGAGGTCGTGATCGCGACCGACGACGAGCGCATCCGCGCGGCCTGCGTGGCTGCGGGCGCCGCGGTCGAGATGACGGCTGTCCACCATGCTTCGGGCACCGACCGCATCGCGGAGGTCGCGGCGCGGCGCGGATGGGCGGGCGGGGACATCGTGGTCAACGTGCAGGGCGATGAGCCGCTCCTGCCGCCGTCGCTCATCGGCCAGGCCGCGCGTCTGCTCGCCGACACGCCGGCGGCCGCCATCGCGACGCTCGCGGCGCCGATCGTGAACGAATCGGAATTCCTCGACCCGAACGTGGTCAAGGTCGTGGCACGGCCCGACGGGCTCGCGCTGTATTTCAGCCGCGCACCGATACCCTGGAATCGCGACGGCGCGGAAGCCGCGGGTGCGGCGCGCCACGCGGTGGCACGACGGCACATCGGGCTCTATGCGTATCGCGTGTCGGCGCTCAGGCAGCTCGCCGCCGCGCCCGCCGCGGCGCTCGAGCTGCGCGAGCGGCTCGAACAGCTGCGAGCCCTGTCGATCGGGCTCTCGATCGTGGTCGCCGACGCCGTGGAGCGACCCGGTCCCGGCGTCGACACGCCCGAGGACCTCGAGCGGGTCGAAGCCCTGCTGGCGCGGGGAGGCAAGTCGTGAACCACGCGGCGGACCGCGTGGCGCCTTTCTACGCGATCGAGATCAACCAGCACGCGAACGCGCGCGAGCGCGCTGGCCTGCCGGTCATCCACATGGAAGTGGGTCAGCCTTCGGCGGGCGCGCCCGCCGCAGCCATCGCGGCGGGGCATCGCGCGCTGGCCGAATGCCCGCAGGGCTACTGGGAGAGCCGCGCGCTCGCCGAACGGATCGACCTGCATTACCGGGACTGGTACGGACTATCCCCCGGGCCGTCGCGCATCATCCTCTCGCTCGGGGCGTCGGCCGCACTCGTGCTCGCCATGACCGTTCTCTTTTCGCGCGGCGCCCGGGTCGCCCTCGCGCGCCCCGGCTACCCGGCCCATCGCAATTCGCTGCTCGCCCTCGGCCTCGAGCCGCTCGAGATGGATTGCGGCGCCGCGACTCGATTCCAGCCGACGGCAGCGATGGTCGCGGCGCTCGATCCGGCGCCGGCAGGCCTCATCCTGACGAGCCCGTCGAACCCGACCGGCACGATGATCGCGGACGCCGAGCTCGCGGCGATCGCGGCCGTCTGCGCCGAGCGCGCCATCCGGATCATCTCCGACGAGACCTACCACGGAATCACGTACGGGGAGCGCGCGCACTCGATCCTGGAGCACGCGCCCGACGCCGTCGTCGTCAATACGTTTTCGAAGTACTGGTGCATGACCGGCTGGCGGCTCGGCTGGGCGGTCGTGCCGGAATCGCTCATCGGCGCGATGCGGAGATTCTCCGGGAACCTGTTCCTGGTGCCGCCGACCCTTTCGCAGCACGTCGCGCTCGCGGCGATGGACGAGTCAGCGGAGCTCGAGGCGCATGTCGCGACCTACGCGCGCAACCGCGAGCTCCTCACCGAGGCGCTCGCCGGTTTCGGGATCCGGCGAATCGCGCCGCCCGACGGCGCCTTCTACCTGTACGCGGACATGGGCGACGTCACGCGCGACTCGCTCTCGTTCTGCCGCGAGCTCCTCGACGCGACAGGCGTGGCGCTCAACACGGGCCGCGACTTCGACGCCGCGCACGGCGACCGCTTCGTGCGGATCTCGTTCGCGGTGTCGACGCCGGAGGTGCTGCGCGCCATCGAGTCCCTCGACGCCTTCCTGCGGCAGCGCAAGCGCGCATGACCCGCATCCTGTTCGTCTGCCTCGGCAACATCTGCCGCTCGCCGACGGCGGAGGCGGTCGTGCGCGAGCTCGCTCGCCGCGAGGCCGCGGCGCTCGCGCTCGAGGTCGACTCGGCCGGGACGCACGCCTACCACGCCGGCAGCCCGCCGGATGAGCGCTCGATCGCGGCGGCGCAGCGGCGCGGAATCGACATGAGCACGCTCCGTGCGCGCGTCGTGGAGGCTGCGGACTTCGAGCGCTTCGACCTCGTGCTCGCGATGGACACGGCGGTCTATGAGCGCCTGAGGCGCATCGCGCCGCGCCGCCATGCGGAGCGCGTGCGCCTGTTCCTCGATTACGCCCCGCAACTCGAGCGCCAGGACGTGCCCGACCCATACTACGGGGGCGCGACCGGATTCGAGGAGGTCCTGGACCTCGTGGAGGAAGGCGCGCGCGGCCTCCTGGCCGCGCTTGCCCGCCGCTGACTTATTCTTTCGGGCCGAAGTGGTGTCCGTCGCCTGGCGAGGACGTCCACACCGTATACGTACCGCCCGACTTGGGAGGCGAGGGCGCCTGAGTCTCCGGAGCCGTCGTCACGGGCGGTGCGGGCGGCGCAGGCGGCGCGGGCGGCGCTTCGTACGAAGCCGCAGAACTCGTTTCCGCCGGCGCATCGGCGTGCGTCGGTGCGTCCACGTGCGGCGATGAATCGCCGTTGCCCGGGACCATCGGCTGCGCATCGTTGCCCCGGAAGGCGTCCTGCTGGCGCCCGCGGCCGCCGCGTCCGCGGCGGCGCCGACGACGTCGCTGCGAGTCGCCTTCGGCGGCCTGCGGGTCCTGCCGCGGGTTCGGCTGCTGCGCCGCCTGGGGCGGGCGCGGTGCCTGGGCCGGCGGCTCGCGGTGCCGTCCCGGCTCATCGCGGTTCTCGCCGCGGCCGCGGTCCTGCCGCTCGCCGCGCTCGTGGTGCCGGTCGCGGTCGCGATTGCGGTTGCGGTCCCGCTCACGGTCGTGATCGCGCTCCCGGCGCGGGCCGCGGTCGCTGCGGTGGCGCCGGCTGCCGCGATCGTCGCGATGGTCGCGACCGTGGCGATGACCCTGGCGCTCGTCGCGCCGTGGCGGACGCGAACTCTCGGCAGGCTCCCGCGCGGCTTCGCCGCCGCTGAAGAACGCCGCGATGCGCGACCAGAATCCGGGCCTCTCGACGGGCGGCGGCGCGATCGGCGCCGGCGCTGGAGCAGCGGGCGCGATCGGCTGGACCGCCGCGGGCGCGGCCGCGGGCCGCTTGTCAGCCTGCGACTGGAAGTCGAGCTCGACCAGGCCCTGGCCCGCCATCTGGTAGCTCGTCTTCGAGTTCTCGGCGAGCGCCATCTCGTCGTCGCGGACGCGACGGATCGAGTAGTTGGGAGTCTGCATGTTCGAGTCCGGAACCAGCACGATATCGGCGTCACGCGCGCTTTCAAGGCGGTGCAGCCACTCGCGCTTCTCGTTGATCAGGAATGTCGAGACGTCCACCGGCAGCTGGGCGACGACGCGGGTCGTGCGCTCCTTGCGCACTTCCTCGCCGATCAGCCGGAGCACCGCGAGGGCCATCGACTCGACGCTGCGGATCGTGCCCATGCCGCTGCAGCGCGGGCAGGCCATGTGGGTCGACTCGCCGAGCGAGGGACGCAGGCGCTGGCGCGACATCTCCATGAGGCCGAAGCGCGAGATGCGCCCGAGCTGGATGCGCGCCCGGTCCGAGCGAACGGCGTCGCGCAGCCGGTCCTCGACGCCCTGCTGGTTCTTCTTCGACTCCATGTCGATGAAGTCGATGACGATGAGCCCGCCAAGGTCGCGGATCCGGAGCTGCCGAGCGATCTCGTCCGCAGCCTCGAGATTCGTGTTGTAAGCCGTCGCCTCGATGTCGGCACCGCGCGTCGCTCGCGCGGAGTTGATGTCGATCGAGACGAGCGCCTCCGTGTAGTCGATGACGATGCTGCCGCCCGAGGGGAGGGTGACCGAGTGCGAGTACGCCGATTCGATCTGGCTCTCGATCTGGTACCGGGTGAAGAGCGGCACTTCGTCGGTGTACAGCTTGATCTGCTTCGTGCCCTCAGTGGCCTGGAAGCGCTGCACGTACTCGATGGCGCGCTGGTGCGACCCGGGCTCGTCGATCAGCACTTCTCCGATGTCGTCCGACAGGTAGTCGCGGAGCGCCCGCGTGACGGCATCGCTCTCCTGGTAGACGAGGAATGGGGCCGAGCGCTCGCCCGCCGCCGTGACGATGGCATCCCAGTTGGCCCGCAGGTTGTCGAGGTCCCACTGCAGCTCCTCCGGGCCGCGGCCGACGCCCGCCGTGCGGACGATCGTGCCCATGCCGTCCGGCACGTGCAGCTGATCGAGCGAATCCTTGGTTACGTCTCGCTCCTCACCTTCGATGCGGCGAGAGACGCCGCCCGCGCGTGGGTTGTTCGGCATCAGGACCAGGAACCGGCCGGCGAGGCTGATGTAGGTGGTCAGCGCCGCGCCCTTGTTGCCGCGCTCGTCCTTCTCGACCTGGACGAGGAGTTCCTGGCCCTCCTGGAGGACGTCGCGGATGTTGAAGCGGGCGCCCGGCGCGGGCTGGAAGCGGAAGTACTCGCGGGCGACCTCCTTGATCGGAAGGAAGCCCTGACGCTGTGCGCCGTACTCGACGAAGGCCGCTTCGAGGCTCGGCTCGACGCGCGTGACGCGCGCCTTGTAGATGTTTCCCTTCTTCTGCTCTCGGGACGGTAACTCGATCGAAAGGTCGTAAAGCCGCTGGCCGTCAACCAGGGCGACGCGCAACTCCTCTTGCTGGGTTGCGTTGATCAGCATTCTCTTCATGTGCCCCATCCAAGGTGCTTGGGGCCCGATCGCTTGGGATGTCACGTTTTGTCACGAGGGAAACCCGTCGCCCTGCGGCCACGGATCGCGGGCGCGAGGTAGCGGGCCGCAGCAGCTGGCTGCGGGTCAAGTCGCTCCTCGACGAACTTCCGAGATCGACGCGTGCGGGGAACATGCTCATCCGAACGAAGGGCCGGCGATGGTCCGGGCTTACCGGACCAACTAACATGCGGCCTGCCCGCCACGGCGCCACGATTGAACGGGACCGATGGGGAGTGACCGCGTACCGGTCAGCGGCCACGCTTCACTTCGCGAAGCCTGCGCCGTAAGACCTGACTGGCGGCTAAGATATCAGATGCGCCCGGAAAATCAACACGTTAGAGAAACTCCGTGAAGGCGGATCGAAATCAGCCGCTTGGCGCGCGGCGCGTGCGGGCTGGCAGCGGCTCCGAAGGCCAGCGCCTCGACAACTTCCTGTTGCGCGAGCTGGCAGGACTGCCGCGCAGCCGCGTCTATCGCCTGCTGCGCAAGGGGGAAGTGCGGGTCAACGGCAAGCGCAAGCAGGCCGATTACCGGTTGGTGGCGGACGATGAAGTGCGCTTGCCCCCGGTGAGGGTGGACGCGCCCTTGGCCAGCGGCCCCCGGCGCGTGCCCGATGCGCTCGTGGAGACCGTGCGGCGCGCCATCGTTCACGAGGATGCGCGCCTGCTCGTCCTGGCGAAGCCTGCGGGGCTCGCGGTCCATGGCGGATCGGGCCTCGCCTTCGGCGCGATCGAGGCGCTGCGCGCTTTGCGGCCGGAAGAGCCGCTCGAGCTGGTCCACCGGCTCGACCGGGAGACGAGCGGCTGCCTCCTGGTCGCGCGCACGCGCGGGGCGCTGCGTGCCGCGCACGCTTTGCTACGCCAGGGGGAAGTAGAGAAGCATTATGCCGCTCTGGTCACCGGCCGCTGGCGGCTCGGCCGCAAGACGATCGACGCGCCTGTTCAGACGAACTCGCGCCAGGGCGGGGAGCGCGTCGTGCGCGTGCATCGCGCCGGCAAGACCGCAGTCAGCGTGTTCAATCCGCTGACCCACTACCGCGACGTCGCGACGCGCATGGACGTCGCGATCCACACGGGCCGCACCCACCAGATCCGCGTGCATGCGGCGTTCGCGGGCCATCCCGTGGCGGGCGACGACAAATATGGCGACCGGGAATGCAACGCGCGCCTGCGCGCGTTCGGCCTGCGGCGCATGTTTCTGCATGCCGCATCGATCGCGTTCCGCTGGCCCGACACCGGCGAGGCGTTCCGGGCGGAGTCGCCCTTGCCGGAGGAGCTCGAGGCCGTGCTCGAGCGGCTCCGCGGCGCGCGCGATCAGGACTGATCGGGAGCGAGCGGGTCGAGGCCCGCGGATGCGAGCGCGGCTGCGAGCCAGATGAGCGGCAGGCCGACGAGCCCGGTCGGGTCCTGGGACTTGATGGACTTCATCAGTGCGACGCCGAGCCCTTCGCTGCGAAACCCTCCGGCGCAGTCGAAGGGCTTTTCGATTTCGACGTAGCGCGCAATTTCGCGCTCGGTCAGCTTGCGGAAACGGACCACGGTCCGGTCCACGTGCTCGCGCGCAGGCGCCGGGTCGGCGCCGAGGAGGACGACGGCCGTATGGAAATGAACGCTGCGGCCGCGGCTCGCGCGCAGCTGCTCGCGGCAGCGGCCGGCATCGCCGGGCTTGTCGAGGAGCTGGCGGCCCACAACGGCAGCCTGGTCGGAGCCGATGACCCAGCTGCCGGGGTGGCGCTCGAGGACCGCGCTCGCCTTGGCGCGGGCAAGGCGCAATGCCCGGGCGGCCGGCTCTTCGCCGTCCTGATGCGATTCGTCGACCCCCGGCGCTTCGATGCTGAACGGGAGGCCGAGACGCTCAAGCAGGAGCGCGCGATAACGCGACGTCGATGCGAGGTAAAGCCGTGGGACCATGGGCGCTCAGTGCTTTAAAAACAAGGATTTGCGCGGCGAGTTCTTTGACACCCCCGGGCGCGCTCACTATGATACCGCCCCCATGCCGACGCCCCCCCAACGGCCGCTCGACGCGCTCGGGCTGGCAAGGAGCGGAGCGGTCGTCGAGCGTGAATTTCCGGTGGCCGGTTTCGAGCGGTTGCGTGACCGCCTCGCGGAGCCGACCGGCAGGGCACGGGTGCACATGGAGTTTCGCCAGGCCGGCCACTGGCCGGCGGCGAAGCTGGCTGCCGAGGCCGACGTCGTGCTGACCTGTCAGCGCTGCCTCGGCCCCATGCAGCGGACGCTGACGTCGGAATCGCAGCTCGTGTTCGCGGACGCCGGTTCCGCGGAGCTGCCCGAGGGGTGCGAGGCGGTCGGGGGTGACCCACAGGCACTCGACCTCGCGGCGCTTGTCGAAGACGAGCTCCTGCTCGCGCTGCCCATCATTCCGCAGCACGCAGCGGGCGAGGCGTGCGCTTTGCCGTCGGCCGCCAAAGCGGCCGACGACGCGACGGAGGCCGGGGCCATGCGCCGGCCCTTCGCTGGATTGAAGGATTTGCTGAAACACTAGAGCTGGAGAAAGTCTCATGGCCGTTCAGAAAAGCCGCAAGACGCCGTCGAAGCGCGGCATGCATCGTTCGCACGACCGGCTCACGAAGCCGGCGCTTTCGAAGGACCCGACGACGGGCGAGACTCACCTGCGCCATCGCGTGAGCCGCGACGGCTTCTATCGCGGGCGCAAGGTGATCGAAGTGCCGGTCGAGGACGCGGGCCAGGAATAAGCGCCGCCCGCGCGGCGAGGTCCCGCCATGAACCGCTATTCGCGTGTCGCCGGCACCGGCAGCTACCTGCCGGAAAAGGTCGTCACAAACAAGGACCTCGAGAAGTCGATCGACACTACCGACGAGTGGATCCGCACGCGCACGGGCATCGAGCGGCGCCACATCGCGGCGCCCGACGAGTCGAGCTCATCGCTCGCCGAACACGCGGCGCGTCGCGCGCTGAAGGCGGCCGGCGCGACGCCGGCTGACGTCGACTTCATCGTCGTCGGCACCACGACCCCCGATCTCATCTTCCCGAACACCGGTACGCTTCTGCAGCAGCGGCTCGACATCCACGGCTGCCCCGCGTTCTCGCTTGAGACCGCATGCAGCGGATTCATCTATGCGCTGTCGATCGCCGACAAGTACGTGCGGCTCGGCGAGTCGCAGTGCGCGCTCGTGGTCGGCGTCGAATGCCTGTCGCGGTTCGTGGACTGGACGGACCGCTCGACCGCGGTGCTTTTCGGCGACGGCGCCGGCGCCGTCGTGCTGACGCCGGCCGACGAGCCGGGCATCCTCGGTACGCACCTGCACTCGGACGGGAAATACCAGGACCTCCTGTACTTTCCGTACGGCGTGTCGAAAGGCTTCGATACGCTGCGCGCGAACTCGACGGACGGCCTCAAGATGCAGGGCAACGAGGTCTTCAAGGTCGCCGTCCGCACGCTGTCGAAGCTCGTGGACGAGACGCTCGCCAAGAACGGGATCGAGCGCAGCGACATCGACTGGCTCGTCCCGCACCAGGCCAACCTGCGGATCATCCAGTCCGCGGCCGACAAGCTCGGACTCCCGATGGAGAAGGTCGTGGTCACCGTGCAGGACCACGGCAACACCTCCGCTGCGTCGATCCCGCTCGCCCTCGACACCGCCGTCCGCGACGGCCGGATCCATCGCGGACAGCTGCTGCTCCTCGAGACCTTCGGCGGCGGCTTTACCTGGGGCTCGGCGCTGATACGCTATTGATGCGGAATCTCGCGGTGGACGGGAAGGTCCATTCACGCATGCGCTCCCTCATCCCGCTCCTGCTGCTCGCACTCGCGCCGATCGCACGCGCCGACCAGTTCGCGCTGCCGCCCGAGGGCAGCGACGCGATCGGCGAGACGATCACGACCCAGACCGAAGCCAAGGACACGCTGCTCGACGTCGCACGCCGTTACGGCCTCGGCTACGAAGAGATCACGAACGCCAACCCGGGCGTCGATCCGTGGCTGCCAGGCGCGGGAACCGTCGTCGTCGTTCCGAAGCAGCGGCTGCTTCCGCGCGCACCGCGCAGCGGCATCGTCATCAACCTGCCGGAGCACCGCCTGTACTGGTATCCGCCGACGCCCGCGGGCCAGCAGCCGGTCGTGTGGACGTTTCCCGTCAGCATCGGAAAAATGGACTGGCACACGCCGCTCGGCACCACGCGGATCGTGTCCAAGGCCAAGGACGCTCCGTGGATTCCGCCGAAATCGGTTCGCGAGGAGCACGCGAAGCAAGGGGATGACCTTCCGGCCATCGTGCCGGGCGGCCCGGACAATCCGATGGGCCGCTACAAGATGGCGCTCGGCATTCCGGGAGGTTCGTACTTCATCCACGGCACCAACAAGCCGGCGGGCATCGGCATGCAGGTGACGCACGGCTGCATGCGGCTCTATCCGGAAGACATCGAGACGCTCTACGGCATGGTGCCGATCGGCACGGCCGTGACCATCGTGAACCAGCCTTACAAGTGGGGCTGGCAGGACGGCGAGTTGCTGATCGAAGTGCATCCGCCGCTGCAGGAAGATGCGACCATGCAGCCGTCGCTGACGGACCTGACGCGCCTCATCGTCGAAGCGACCTCCACCGAGCCGCTCCCGATCGACTGGATCGGCGCCGAGCGCACCTGGCGCGAGGCACGCGGCATCCCGACGCCGGTGCTGGTCGCCGGCTCGCGCACGGCCTCGCTCGCAACGACGCGCTGATCACGGCCAGAAAAGCAAAAGCCCCGCGGTGTCGCCACCGCGGGGCCTTTCTATCGGCTTACGACGTCGATTACTTCGACATCGACTTTTCGAACATGCGATTGAGCTTCTCGCTGTTCGCGTCGCAGCACTGCTGCGCCGCCTGCGCCGCAGACGCAGCCTGATTGGCCGTGTTCTGCGCCGAGGTGGCAGCCTGCTGCGCGGCGGCCGCGGCACGGCTTGCGCCATCCGCTGCGGTCTTCACGCTGTCGAGGTCACCCGAAAGCTTGGAAACCTGCGACTTAAGCGAGTCGACTTCCGCCTGCAAGGGCTTCAGATCGGTGCAGCCGGCGCCCAGGGCGATGACGGCGGCAGCGACGCCCACCTTCAGGATCTTGGTCATGAGAGTTTTCTCCACAAGGTTGCATGGAACGTAACAACCCGCTTACGCGGATGCACGGCGCCGGCGGTCCTTCCTATCCGCGCGGTGGCGATGCGGATCGTAACGTATCAGCGTCGCGTTCGGAAGGCGCGCGCGGAGATGTCGCTGGCCAGCGACATTGCAGCTCCACCACTGTCGGACAGCACCGAACAGCCGTTTCGGTTTTTCGCGCGCGCATTTAATGCGTTCACGGTCGAGGTCGCGCGCGGGGCGCGGCCGGGACCGGTGAGCGAGGGACTGAGTTCCGGCGGAGGAGCGAACCGAGTCCCGGCCGCAGCCGGCGTGCGCCTTGGTGCGATCGCATCGATGCGCGGGAGGAGAGCCGGGGGTGGATGATGCGATCGTGCTTGCCAGCCGCCTTCGGCTGTATATAATCACAGGCACTGGTCATCCATACAGGTGAGCCATGTCGGACCTTACGCCCCGTCAACGCCAGATCCTCGAATTCATCCAGGACGCGATCGCCGCGAACGGCCTTCCGCCCACGCGTGCGGAGATCGCGGAAGCCCTCGGCTTCCGCTCCGCCAACGCCGCCGAGGAGCACCTGCGCGCCCTGCAGCGCAAGGGCGTGCTCACCCTGGTGGCGGGGAGCGCGCGCGGCATCGTGCTGAAGGACGCGCTGCGCGAGCAGTTCGGCCTTCCGCTCATTGGCCGCGTGGCTGCCGGCCGCCCGATCCTCGCCGAGGAGCATGTCGAAGGCCGCTTCCAGATCGACCCGGCGCTGTTCAGCCCGCGCCCGCATTACCTCCTGCGGGTCAGCGGCATGAGCATGCGCGACGTGGGCATCCTGGACGGCGACCTCGTTGCGGTGCACCGCTCGGCGGACGTCCGCAACCGCCAGATCATCGTCGCGCGGCTCGAGAACGAGGTGACCGTCAAGCGCTACCGCCAGGAAGGCTCGGTCGTGTGGCTCCTGCCGGAGAACCCGGACTTCGAGCCGATCCGCGTCGACCTTCGCAAGCAGTCGATGACGATCGAAGGCGTGGTGGTCGGCGTGCTGCGGCGCGGCCGCGCGGACGTCATGCAGTGAGCGACGCGCTCGCGGAGCTCCTGCGTCATCCCGGGCTCTGGCGCGGCGGCGATGCGGGCGCACCCGAGACGATCCCGACCGGCTTTCGCGCGCTCGATGCCGAGCTTCCCGGCGGTGGCTGGCCGCTCGCGACGCTGATCGAGCTCCTGGTGCCCGCCGCCGGCATCGGTGAGGTCCGCCTGCTGCTGCCGGCGCTGCGCCGCCTCACGGCGGCCGCCGAGCCGCCGCGCTGGGTCGCCTGGCTTGCTCCGCCGCACATGCCGTACGCACCCGCCCTCGCCGACGCCGGCCTCGACCCCGCGCGCATGCTGGTGATCCGTCCGCGCGCGGGCGTCGACCGGCTGTGGGCCATGGAGCAGGCGCTGCGGTCCGGCGCCTGCGCCGCGGTGCTCGGCTGGGCCGGCCCGGCGCATGATTCGGCGCTGCGCCGGGTGAAGCTCGCGGCGGAAGAGGGCGCGACGCCTGCCTTCCTGCTGCGCTCGCCCGCACATCGCGGCGATCCCTCACCGGCCGCGCTCCGGCTCGCGCTCTCCGCGCGGGACTACGGGCTCGACGTCGAGATCCTGAAGAGTCGCGGCGGCGGCCCGGCGCGCATCGAGCGCCTGCCCATCCACTAGGACATCCCGGATGTTCCAGGAACGTCCGGCCTCGATCGCGCCGGCAACGCCAGGCCGTCGGCACGCGCTGGGGGCGGTTCCCCCGCCGCGCGCACAGCCAGCACCCGGCGTCGGCGAGCTCTGGCTCGCCGCCCATTTCGCCCGCCTTCCGCTCGATGCCGTGCTGCCGGGAACCGGACAGGCACGCGCGGCCGTCGTCACGGCGCCCGAGGATCCCCGTCGCACCGTCGTCGCCTGCAACGAGCGCGCGACGCGCCAGGGCATCGCGCCCGGCATGGGCCTCAATGCGGCGCTTGCGCTGGTGCCAGGGCTGCACGTCCTCGAGCGCCAGCCCGCTGCGGAAGCGGCGCTGCTCGACCGGCTGGGGCGCTGGGCGTTGCAGTTCACCCCCGTCGTGAGCCTCGAGCCGCCCGGCGCGGTGCTCGCCGAGGTGCGCGGCAGCCTCGATCTCTTCGGTGGCGCCATGGCCCTCGTGCGGCGCGCACTCGCGGGACTTTCGGCAAGCGGCCTGTCGGCCTCGCTCGCGCTCGCGCCGACGCCCCGCGCGGCGCTCTGGCTCGCGCGCGCCCGGCTCGCGATGACGGTGACTCGCATCGACATGCTGCCGGGCGTCGCCGCGCGCTTGCCGCTCGCCTGCCTGCAGTGGCCGGAGGACACGGTCGCGACGCTCGACGCGCTCGGCATCGCGAGCATCGCGGACCTGCTCCGGCTGCCGCGTGCCGGCTTCGCGACGCGCTTCGGCCCGCGGCTGCTCGAGGAGCTCGACGAAGGGCTCGGCCGACGCCCCGCGCCGCGCCGGCGCCACGTCGTGCCGGAGCGCTTCGACGAACGGCTCGAGCTCGTCGCGGCCGCGGAAGCCGTGGCCGTGCTGCAGCCTTCGCTCGAGCGCCTGCTCGCCCGGCTCGAGGCCTTCTTGCGCGCGCGCGCTTCCGGCATCCGCGCGCTGCGCGTCGACCTCCTGCATCGCGGGGATCCGCCCACGCGGCTCTCCCTTGCGCTCGCGCGCATGGCGGGGGACGCGGGGGCGCTCCGCGAGCTGCTCGACGAGCGGCTCGGGCGCTGCCGCCTCGCGGAGCCCGTCGTCGGACTCCGGCTGCGCTCCGGCGTGCTGTCGCCGCTTCAGCTCCGCGACGCGGGGCTCTTCGAGCGCGGCCGCAGCGCGGACCCGGAAGCGACCGCGCGCCTCCTCGACCTCTTGCGCGCGCGGCTCGGGCACGACGCCGTGTTCGGCGTGCTGCCGGTCCCTGAGCACCGCCCCGAACGCGCCTTCCGGATCGCCGAGCCGGGAAGCCTTGCGGACCTGCCGGTGCCCTGGCCCGCGATGCGCCCGGCGCGCCCGCTGTGGATGCTCGCCGAGCCGCAGCCGCTCGACGGCTGGACCGGAGCGCTCGTCACCGGGCCCGAGCGCATCGAGACCGGGTGGTGGGACGGTCACGACGTCCGACGCGACTATTACGTCGCGCTCAGCCGCGCCGGTGTCCGCCTTTGGATCTTTCGCGAGCGTCCGCCGGGACAAGGCTGGTTTCTTCACGGCGTCTTCGGCTGAGAACGCTCATGCGATGCCGATCGCGGTCAGCCGCCACGCGCGGGATCCGGCGGGGCTCCTCGCGCGTGGCGGCCGGGCGCGGCACGGCGTTGCGCGGGCGAGCGCGCCGGGACCCCGCGTGTGAGCGCGTAAGTTCCGGCGGCGCGAACGAGCGGGAGTCCCGGCAGCGAAGCCCGCGCGGCGGGCGCCTCTCCCCGCGGATGTGAGGAGAGATGTCGTACGCAGAGTTGCATTGCATCAGCAACTTCACGTTCTTACGTGGGGCTTCGCATCCGAATGAGCTCGTCGAGCGTGCGAAAGCGTTGGGCTATGCCGCGCTCGCGCTGACGGACGAATGCTCGCTCGCGGGCGTCGTGCGGGCGCACGCGGCCGCGCGCGAGGCGGGGCTGCCGCTCATCGTCGGCAGCGAGTTTCGCCTCGAGGGCGGGCTGCGCTTCGTGGCGCTCGCCGAGAACCGCCGCGGCTACGGCGCGCTCGCGAGGCTCATCACGACGGGCCGGCGTGCCGCGCCCAAGGGCCGGTACCGCCTGGCGCGCACCGACCTCGGCGCGGGGCTTCCGGACTGCCTTGCGCTGTGGCTGCCGGGTGCCGAGCCCGCGACGGAGGAGGCGCGCTGGCTGCGCGAGCGATTCGAGGGCCGCCTGTGGGTAGCCATCGAGCTCACGGCGTCGGGCGCGGACCGCGAGCGGCTCGCGCGCCTCTCCGCGCTCGCGAGCGAGCTCGCGCTGCCGGCAGCCGCCGCCGGCGACGTGCACATGCACCAGCGCCGACGCCGGGCGCTGCAGGACGTGCTGACCGCCGTGCGCCTCGGGACAACGGTCGCGCGCGCCGGCCATGCGCTCCACCCGAACGGCGAGCGGACGCTGCGCCCGCTCGGGGAGATCAGGGCGTTGTACCCGCCGCCGCTCGTCGACGCGACGCGGGAGATCGCCGGGCGATGCCGGTTCTCGCTCGACGAGCTGCGCTACGAATACCCGGAGGAGATCGTGCCTGCCGGCACGACGCCCGCCGCGCACCTGCGCCGCCTGGTCGGCGAGGGAGCGGCGCGTCGCTGGCCGGCGGGGACGCCCGCCCCGGTCGCGCGGCTGATCGAGCGCGAGCTCGCGCTGATCGCCGAGCTCGGCTACGAGCGCTACTTCCTGACCGTGCACGACCTCATCGAGTTCGCGCGCGCGCGCGGCATCCTATGCCAGGGCCGCGGCTCGGCGGCGAACTCGGCCGCGTGCTACGCGCTCGGCATCACGGAGGTCGACCCCGCGCGCATGTCCGTGCTGTTCGAGCGCTTCATCTCGCGCGAGCGCAACGAGCCGCCCGACATCGACGTCGATTTCGAGCACGAGCGGCGCGAGGAGGTGATCCAGTACCTCTATGCCAAGTACGGGCGCCAGCGCGCCGCGCTCACCGCCACGGTGATCTGCTACCGGCCGAAGAGCGCCGTGCGCGACGTCGGCAAGGCGCTCGGCTTCGACGCGTCCCAGGTCGACCGCCTCGCGCACGGCATGCAGTGGTGGGACGGCCATGAGTCCGACGACTCGCGCATCCGCGACGCCGGCTTCGACACGGCAAGCCCGCCCGTCGCGCGTTTGCTCGCGCTCACGCGCGAGCTGGTCGGGTTCCCGCGGCACCTGTCGCAGCACACCGGCGGCTTCGTGATCTCGCGCGGCCCGCTCGAAGAGCTCGTGCCCGTCGAGAACGCGGCGATGCCCGAGCGCACGGTCATCCAGTGGGACAAGGACGACCTCGACGAGCTCGGGCTGCTCAAGGTGGACGTGCTGGGGCTCGGGATGCTGACCGCGATCCGCCGCGCGCTCGCGCTCGTCTCGTCGCGCCGCGGCCGCGAGCTGCGGATCGCCGACGTCCCGGCCGAGGATCCGGAGGTGTACGGGATGATCTGCCGCGCCGACACGGTGGGCGTGTTCCAGATCGAGTCGCGCGCGCAGATGGCGATGCTGCCGCGGCTCAGGCCCAAGTGTTACTACGACCTCGTCATCGAGGTCGCGATCGTCCGGCCGGGGCCGATCCAGGGCCAGATGGTGCACCCGTACCTCCGGCGCCGGAACAAGGAGGAGAAAGTCGACTACCCGGGCCCGGAAGTGGAGCACGTGCTGAAGCGCACCCTCGGCGTGCCGATCTTCCAGGAGCAGGTGATGCAGCTTGCGGTGGAGGCGGCGGGCTTCACGCCGGGCGAGGCGGACCGGCTGCGGCGCGCGATGGCGGCCTGGAAGCGACGCGGCGGCCTCGAGCCGTTCGAGGAGAAGCTCAAGGCCGGCCTGCGGTTGAAGGGCTACAGCACGGAGTTCGCCGACCGGATCTTCCAGCAGATCCTCGGCTTCGGCGAGTACGGCTTCCCGGAGTCGCACGCGGCGAGCTTTGCGCTCCTAGTCTATGTCTCCGCCTGGCTGAAGCACCACGAGCCGGCCGCGTTCTGCTGTGCGCTCCTCAACAGCCAGCCGATGGGCTTCTATGCGCCGGCCCAGCTCGTGCGCGACGCGCGCACCCACGGCGTCGCGGTGCTGCCCGCGGACGTCAATGCGAGCGCCGTCGAGTCGACGCTCGAGGATCCCGGAGACGGGACCGTCGCGCTCCGCCTCGGCCTCGATCGCGTGGGAAGCCTGCCCCGCGAGGCGGCAGAGCGGATCGTGTCGGCACGCTCCGACGGACGGTTCGGCCGGGTGGGGGAGCTCGCGCGCCGCGCGGCCCTCGGCCGGCGCGAGCTGTCGGCGCTCGCAGCGGCCGGCGCGCTCGCGGGCCTCGCCGGCCACCGCCACCGCGCCGCCTGGGCCGTGCTGGGCGTCGAGCCGGCGCTGCCGCTCGTGCCGGTTGCGGAGCGGGACGAAGGTGTCCCGCTCCTTGCCGCGCCGACCGAAGGGGAGGACATCGTCGCGGACTATCGCGCGCTCGGGTTCACGCTGGCGCGGCACCCGCTCGCGCTTCTCCGGGCGCTCCTCGAAGGCGATGGCTGGCTGACGGCTGTGGAGGTGGCGGCGCTCCCGGATGGTGCCCCGGTGCGGACCGGCGGCATCGTCGTCACGCGCCAGCGGCCGGGCAGCGCCGGGGGCGTCATCTTCGTGACGCTGGAGGATGAGACGGGCTACGTGAACCTCGTGGTATGGAGCCGGATCGCGGACGCACACCGCAAAGCGATGCTGGGCGCACGCCTCCTGGGGGTGCGGGGGCACCTGCAGCGGGAGGGGGACGTTCGCCACGTCGTGGTCGATGCCCTGGAGGACCGCTCGGCGCTCCTCGGCAGCCTCAATACCAAGGCAAGGAGCTTTCGCTAGCGCCGGCGCGTCGGAACGGACCGCGGCTTCTTGACCGGGCCGGCGCCCGACTCATCGACGTCATAGTCGTCGAAGTCCGACAGGAGACCCGCGGTGCGCTTGTCTTCGCGGATCCGCTCGAGCTTGCGCCACGCGGGCTCGTTCCCGGCGTTGCGTGCGCCGCGACGCTTGCGGGTGTCGAAATCCCGCATGAGCTGGTCGACGTCGAGGTCTTCCGCCGCTTCCTCGAGCTCGTCGGGCTCTTCGTCCTCGAATTCTTCCTTGGGCTTCTCGCTCATGCGACCAGTCCAGGGTCACTGCGGGCCGACTTATAAGGCGCGCAGGCTCCGTCCGCAAGGGGTCTCAGCGCACCAATTGGTTCAGCTGGAAAATCGGCAGCAGAAGCGCGATGACGATCACGAAAACGAAACCGCCCATGAGCAGGATCATCACCGGACCCAGGATGCCGACTGCGGTATTGACCACGCCGTCGAGCTCGCGTTCCTGGTTGTCGGCAGCGCGCTCGAGCATCTCCTCGAGCTCGCCGCTCGTCTCGCCGCTCGCGACGAGGTGCACGAGCATCGGCGGGAACAGCTTGCTCGCTCCCAGGGAACGCGCGATCGGCGCGCCCTCGCGCACGCGCACGGCCGCGTCCTGGACCGCGCGCCGCATCTTCGTGTTGGTGACGACCTCGGCCGCGATGCGGAGGGCCTCGAGAACGGGGACCGCGCTCGCGGCGAGGATCGACAGCGTCCGGGCGAAGCGGGCGGCATTGTTGCCGCGCGTGATGCGCCCGACGAGCGGCAGCCGCAGCTTGAAGGCGTCGTAGCGCATCCGCGCGGCCTCGTCGCGCAGCCAGCGTCGGAAGCCCCAGGCCGAGCCGACGATCACGATGAGGAGCAGCCACCACCAGGCGCGCAGGAAATCGGACGCGGCGATCAGCATGCGCGTCAGGATGGGCAGGGGACGGTCGCCGGCCTCGAAGACCCGGACCACTTCGGGCACGACGTAGCCGAGCAGCAGCCCGACAATGCCCAGGCAGACCACGGTCAGGAGCACCGGGTAGATCATGGCGTTCCGGATCTTCTGCTGGAGCACCTGGCGGTTCTCGGTGTAGTCCGCCATGCGCTCGAGCACGGCATCGAGATGCCCCGACTGTTCGCCGGCCGACACGGTTGCGCGGTAGATCTCCGGGAATACGGTCGGGAAGGCCGCGAGGCCCTCGGCGAGCGTGCGGCCTTCCATGACGCGAGCGCGCACGCCCGCGATGACGCCCCGAACCCGCGCTTTCTCGCTCTGCTGCGAGACGGCGAGCAGCGCCTCTTCGAGCGGGATTCCGGAGCGCACCAGCGTCGCCAGCTGTCGCGTGAGCAGCGCGAGGTCGCCCGCGCCGATACGGTTGCCGAACGAGAACGAAAACGCCTTGGGCGCCGGCGCGTCGCTGACCTCGGTAACCGTGACCGGGAGCAGCGCCTGCTCGCGCAGCAGCTGCCGGACCTGGCGCGCGCTGTCGCCGTCGAGGATGCCGCGCTGCTCCCGCCCGGAAGCGTCGAGCGCGGTGTATTCGTAGGCGGCCATCACTCCTCGCGGGCGACGCGGAACAGCTCCTCGAGGGAGGTGGCGCCCGAGAGCACCTTGGCGCGGCCGTCGTCGCGGATTCCCGGCGTGACCTGCCGCGCGTCACGCTCGAGCTCGTGCTCGCCGGCGCCGTCGTGGATCATGACCCGCATCCGGTCGTTGATGATCACGAGCTCGTAGATGCCGGTGCGTCCGCGATACCCGCTGCCCGAGTCGGCGCCGGGGCGGTAGATCGTTGCGCGTCCGGCATCCGCCTGCGTCAGGCCCAGGAGCTTCGACTCGTACTCGCCGGCCGGGTAGCCGATGCGAGTGTCCGGGTTGAGGACACGGACCAGGCGCTGGGCGACGACGCCGAGGAGTGTCGAGGCCAGCAGGAAGGGCTCGACGCCCATGTCGCGCAGGCGCGTGACCGCGCCGACCGCGGTGTTCGTGTGCAGTGTCGAGAGCACGAGGTGGCCCGTGAGCGAGGCCTGGACCGCGATCTGCGCGGTCTCCGTGTCGCGGATCTCGCCCACCATCACGACGTCCGGGTCCTGTCGGAGGATCGCGCGCAGTCCGCGCGCGAACGTCATCTCCACCTTGGTGTTGACCTGGGTCTGCCCGATGCCGTCGATGTAGTACTCGATCGGGTCCTCGACGGTCATGATGTTGCGCGTGCGGTCGTTGATCCGCTCGAGCGCGGCGTAGAGCGTCGTCGTCTTGCCGGAGCCCGTCGGCCCGGTGACGAGGATGATGCCGTGCGGCTTGTGGATGAGGTCGTCCACCATGCCCTGGACACGCGGCTCCATGCCGAGCGAGGCGAGGTCAAGCCGGCCCGCCTGCTTGTCGAGCAGTCGAAGCACGACGCGCTCGCCATGCCCCGACGGAATCGTCGAGACGCGGACGTCGACCGCGCGGCCCGCGATGCGAAGGCTGATGCGGCCGTCCTGCGGCAGGCGCTTCTCGGCGATGTCGAGGCGCGACATGACCTTGACGCGCGAGATGAGGAGCGGCGCCACCTGGCGCTTGGTCTGCAGCACTTCGCGCAGCACGCCGTCGACGCGAAACCGGATCACGAGCCGGTTCTCGTACGGCTCGATGTGGATGTCGGAAGCGTTCTCCTTGATCGCCTGCGAAAGCACGGCGTTGATCAGGCGGATGACGGGCGCGTCATCCTCGCTCTCCATCAGGTCGGAAGGCTCCGGCAGCCCCTCGGCGAGCCCGGCGAGGTCCGTCTCGCCCTCCATGCCTTCGACGATCTGGCCGGCCTCGCCGCTGCCGCCCTCGTAGGCCTTGCGCAGCAGCTCGTCGAACGCGCTCTCGGCCACCCGCTCGATGACGAGCGGAATCCCGAGGAAGCGTCGGAGCTCGGCGACGGCGGTGGGCGAGGCGCCCTCGCGGTAAACGACCTGAGCCTTGCCGTCGGCGACGCCGCGAACGAGCACGCCGTGGCGCTTCGCGAACGCGAATGGCAGTCGGCCGACGGGCGCGATCGGTTTCGGCGTGCCCGCGATCATCGAGCGGGCCCGGTCACTGGGGCGGCGACTCCTCGGGAGGCGGCGGCTTCGGCGGCGTCTCCTGCGCAGGAGGTGGCGTCGGCGCTTCCGTCCCCGGCGGGGCCGACGGCCGCGGCTCCGCATTGACCGGCGAGAAAGACTCCAGCGACGACGGCGGCGGCGGCAGCTGAGTTGGCTGCGTCGGCCCGACAACGGGTGGCAGCGTCGGCTGCTGGGCGCCCGGGATCATCCGCACCTTGCCGTCGTTCCGCCCGAGCTGGAGGTCGCGCAAGTAGTTGTACTTAGAATTGGTCTCGATCGCCGCCTGTTCCGCAGTCCGCAGTACGCGCGGGCGGATGAACACCATGAGGTTCGTCTTGGTCTTCTGTGTGTTGCGCACACGGAACAGCGCGCCGATGACGGGAATCTTGCCGAGCACGGGCACGCGGCTCTCGCTTTCGGTCAGGCGGTCCTCGATCAGGCCGCCGAGGACCAGCATTCCGCCGTCGTCCACCAGCACGCGTGTCGAGATCGTGCGCTTGTTGGTGACGAGGTCGGTGCTCGAGACCTGGGCTGCGGCGGCGGCGATGCCCGAGGCCTCTTGCTCGATCTTGAGAAGGATCGTGTTCTCATCGGTGATCTGCGGCGTGATCTTCAGGATGTTGCCGACTTCCTTGCGTTCGATTGTCTGGAACGGATTGACCGCGCCGCCGGCGCCACCGGTGTTCGTGAACTGCCCCGTCAGGAACGGGACTTCCTGCGCGACCTTGATCTGCGCCTCCTCGTTGTCGAGCGTGATGACCGAGGGCATCGACACGACGTTGGTGTCGCCGTTCGAGGCGAGCGCGCGCAGGATCGCCGCGAAGTTCGTGCCGGAGTCCTGGTTGCGGCCGCCGCCGATCGTGAGGCCGCCCGGCGCGGTCGTGACCGAGGAGGGATCCTGAATGCCGCGCGCGATGTCGGCGATGCTCGTGCCCGCGATCGGCTGGTTGAAGAGGCCGACCAGGAAATTGTCGCCCGAGCCGTCGACGATCCAGTTCACGCCGAGGTCGCGCGAGGCATCGTTCGACACCTCGACCAGCATGGCCTCGATGATGACCTGGGCGCGGCGCACATCGAGGCGGTCGACTACCGACATCAGCGAGCGCATGGTCTTCGGGGGCGCCGTGATCACGAGGGCGTTGGTTTCGGGCTCCGCCCAGATCGTCACCGACTTGTCGGCCCCGCCGGGGGTTGCGGCGGCCTGCGCGGCGGCCGCTCCGCCGGCGGCGGCGACGGCGGCGCCCGTCTGCTCCTTCAGCTTGGCGGCGAGCTTCTCGGCATCCGCGTAGCGGAGGTAGCGAACCTGGGTGTCGCCGCCGGCCTCGAGCGGCGTATCAAGGTGCGCGACCAGCGTGCGGAAGCGGAGTCGTGCGGATTCCTCGCCGCTCAGCAGCACGCTGTTGGTGCGTTCGTCGGCGACCACCTTCGCTCCGCCCCCTGCGTCGGCGCCCTGTGCGGCGGCGAGCGAATTGATCACGCGCACGATCTCGTTGGCGGATGCGTGCTCGAGGCGGATCACCTCGATGTCGCCGTCCCCGCTGCGGTCGATGCGCTGGACGATCCGCATGATGCGATTCACGTTCGAGGCGCGGTCCGAGATGATGAGCATGTTGGTGCTGGGGTAGGCGGCGAGGTGCGCCGACTGCGGCATCATTGGCCTCAGCATCGGCACGAGCTGCCCGGCCGAGATGTTCCGCACCTGCATCACCTGGGTCACGATCTCGTCGGACGTCGAGCTGACGCGGTCGGGCAGGTCGTTCGACGGCACCTGGCGTGCCGTCGCGTCCGGAAGGATCTTGATGACGTTGCCCTGCGGGACCGCGATGAAGCCGTGCACCTGCAGTATCGCGAGGAAGGCCTCGTAGAAGGCGGCCGGGTTCATGGGCGTCGTCGACAGCATCGTCACCTGGGCGCGCACGCGCGGGTCGACGATGAATGTCTTGCCCGTGACCTGGCTGACGGCCTCAATGACCTGTCCGAGGTCGGCGTCCTTGTAGTTGGGAGTGATCTGCGCGCCCTGCTGCGCGCCGGCGGCCAGCGGCAGCGTCAGGCAGAGCAGGGCGGCCAGCCGGATGAATCGGGTCATGGCGTCATTCCTTGGGTGCCGGCCCTTCACTCGGTTGCCTCGTCCACTTCTTCTTCAGGCTCGTCCGGCTGTTGCGCCGGCTGCGCGGCCTGCTGCATTTCCTGCACCACGGCCGTGGGGTCGATCGTCAGCTGCTGCTGCTGGCCGCCACGGT
>Ga0075424_100000210_pt1 | contig 41275 bp, 32 predicted proteins | sample SoiMethybrSBSTD3_FD_75301 | JGI IMG/M metagenome (GOLD analysis project Ga0075424, IMG submission 75301) | Bulk soil microbial communities from a Populus tree surrounding site in Tennessee, USA - Soil MetaG P. TD hybrid SBSTD3 | ecosystem: Environmental > Terrestrial > Soil > Tree plantation...
GACTTTGAAACCGCGCCTCGTCGTCCTCGATGAGCCGACTTCAGGCCTCGATGTGTCCATTCAGGCGACCGTGCTTAAGCTGCTCAAGTCGCTGCAGCGGGCGTTCGATCTCACCTACCTCTTCATCTCGCACGACCTATCGGTCGTGCATGTCATGTGCAGCCGCGTCGCGGTGATGTATCTCGGCCAGATTGTCGAAATCGCACCTGTCGCGGACCTGTTCGCCGCGCCTCGGCATCCCTATGCGCGATCGCTCATGGCCGCAATACCGCGCATTGGCGGCCGCCGCGTCACCGATACATTTGCGCTAGAAGGCGAGCCGCCGGACGCGGGCAAGTTGCCCTCCGGCTGTCGATTTCGCGGGCGCTGCCCCCACGCCATGGCCGTGTGCGCGGAACGCGAGCCGGTGCTGGCCGGCGAGAAGGGGCACCAAACGGCCTGTCATCTGGCCGAAGGCATTGTGCCAGCCCGACCGTGAGGTGCCGAGGCCCGCCACCCGTATGGATCGCGGCACGGCGCGCACGGACCGGCATGGCTGGCGTTGGGGTTGCTGGTATTGGGATCGCAGCATGACGCAGATACGAGCTGAAACGCGCCGCAGCGCTTTACTGTTCAGCCCCTTTCGCCTGCGCGAGGTCACGTTTCCCAACCGGGTCGTGATCGGGCCCATGCAAATGTATGCCGCCGCTGCCGACGGCCTGGCCAACGATTGGCATTTTCAGCATTTGGCAAAGTATGCGGTGGGTGGCGCCGGCACCGTGATGACGGAGGCGCTGATCGTCGATCCGATCGGCAGAAATACCTACGCCGACTGTGGCATCTGGTCCGACGCGCAGGTGCCTCCGCTGCGGCGCATCGCGGATTTTCTGCACCGGCAGGGCAGTCTCGCGGCGGCCCAGCTACACCATTGCGGACCCAAGGCATCGCGACGACGCCCATGGCAGGGTTTGGGGCCCCTCGATGAGGAGGACGCAGCCAAGGGCGAGCCCGCATGGCAGCCCGTTAGCTCAACGGCCGAGCCGAGTACGGCCGGCTGGCTGCAGCCCCGCCCTTTGACGATTGCAGACATCCGCAGGCTCGTGGAGGACTACCGCCACAGCGCCCGCCGCGCCGCGGAGGCCGACTTCGATGTCCTGGAAATACACGGCGCCCACGGCTACCTGCTGCACGCGTTTCTGTCTCCCATCGCCAATCGCCGCACCGATGCCTATGGCGGCGATATCGCTCGACGTATGCGGCTGGCGCTGGAAATCGCCGAAAGTGTGCGCAGCGCCTGGCCGGCCGGTAAGCCGCTGTTCTTCCGTATTTCGGCCGTGGACTGGCGCGCGGATCTCGATGCCCGCAGCGATGGCTGGAGCATCGCGGACAGCTGCACGCTGGCGCGCGAGCTTGCGGCTCGCGGCGTCGACCTTATCGATTGCTCCTCTGGCGGCATCCGGGCGGAAAACTCGATGATCGATTATGCCAAGCGACGCCAGCCGCTCAAGCGCAACTATCAAGTCCCCTACGCGGAGGCGATTCGCCGCGAGACCGGCATACCGACAATGGCGGTCGGAGCCATCCTCGACGGACCCCAGGCGGAGACCATATTGCAGCGGGGACAGGCCGATCTCGTCGCCGTTGCACGCCAAGCGCTGGTCGAGCCACATTGGGCATTGCGCGCGGCCCAGGCTCTGGGCGTTGACCCGCAATGGACGCTCTGGCCACCCTCCTATGGCTGGTGGCTCGAGTTGCGCGCGCGTACCGGCATCGTCGATTGAGCAACGCCTGGGGCGAGCCTGCGTCGTTTAAGTCTTTGGCAGCTTCTCCCCCGCGGGGTGGGCACTAACCTTGCCGTCGGCGAGGTCAGTCTTGACGGCCTGGGCGCTGCGCCCGGCCGGGTCACCATAACCACCGGCGCCGGCTGTCTCGATCACCAGGCGGTCTCCGGGCGCCAGTCTCGTCACGACCTTCGATGGGATCATTTCTTTGCTGCCGTCGCGACGCTCAATCCACGAGCGCGCGCAGGCACCAGCACCCCCTCCGCGCATACCCGGCGCGGGCACGAAATGGCGCTCGCCGCGGTGCGAAAAGGAGAGCGTGCCCTCAACGTCGTCGAGGACCTCGAACTCCTTGATTTGGCCGAGGCCTCCACGCCAGGTCCCGGGGCCGCCGGAGTCTGTCTTAAGACACCATCGGTTGATACGAATGGGGGCCTCGAGCTCCATCGCCTCGGCCGGCAGGTTCATGCAGTTGGTGGCATCGGTCTCGATCGCATCGACCCCATCAAAACCGTTGCCCGCGCCGCTGCCTCCCGACAACAGCTCGCCGGTGACGAAGGGGGTGCCACCCTTGCGCTCCCCGCCAAACGCCATCACCAACAGCTCGCCGGCATTGGGAGCGGGTACGCGATCGGGTGCCGCATCGGCCAGCGCGGAGAGCATGGAGCAGGTGATGCGCTTGATCGTTGCGGAGCGCGCGTTGACGGCCGCGGGCGGGCGCGGATTGACAAGGCTGCCCGGCGGCAACGCCAGCGAGATGGGGCGAAAGCAGCCGCCGTTGTTGGGAATCGTCGGATCGGTCACAGCGCGGACCGTAAAACAAGCTGCCGCCAGGCTCCCCGAGGGTACGCAGTTCACGGGCCCCCGCACTTGCGGGCTAGTGCCGCTGAGGTCGAACTTGATACTGCCGTCGCCGGGCAACGTTACCGCGACCTCGATGCGCACCCGGCTCTCCAGATCGATCCCGTCATTGTCGAGATAATCGACGTAGCGCCAGGTACCACGTGGCAGCCGGCGCAAGGCCTCGCGCGTCATCGTCTCGGATCGCTCAAGCAACAGCTGAAAGGCGGCCAGCAACGCGTCGGTACCGAGCTTGGCGCTTGTCTCGCCCAATCTGACGCCCGCGATTCTGCAGGCAGCAACTTGGGCGTGGAGATCGCCAAGAAAGATCTCGGGAATGCGAACGTTGAGACGCAGGATGCGCGTCAGCGCCTCATCGAACGTGCCGCCGCGCGCCCAGCGCACCGCGGGAATGCGCAGACCCTCCTGATAGATTTCGGTGGCGTCCGTCGGCACCGAGCCCGCCGTCTTGCCGCCGACGTCCTGATGATGCGTCATGGTGGCGGCGAGCGCGATCGGGCGAGGACCGGCAAATACCGGCATCAGCACGGCAAAATCGGGAAGATGCGTACCGCCGCTGTAGGGATCGTTGAGAAGATAGACGTCGCCGGGGTGCATGGCCTCGACGGGGAATGTGCGGATGATCTCGCCAACCGCCGGAATCAAGGTGCCGAGGTGGACAGGAATCGCGCACGCTTGCGCCAGGGTGACGCCGTTCAGCGTAAAGAGAGACGCCGAGGCATCCAGACCCTCCTTGACAATCGGGGAGCACGAGCTCTTGAGCAGCGTCGTCTCCATTTCCTCGGCGATGCAGTCGAGCCGATGGCGCAGGACCTCGAGCGTCACGGGATCGATTGCAACAGGCACACCCTTGGTGCTCATTGAGCCTTCTCCATCAGCAGTGCCGCGCCGGCGACAACGCTGGCCTGCCAGCCGGGCGGCACGAGCGTGGTCGAATCCTCCTGCTCGATCACGGCAGGACCGCGAATGACTTCGCCGAACGCGAGTTTGGCGCGGTCGTGAATGGCGGTCTCGCAAACCGCCGACCGGTTTGGAAAAAACACGCCCCTGACCGTCTTTTGGCTCTGCCCAGGCGCCGTTGCCGGTGTGCCGCCGAGCGCCACCTTGGGGAGGCGGGCAATGTGCACCGTGCGCAAATTGACGATTTTGGCCGGGGAGCCGGTCTTGTGCCCGTTGATGCGCTCGTGCGCTGCCTCGAAGGCGGCAAATAGCGCCGGCAGGGGCTCGCTGGCGTCGAGCTCGAACGGTACCTCGATAAAGTGGCTTTGTCCGACGTAGCCGACGTCGGCAAACACCCGGCGTTCGCGCCTGAGGCCGTCGATGTGCTCGGCACGCATGAGCGCCTCGGCGCTGGCATCGAGATCGCTCAAGAGCGCCCGCACGGCTGCCAGGTCGGTGGCGGCGAGAGGCGCATGAAAGGCGCCGGAGACTTCGTGAGCAATCGGCGCGGCAAGCAGTCCCGCGGCCGCCAGCACGCCTGGGTAGCGCGGCACGAGAATACGGCGGATGTCGAGCTCGAGCGCGAGCGCCACCGCATGCAAACCGCCGGCACCACCCAATGGCACCAGCGCAAATTCGCGGGGATCATGGCCGCGATTGACCGAGACCAGGCGAATGCCGTCCGCCATATGCGCGTTGGCGATACGATAGATTCCGAGGGCTGCCTCCGTGAGCGAGATCCCGAGAGGCCTCGCGATCGTGTCCTTGATCACCTGGTGCGAGTGCTCGGGCTGAAGCGGCAACGCACCTCCGGCAAAGAATGCTGGATCAAGATAACCAAGCACGATGGCGGCGTCCGTTACGGTTGCGCTTTGACCACCCCGCCCGTAACAGGCCGGACCTGGCTCGGCGCCGGCCGACTGTGGCCCCACGCGCAGACCGCCGCCGCTGTCGATCCAGGCAATCGAGCCGCCGCCGGCGCCCAAGGTCGTTACATCGAGCATGGGCACGCGCACGGCGTAGCCGGCGATATGGGTTTCCGGCCTCACCTCGACGCGGCCCTTGCCGATGAGCGCTATGTCGCTCGAGGTTCCGCCGACATCGATGGTGATGAGGTCGTCGAGCCCAGCCTCGGCGCCTACCGCCGCACCGCCGAGGGCGCCGGCCGCAGGGCCCGATAGGAACAGGCGCACTGGCCGTAAGCGGGCCGTTTCGGCGCCGGCGAGACCGCCCCGTGACTGCATCACTTGCACGGGCACCGTCACCTCGGCCTCGGCAAGGTGGCCCGCCATGTCGGCCAGATAGCGATCGACCACCGGCTTGATATAGGCATCGAAGGCAGTGACGACAGTGCGCTCGTATTCGCGAAAAGCGGGATCCACCTCGGATGACAGTGACACGGCAACGCCGGGCAGCGTCGCGCGCACGCGCTCGGCGACCTTGCGCTCGTGCGAGGGATCGAGAAACGAAAAAAGCAGCGCGATCGCAACGGCGCCCACCTCCTCCTGTTTCAACTTCTCGATTGCGGCGGCGATCGAGCTCTCATCGACAGGGCTGAGCTCGCGACCATCGGCGGCAATGCGCCCTTTTACTTCGACGCGGCGCGCCCCCGGCGCCAGCCATCCCGGCGTCTCGGGTCGCAAGCGCAGATCATACATTTGCCGCCGCATCTGACGCCCGAGCTCGAGGATGTCGCGAAACCCCTCGTTGGCGATCACGCCGACACGGGCGCCCTTGCGTTCGATGACAGCGTTGGTTGCGACCGTGGTGCCATGCGCGAAGCGTACGATGTCCTTGGGCCTCATCCCCGTGCGGCGCAACAGTTCCGCAATGCCGCTGGCAACGGCGTCCCCCGGGTTGGCACGGGTGGTCGGAACCTTGAGAATGGCAATCCCCGCAGGACCAGAGGCGATGACGTCGGTAAACGTGCCGCCGATATCTATACCGACGCTAATGCCGTGCGCCATCGAGAGCCGCCTCCCCCTGCCTCAATGTCCGGCACTCGCCGGCACACGAAAAATCCTTCAGATCCGGTACTATTCTTGGGGTGCGGCAAAGACAACAACTCTGTTGCGCGAGCGACTTGCAGCAGTCGACGTCGATCAACGCTAACAGTGCGCCGCCTGCCCCGCAACATCGCTCATTGCCGGCTGGGCGCGGGGGTACCGCCGTTTTCGGCCGGCACGGCAATTTTTGCGGATGCTCGAGGTCGGATCGGGGCTTAGGTCCGCGCCGGCTTGACCGCGAGAATGTCCCACGCCACGTTGATTTGCTTCATGCGTTGCTCGCGCACTTGGCGATCGGAATTATCGTGCGCCAGGTCGGGGTGCCAGGTCTGGCGCAGGCCATCGACGATCTTTTTAATCGCGGCGAGGTTCGCGTCCGCGGTGACCCCCATGCCAAGCACCCGCAACGCATCCGAACGCGTGTGCGGAACCTCCTCGTTCCAGGCGGGGCCCGGGGCGGCCACGGTGCTCCAGACGGCGGCGGGCCCGCGCGCCACCGCTTGTGCCCGCGCGACACTTTGCTTGCCACGCATCGCCAAGCTCGGAGGTCTTGCGGCCGCAGGCTTCGACCGCAAGCGATGTCGGCGCGTGCGCAGGACGGTCAGGACCAAGGCCGTGAGCCCGACGAGCACGGCAGCGAGCATAACAAAGCCCGTCCATGCGGGGATATGCTGCGCGGCAAGCGGCGTGAGGGAGGTAACCGTCAAGGCAGACGTCTCGACGACCGGCGACCGAGCCTCATGCGCTGCTGGCGGCGTCACCGGTGTGAGAGGCGAGGCGGACGCGTCAGCGACCTGCGGCCCGGCTGCGGCCACGACCGCGGGCGGCAAGGAGGGCGCAGGCTCCGGGACGGCCCCGGTCCGGTTGATGATCCTGGGGACAACCGGCGCGGGAAGTGCGCCAGGAGTGGGAGCAACGGGCTGGGCCTGAGCAACGACGGCGGGTGCCTTCGCGGGCGGTGGCTCGTTCTCCAAAGCCTTCGGCGCGGCGGCTGGGTTCGGCTCGCTGCGCGTGACGCTCGCCGCAAAAGGCGTTCCCGGAAGCGGGGGCGCGTGCGCCGCGATCGGACTTGTGCCCCTTGTCGCGGATGGCGTGACGAAGATCGCGTCGATGCCAAGCATGGGGGCAAACCCTGGCGGCATCGCCACGGTCGCCTGGGACAGCGCGCGCCGGTCGGCGCAGTAGCGCTGCAGGCGACCGTAGCGCCAACGTTCGCCGCTCGCGCAAGGATCGTCGGCGGCCAGGTTCCAGTGGGGTGGCATGCGAACCTGTAGTCGGCCGTTCTCGTAGACCGCGCGGTCGGGGCGAGCACTGGCGGCGACGGCGGCCCACGGCAAGGCCACGCCCTCGCAGTCGATTTCGAAGCGGTGAATGGTCCAGTCGCGACAGAGCGCCGGATTTGCCGGCGAGCAGGCACGGAAGGACCGTTGCTCGCGCGCACCGATGATCCGATGCCCCTGGTTCTGCGATGGCGTCAGCACCGGGCGACCGCTGATGATCGCGCAGGTAAAGGGCATGACGAGGAGATCGTCGCAGAGCGCTAATGCCGGATGCAAGATGCAAAGCAGAGCGGCCAGCAGCACGCCGCCGCCCGTGCGAAGTATGCCCACGCGCGTGGTAAGTTTAGCCATGCGCCCGCCCCGTTCTCGAAGAGTGCCAGGCGAAACGCTTCCGTCAGACATTGGCGCATTTATGGCACCTGCCCCTCGGCCGCGCTCGGGCGGGGAGCGCCCGCCTGCCGCTGGTGCCCGGCCAGGGATGGCAAGACACTCGCCTGGCGCCGCCACAAACGATCGGGTGCGGCTCGCGAACCCGGCGCGACGGTACCCCTATTGGGCGGGTAGCGGGCGACGTCCTGGGACCGCCGGGCAGTGGCGCGCATGGCCAGCCGCGAACAGGCCAAGCGCAAGCTGCGCCGGCGGTGCTCCGAAAGTATAGAGAGCCCGTCGCTTTGGCTTGTGTGCATTTGAAAAACTTGTGCCTTCGCAGGGCCTTAACGCGACCCGCAAGGGGGGCATAAGGCTGCACGCGACATTCGGAAGGAGTAGCATTCCCGTTGCTCTCGACGCCTTACGAAAATCCCGGGAGGATCGAACATGGCCCGCATTGGACGGCGTACATTTCTCAAGTTGACCGGCACCGGCGCGATCGCGGCGCGCACGGCCGGCATGACGGCGATCCTGGCGGCGGGCAAGGCACCAGCCCATGCCCAGGGGAGCACGCTGCATTGGCTGCGCTGGAACGATTTTGTGCCAGCCTCCGACGAGCTCCTGCGCAAGGAGATCGTTCCCGCCGGCGAGAAGGCGCTCGGCATCAAAATCACGCTTGAAACCATCAACGGCAACGACATCCAGGCGCGCACGACCTCGGCAATCCAGTCCGGTTCCGGCCCCGACGTTATTTGCGGCCTTAACAATTGGCCGCAGCTTTATGCCGAGAGCGTCGTGGATGTCAGTGATGTTGCCGAAGAAATCGGCAAGGCCCAGGAAGGCTTCTACAAGGAATCGACGGTCGTCGCCAATGACGGCAAGAAATGGATCGCGGTCCCCTGGTGCGTGCTCGGCGCGCAAATCGCCTACCGCAAGTCCTGGTTCGAAGATATTGGGCTTAGCAAATTCCCAGATACGTGGGAGGCCTATCGCGATGCCGGCAAGAAATTGAAAGCGAAGGGCCAACCGTTGGGACAGACGCTGGGGCACACCTTCGGAGATGCGCCGACCTTTAGTTATCCTTATCTGTGGTCATGGGGTGGCAAGGAAGTCGAGGCCGATGGCCACACCGTGGTGCTCAACGGCAAAGCTGCGGTCGATTCGGTGAAGTTCATGAGCGCCTTCTGGAAGGAAGCCCACGATGAAGGTGGTCTCGCCTGGGACGACACCAATAACAACCGCGCCTTTCTGTCCGGCACGATCAGTGCCACCCTCAATGGCGCATCCATCTATCTCCTGGCCAAGAGCAAACCCGATACCTACCTGACCGAAAAGGGGACGCCGCTGTGGCAGGATATTCTGCACGCGCCGTTGCCAAAAGGTCCCTCGGGCCAGTTCGGCTATCATCTGCCGATGTCCAACATGCTGATGGGCTACTCCAAAAATCAGAAGGTCGCCAAAGACTTTATTCGCTGGATCACGTCCAAGGATGTGTACCAAAAGTGGTTCAATTCCCAGCAGGGCTATTCCGTCGGGGCCACCACGATCTGGGAGAAGGACCCGCTCTGGGGCAAGGATCCGGTCATGGAGCCCTTCCGCGTCGCCGCCCGCGCCGGACAATTTCCAGGCTACGCCGGACCTGCCGATCGCAAGGCCGCCGAGGTCTTGAGCAAATACATCATTACCGACATGTACTCCAAGGCGGCCCAGGGCATGCCCGCCGAGGAGACGGTGAAATGGGCGCACGACGAGGTGGCGAAAGTTCACGCCTAATCGCGCACACTCGTTGGCTTCGGCACTGAGCCCGCCGACGCAACGGGCATTGAGAAACAGGGGCCAGCACCGCGCGTTCAGCGGGCGTCCGCCCGCGCGCCCTTGCTGGCCTCAATCGCCGCCCAGACGCGCGCGGGCGTCGCCGGCATCTCGATGTGCGCAATGCCCAAGGGCGAAAGGGCATCGCAAATGGCGTTGATGGTCGCAACCAGCGAGCCGACGGTGCCCGCCTCGCCCACGCCCTTGGCGCCCAGCGGGTTCACCGCAGTTGGCACGGCCCGCATGCTGAGCTGCACGCTCGGAATATCCCGGGCGCGGGGCAGCTGGTAATCCATGAACGAGCCGCTGATCAGCTGGCCATTCTCCAAATCATAGATGATGGCCTCACCCAGGGCCTGCCCAACCCCCATGGCCACGCCCCCTTGCATCTGGCCGTGCGCAAGCGTCGGGTTCAGCACGTTGCCGAGGTCCTCCACGACCACGTAGCGCACGATCTCGACCACACCGGTCTCGGGATCGATCTCGACCTCGACCATGTGGCACCCGTTCGGGAAGGTGACCCCGGGCGGCGCGAACTCGGCGATTTCGCACAGCCCCCGGGGGTCCTTGGTTTGCGCGTGCCGCGCGACATCGCCAAGCCCGACGGAGCGATTGGAGCCTTTGAGCGGGAAGCGGCCATCGGCAAAGCCGATCTCCTCCGGCCGGGCCGCGAGCAGCTCGGCGGCGAGCGCGCGACCCGTCTCGATCACCTTTTCCGCGACCCGCTTTGTCACCGCTCCCCCGACAGCGACCGCACCCGAGCCGCCGTTGCCGCGTCCGTCGGGCAGGTCGTCGGTATCGCCGGCTTGATAGCGGATGGCATCGCGAGGCAGGCCGAGCTCACGCGCGACAAGATCGGTAAGCGTTGTTTCGATACCCTGACCGGTGGACATGGATCCGGCGTAAAAGATTGCCGTACCATCGGCATTGAGCATGAGTTTAGCGTGGTCCTTGCGCGGCCGAGAAAACGGGCCTGCGGCAACCTCGATCGGGTTCGCCATGCCGAGCCCGCGCAGTCTACCCCGGGTCGCCGCCTGTTCTCTGCGCGCCGCAAAACCGGCCCGGTCCGCGAGCGAGGCGGCCGCGTTCATGTTGGCCTCGAACTCACCGCAGTCGTACTTGAACAAAAAGCCGGTATCGTGGGGCATGGCCGAGGGCGGCACCACGTTGCGGCGGCGCAACTCGAAGGCATCGAGCCCGAGCTCGCGGGCCGCGATGTCGATCAGCCGCTCGATGGCATAGGTGGCCTCGGGCCGGCCGGCGCCGCGATAAGGAGCGTTCGTCATCGTATTGGTGAATACGCCGGTGACGCTGGCTTCGATGTTGGCGATCCGGTAGACGCCGGCGATGCCGCCGATGTTGTTGAGAAGGAACAGCGAGCGCCCGGACAGATAGCAACCGACATTGACCCTGAAATCGATCTTGAGGCCGACGAAGCGGCCCTCCTCGTCGAGGCCCAACACGGCATCGAACGAGATGTCCCGGCCATGATCGTCAGCGAGGAAGCTTTCCCGACGCTCCGAAATCCAGCGCACGGGCCGGCGCAGCTTGCGTGCCGCATAAAGCACGAGCACGTCCTCGGGGTAGGCTCCGCTTTTCATGCCGAAGGAGCCGCCAACGTCCTTGGCAATGACGCGAATTTGCGCGGCGGGCACCTGCAGCAGATGCGCGAGGGCCCCCCGCAAGATGTGCGGGCTCTGATTGGAGGCATGCAGGATGAGACGGCCGGTCTCGTCGAGCCGGCCAAGCGCCCCGCGGGGCTCCAGCGAGAGCGCCGCGACCCGTGATACCTGCGAGGAAAGACGCGCCACGCGCGGCGCCCGCCCGACGGCAGCACCCGCACTGCCCTTGTGCCAGACGAAGGCGACGTTGTCGGGGACCTCGTCCCAGACGCACGGCGCCCCGGGCGCCCGCGCCGCGATCACCCCCGGGACCGCGGCAAGATCCTCGGTCTCGACCACAACGAGCTCTGCCGCGGCCGTCGCCGCCTCCAGCGTCTCGGCAACGACGAAGGCAACCGGCTCCCCAACCGCACGAATGCGATCGCGCGCGAGGATGGGGCGCTGCGCCTGATGCGCTTTCTCGCCATTCGACCGCGGCAAGTTCACCCCGCAGGGAAAGTCCGCCAGTTTGTCGGCTTCCAGGTCCTTGCTGGTATAGACGGCAAGGACCCCGGGCGTTGCCAGCGCCGCGGCGATGTCGACTGCCACAAGGCGCGCACTTGCCACCTGCGCCCGCACCACGACGGCGTGCGTCATCCCCTCGAGCGGCACATCCGCGACATAAGCGCCCCGGCCCGTGACCAGCCGTTCATCCTCGATGCGCCCCTGAAATTGACCCCACTGGTTCAATGCCTGCTCATTCCTCTGTTGTTGCCGAGCAACCTCGCCGAGCCGGGCTCTCGCTGCCCAAGCGCGTTGATCCGCCTACTCGTAAACGAAGGCCCGGTCCGTCAGGTCGATGGCGGGAAATTCATCCTTTTCGCTCCAGTAATCCTGGGTGTGTTGCCACTCCGGCTTGTCGCCGCGCTTGGGCAGGAGGTGCATCGAACGCATGATGTAACCGGGATTGAAATTCTGCGCATCGATCCACGGCAGCAAGGGCATATCGGCATCTTGCGGGCGCAAGGCTACGGTCACCTTCTTGGCACCGCTCGCGTCCATATGCTTGAGCAGTCGGCAGACGAAATCGGCAACGAGATCGGCGCGCAAGGTCCAGCTCGCCCGGAAGTAGCCGAAAACCCAAGCGAGATTGGGAAGCCCCGTGAACATCGTGCCGCGATAGGTGACCGTATCGGCGAAGCGCAGCGGTCTGCCATCGATCACGAACTCAATGTCACCCAATACGGAGATATTGAAGCCGGTGGCGACGATGATGATGTCGACATCGAGCTGCTTGCCGGATTTGAGCAGGATGCCGGCGGCGTTGAAGCGTTCGATCTCGTCGGTGACCACCGTCGCCTTGCCCTTGCCGATGCTATGAAACAGGTCGGCATCGGGAACGAAGGCGATCCGCTGCCGCCAGGGGCGATACCTTGGCGTGAAGTGCGTCTCCACGTCGTATTCGGGTCCCAGCAGATTGCGAATGACGCCGATCAATTCCTTGCTGACGACGTCGGGCTCCTCCCGGCAGCGACGCGTAAACGTCGCCTGATCGAAAAGGATCTTGCGCCGCACGATTTCATGGATCCAGGCCTCCTCGACCTGTAACTGCCGCAGCGTCTCGGCGAGCTCGATGGCATTGCGGCCCGTGATGAAAAACGTTGGCGAGCGCTGCAGCATCGTCAGTTGGGCGCAGTCCTCAGCGATCGCCGGAATGATGGTCGCGGCCGTGGCACCCGAACCGATGACGACCACCTTCTTGTGGGCAAGATCGAGATCCTCCGGCCAAGTCTCGGAGTGAACCAAGCTACCCTCGAAGGCATCCATGCCCGGCCAGGACGGCATGAACCCTTGACGGTGCCGGTAGTAGCCCTGGCACATCCACAGGAAGTTCGCCGTGAACGTCAGGTGCTCGCCCGTATCCTCGCGCGCGGCCGCAATCGTCCACACACAATTGGCGCTCGACCACACCGCTGAGAGGACCTTGTGCCGATAGCGGATGTGGCGGGCGAGGCCATTCTCCTCGATCACTTCCCCCATGTAGGCGAGGATCTCGGCGGCGGTTGCAATGGGCGGACCACGCCACGGCTTGAAGCGATAGCCAAATGTGTGCAAGTCGCTGTCGGAGCGGATGCCGGGATAGCGGTGCGTCCACCAGGTGCCGCCGAAGCTCTCCTCCACATCGAGAAGAACGAAGGATTTGCCGGGGCATTGCTTGCTGAGGTGATAGGCGCCGCCGATTCCAGAGATACCCGCCCCAACAATGAGGACGTCGAAATGCTCGGCCTGGCTTGCGTTCCCGTTTTTCGGCATCGGTTCCCGTTCGTGTTGAGCGTGCGTCCGCGCCGCGAAAGCCTAGGCCTGCGCCATGGCCGCGGACCATGGCGAAGCGGCATCACTGATGCCGATGCATGCGCCGCCTTGCTGCAGCAGCAGGCTGGGGCAGGCAAAATTGATCGGCAGCACACCCCGCTCCACGATCTCGGTATCCCCGTCGGCCAGCAAAGCCTCGAGAATGTCGGGGGCGAGCCGCGCGTCCGCCGTCACCTTTTCGGGGCCCGACACGTCGATCCGCGGCGCATCCGCCGCCGCTTCGGGGCTCATGCCGAAATCGGCGACAAATGACAGGAGCTGCAGCACGGCCGCCATGATGCGCCGGCCGCCGGATGCACCAGCCACGATCCATGGCTTGTCGCAATTGCGCAAAATTACGGGAAACATGTTGGTCAGCGGCCGCTTGCCCGGTGCAATTGAATTCGGTTGGCCTGGACGCGGATCGAACCACATCACCCCGTTGTTCATCAGGATGCCCGTGCTCGGCAGCACCACCCGGCTGCCCATCGAAGACAGCAGCGTCGTGGTGATAGCGACCATGCTCCCGTCCGCGTCGCACGTCGACAGATGCGTGGTGCAGCTTTCCGCGGCCTGCGGCTCGGCGTCCCCCAGCGTGCTCAGCCGTCGTGCATAGGCCGCCTTGAGGGCGCGGGCGAGCGTGACATACCAGTGCGCGTCGGGCTTCTCCGCACGCTTGGCGCCGGCCAGCAACGCCATGACGTCGGCGGCAGTCGGCGCCGCCGTCAGGGGGCCTGTTGTTTGCAGCGTATGTTGGCGCCACGGCAGTTCGCGCGCTGCGAGGACGCGCACTTGGCAAGTGCGCAAATCATCGCTTGAGAGCACCCCGCCCATGGCGCGCACATCGGCAACAAGGTTGGCGGCGATCTCGCCCCGGTAGAAGTCGTGCCAACCCGCCCGCGCCAAGCGCTCGAGGGTCTCGCTCAGCTTGCCAAGCCGGAAATAGCTCAAGGCACCCTGATAGGGCGGCACCGGCGGCAAGCCGTCTCGCAAATAGATGCGCGCACTTTCCTGATAGCTGCGCAAGACCGGCGCCGATACGGCAACCTTGAGGGTTGTGTACCAATCCTGCGGCAGGCCGCGTTTGGCGAGCGCCACGCTCGGCGCGGCAATCTCGGCGAGCGGCAGGCGGCCCCAGCGTCCGTGCATTTCGGCGAGGCCTGCGACCGCCGACGGGATAACGAACGACAGCGGCCCATGAATGTTGGCATCGTTCTCGACCTCGGGCCAGGCGAACAAGTCAGCCGCGATCCGGCCCGTCAACTTGAAGCGGCTAGCCTCGAGCGCCGCCGGTGCGGTTGGCCCGAAATCGACGGTCTCCGCGCGCACCTGCCCTGCCCGGTGCACCAGCGCGTGACCGACGCCTCCAAGCCCCGAATTCCACGGTTCCACCGCGGCCAGGGCCAGCGCCGTGGCGACCGCGGCATCGATGGCGTTGCCGCCGGCATCGAGCACCGCGATGCCTGCCTCGGACGCGTTCTTGCATTGCGATACCACCATGCCGCGCCGCCCCGAGGCCGCCGGCTTGGCCAAACGCCAATGCTGAGTGGTGTGGGATGTGGGCGTGAACTGCAATGGGGTCGAGCCTCAGCCAATTTCCGCAGGATCATACGCCAACCCGGCCGCACCGTAACCGCCGTCGACGTTGAGGATGTGCCCCGTTACCCAAGCGCATTCGTCGGAGGCAAGATAGAGTGCCGCGCCGGCGACGGCTTCGGCCGTGCCATAGGAGTGCGTGGGAATGCGATCGAGATATCCTTGCCTGCGGCTTGGGCCGTGCCGGCTGATGCCGGTTTCGATCGGACCCGGCGCGATCGCGTTCACCATCACGCCATGTTGAGAGAGTTCGACGGCAAGAACCTTGCACATGTGCATCACCGCGGCTTTCGAGCAGCCGTAGGCGATCCCGCCCATGTTGCCGCGCTGCCCCGAAATTGAACCGATCTGAATGATCCGGCCGCCGCCTTGCTCGACCATGTGACGGGCGGCGGTTTGGGCGGTCAAAAAGGAGCCGGTAAGATTGATGCCAAGCACGCGGTGCCAATCCTCGAGGCTCGTGTCGAGCGCGAGCCTGTGCAGCGCGATGCCCGCGTTATTGACGGCAATGTCGATCCTGCCAAACTGCCGCACCGTCTCCCGCACCTGGGCCTCGCACTGCTGAGGATCGCTCACGTCTGCGCGCAGAGACTGGGCGGCCCCGCCCGCCGCGCCGATGGCGGAGGCGGTGGCCGCGGCGCGGTCCCCATCCCGATCCGCACACATCAGGCAGGCCCCTTCCGCCGCGAAGCGTTTGGCGATGGCCGTGCCGAGACCACCACCGGCGCCGGTGACGAGCGCAACCTTCCCCTTCAGTCGCATCGCGGCGCTCCCTTCACTCCTGGGCTAGGCAATTTAGCGGCAGGGCCGCAGTTTTCCATGACCGGGGTGGAGCTGCAAAGCCGAAAGCACACGCCGTTGCCGGCGTGCCAGGGGTTTAGGATCCACCATGCGCCCAGTCCCAGTAGAGCTTGCGTGCCTTCAGCATCATCGGCCCGGGCTGCAGTTCGCGGCCCTCGATTCGATTGATCGCCACCACCTTTGAATTGTTTCCCGTCGAGAAGATTTCGTCGGCCTCCATGAAGTCGGCGACCTTCAGCGTGGTTTCCTCGACTGGGATGCCGGCCGCGCGCAAGAGCTCGATGGTACGCCGCCGCGTGACGCCGGCGAGAAACGTACCATTCAAGGCGGGAGTCTTGACCACCCCGTCCTTCACCATGAAGAGATTGGAGGTCCCCGCCTCCGCGACGTTGCCCAGCATGTCGAGTACCAGGGCATTATCGAAGCCGCGCGATTTCGCCTCCATCACGCAGCGGGCGTTATTTGGATAAAGACAACCGGCCTTGGCGTCGGTCGGCATCGTTTCCATCGACGGTCGGCGGAAAGGCGAGAGCGTGATCGAGAACCCTCGTGGCGGATTCATCGGGGACACGTAAAGGCAGAGCAGGAAGCGCGTGGTCTCCGGGTTCGGCGGGACCGAGGAGCCGCCGACGCCGCCGTCCTCCGCCCAATACATGGGTCGGATATAGATCGCCTCCTTGGAGCGGAAGCGTCGCAAGCCATCCTTGACAAGGCCCATGATCGTTTCCACCGATTGCGTCGGTCTCAGTCCCAGCGCCCGGGCCGATGCGTTGAGGCGCCCGCAATGGCGATCGAGGTCGGGCGTCACTCCCTCAAACGCCCTCGCGCCGTCGAACACCGAGGAGCCCAACCAAAAAGCGTGCGTACGCGGCCCAACCACAAGCACGTTGCCTTCGTGCCAGTCACCATCGAGCCACGTCCAGGTCTCCGACCACTTCGCCATTGTCTGTCACCTCTCCTGCGGTCGCTCCATGAGCCGCCTAGTCATGGCGCAGAAACCGTCCCAACACTAGAGCCGAGCGCTGAGGTTCTTGCCGCCGGCAATGGCCATCTTGCCCGGCATCAACTAAGCTTCAGGCACCGCTGCGGGCGCCGGGCGTTCGCCAAGCGGGGGTGTTGCTCGGCCTACTGTTGCTCGGGCCAAGTCAAGGAAAGGCGCGCTATGACCAATAAACCCAATCCGCCGTCCGCCGCCCGCGATAAGGTGCGTGCCACGGTGCCCAAATTGATCGAACTCACCGAAAACGTGCTGTTCGGCGATGTCTGGGAGCGGCCTCAACTCTCCAAACGCGACCGCAGCCTCATTACCTGCGCGGCCCTCGTGGCACTCAACCGCACCGAACAGCTCAAGGGCCATCTCGAGCGCGCATTGAACAACGGCGTCACCCCGGAAGAAATCGGCGAATTGCTCACGCATCTTGCCTTCTACGGCGGCTGGCCCGTCGCCATGTCCGGTGCGCTCGTCGCCAAGGAAGTTCTCGAACGGCACAAGAGCTGAGGTTCATTGGCTGTGGCTGGCCTGAGGCAAGAGACAGGCGCGCAAGCATCGTTTGATTGGCAAGGGAGAGATGAGATGGCGCTGTATGAATTGCGTACCTACACGCTCTATGTGGGAAAGATGGCGGAAGCCACCAAGCTCTATCAAGAGTTGGGCTTTCCCGCCCTGCAAAAAGGCGGACACGACAAGAAGCTGATCGGCTACTTCCAAGGCGATACGGGCATGATCAACCAGCTCGTGCACCTTTGGAAATTCGACGACGATGTCGATCGTCGCAAACATTGGGCCGGTGTCTTCGCCAACAAGGATTTCGTCGAGGGCTTCGCGGCTCGCTTTCGACCTCTCGTCATGTCGCAGGAAGTGAAGCTGCTGACGGCCGCCCCCTGGGGTCCGCATCCCTGAGCCTCGGGTTTCGGTAAAAGGCCAGGGCATGCGCCGCCGCCAAATGCATCTGGGGATGTCGATCCGGGGGCTCGGATATCATCCGGCCGCCTGGCGACATCCCGACGTGCCCGCAGACGGAACCTTGAGCTTCGAACACTATCGCCGCAGCGCTCTGGCTGCCGAACGCGGCAAGTGCGACCTCGTCTTTTTTGCCGATGGGATTGGCATTCGCGAACGCGATATTCCGCGCGGCTCGCTGGCGCGCTCGGGGTATGAAATCGTCGAACTGGAGCCCATGACGCTGTTGCCGGCGCTGGCCGTCGTCACCGAGAGGATCGGCCTCGTCACGACCGCCTCGACCACCTACAACGAGCCCTTTCATATTGCCCGCAAATTCGCAACCCTCGACCTGATAAGCCACGGACGTGCAGGCTGGAACGTCGTCACTTCGTGGTCGGAAGCCGAAGCCAGAAACTTCAATCGCGAGCAGCACGTCGACTACGACACGCGCTACCTGCGCGCAGCCGAGTTCGTGCAAGTGGTGAAAGGCTTGTGGGACAGCTGGGAGGAGGATGCTTTCCCCATCGACAAGCAATCCGGTCAGTTCTTGGATCCCGCCAAAATGCACGTGTTGGACCACAAGGGTGCCTTCTTCTCGGTGCGAGGGCCGTTGAACGTCGGTCCCCTGCCGCAGGGCCATCCAATCGTCGTGCAGGCCGGCGCCTCCGAACAGGGTCGCGAGCTCGCCGCAGCCACAGCCGACATCATTTATGCCGTACATCCTTCGCAAGCGGTGGCACAGAGCTTTTACGCCGACCTCAAGCAGAGATTGGGCAAGTACGGCCGCGCGGCGGATGACCTGAAAATTCTACCCGCCCTGCGCCCGGTCGTGGGCAAAACCACCAGCGAGGCGCGCGCGAAGTTCGATCAATTGCAGGAGTTGCTCGAGCCCCTCGTTGGCTTGGCACGCCTGAACCAAACCTTCGGCGACCTGTCGGGCTATCCGCTCGATGGTCCCGTTCCGCTCGACAAACTCGGGCCGGCAGAACTGCGCAGCATCTCTCAGCAACTCCTCGACCGGGTGCGGCGGCAAAACCCGAGCATCCGTGAGCTCTACCAGGAGGTCGCGGGTATGGGCGGCTTCTGCCTGATCGGAACGCCCTCGGATATCGCCGACGTCATGCAGGCCTGGTTCGAGAACGATGCCTGCGATGGCTTCAATATCACGCCGACCCACCTGCCCGGAGGCTGCGAGGATTTTGTGCAAATGATCACTCCCGAGTTGCAACGCCGCGGGCTCTTCCGCCGGGAATACCAGGGCCGCACCTTGCGCGAGAACCTCGGGCTGATGCGCCCTGTCAACCGATACGTGGCCGCGCGCGGGGCTTGAGCGCCCCATTAAGCGCAATTGCCGCGGGGCGCGAGATCATCGCGCCCCCACACTCGAGCCACCGCGGCCCTCGTCCTTGATGGAATGGCCGCCCCGCGTCGTGGCCGGGCCCAGCGGCAGATGCAAGGCTCACGCCTGCCCGGCGCCGGCGGGCGCTTACGCCCAGGCGCGGTGCTGGCCGTCGTGGTCCTGGCCCCAACGACGAGGGTAGCCCCAAGAAGGGTAGCCGCCCCAGCAGCGTTGGCCCCAATAGCAATGCCGGTGCCGCCAATGACAATCGCGGTGCCAGCCATAGCGATGGCGATGGCTTCGGAAATGGGAGCAACCCCGGTCCCAGGCGTAAGTCACCCGCTCGATCGGAGCGGCCTCCGGCCCGCGGGCAGCCGATGCACCCATGCCGGGCGCCGCTTCGACGACGCCAATGGCGAGGCCGAAGGCCACAACGGTTGCCGCCGCGGCCGCAACAAACTTGGTCTGCATTGAGATCTCCATGCTTCGAAGGTTTGCGGAACGACGACCCTGCGCGCGAGGATCAGCGTGCTGGCCGCCTGGGCGCAAAGCGCCCTCAGTTGGGCAGCAACACGCTGTCGATGACGTGAATGACGCCGTTCGACTGCATCACGTTGGCAATCGTCACCCTAGCGCTGCGACCCTTCGCATCCCTCAGCAGCAGATTGCCATCCTGCAGGTACGCCCAGAGTTTGCCGCCGCCGACGGTCGTGATTTCGTGCTTGCCGCCGTCGGTCTCGATCATGCTGGCAATGGCATTTCTCAGCGCCTTCTTGGGCACCACGTGATAGGTCAGGAGCGAGGTGAGCTTGCCCTTGTTCTCGGGCTGCAGAAGCGCATCGACCGTACCCGCTGGCAGCTTGGCAAAGGCCGCATTGGTTGGCGCGAATACCGTGAAGGGGCCGGGACCCGACAGGGTCTCAACGAGCCCTGCGGCTTTGACCGCGGCGACCAAAGTGGTGTGATCCCTCGAGTTCAGCGCGTTCTGCACAATGTTTCGGGAGGGATACATCGCCGCGCCTCCGACCATGACGGTTCGCTCGGGTGCCGCGGGCGCCGGCTCGATGAGGCCCACGATCAGACCCAATGCGAGCAGCGAGGCGCCAAGGGCGATGGATTGATTTTGCTTGCTGGCTTTCATGCGAGACAACCTCCAGTTTCGTTTCTGCTCATGCGTGCGAGCGCTGGAGGTACGCAGGCTTCGGCCGCGGGTTGCGGCACCCACCAGTTCACGTTTTCTTGTGAGCCCTGGGTCAGCCGGCCGTCCTGATCAGTCTGGCGTGAAAGGCTGGGCCGGTCGGACGCCCGGTCGGCGAGCCGCCCGCCGGCTCGAGACTGATACCGAAGGTTGCCCGCTCGACGCTGGCGCGATCGAAGCGCGCAAGCGGCCGCTGCGTGACGGCGCCCGGCGTTTCGATCAGGCCGAGCGACTGCGGCACCCCGCCCTGGTTCTCCATGGCGATCCAGAGTTGATAACTCTTGCCCGCGGTCGACCCGGCGGCTACCGGCCGCACATTGAGCACGCGGGTGTCGAGATCGACGGTGAGTAGGAAGGCCGGCGAGGCGTCGTCCTTTTGCAACACGGCGACGTAGGTCGCTCCCGCTGGACGCGGCGATAGCTCGCGCACGGCGATCGCCAACAGCAAGCAGGCGGCCAGCGCAGAGGCGGCGATGGCCGCTCGCCGCCAGCGCAGGGCGTAGCGCTCGAGCGCCAGACGCGGCGCAAGTTGTGCCACCGGCAGCATAGCCGCAACTTTTCCCTGCAGCGGGCTCGGGGCCTCGACCGGTGCGACGGCATCGGCAAGGGGCTGAAGGCGCGCTTCCCAGGCCACAATGGCGGCCTCCAGGGCGGGATTGCGCCGGCGCGCGGCATCCGCGGCGGCCCTTTCCGCGGCATCGAGGGTGCCCAGCACATACTCGCCGGCAAGGACATCGATCTCATCACGCTCGGTCATGGCCAAGACAATCCCGCAACTGCAAAAGGCTGCGCCGCAGCCAGGATTTGATCGTCGCCGGCGGGCGGGAAAAGCGCCGCCCGAGGGCCTCTCGGCTCATGCCTTCGCGATACGCGAGCAGCACCAGCTCCCGCCGGTTGCTGTCGAGAGCCTCGAGACATCCATTGAGACGCGCGAGCTCTTGGCTCTTCGCCACCCGATCCAACGGGTGCTCCTCCTCGCCGGACATGCTCATGACCTCAGGGGTGTCCTCGATCGAAATGGGGCTCTTGCGTCGCACCTCGTCGAGGGCTCGGTTGCGTGCGATTGCCACCATCCATGTGATGGGCGCGCCTTTCGCCGCATCGTAGTAGGCGGCCCGTTCCCAGATCTGGACGTAGACCTCCTGCAAAATTTCATCGGCAATATCGCGCCGGCGCAAGATGCGCAGGATGATGCCGTAGAGTTTCGCCGAGGTTGCCGCATAGAGGGCCGAGAACGCCGTGCGATCCTCAGCGGCGGTGCGTTCAAGGAGAAAGACCAGGCTCGGTGCCGCCGGGCGCACCGCCGCCAACCGGGAAAGCCCCCGCACGGGGGCACGCGCCACTTCAGCTCGCGCTACCATCGCCATCCTCCCGGCGTGCCGAGCCAAGGCTCGCGCCAACGGCGGCTCGCGGGCAGGACCCACAAGGCGTGCCGATTTGGCTTGGTACGGCTGGGCTTGGATGTCGGATCGGCGTTCGCCGCCTTCTAAAACACGGGATCGTTTCAAAATCGCGTTACCTGGCAGGCGGCAGGCGCGGCAGCCGCGCGCCGCCGCAGGCTGGCTTTAGCTTGGCCGCGGCCGGCCGTGGCCGCGCCAGGCCGGCGCAAGGGAAGGGTTGTGCCGCGCCGGACCGCCGCCGCGGCATTTTTTTTCACCCGGGCGTCTGCTCGGCTTGGGTGGTCGCTCTCTATCATGGCTTTCCCTGCGCCTTGGTCGTGGGCCGAACCGACCTCTGGGCTCGGCCGTGTTAGGCGGAGCTCGGCTAGTTCCCCACACGACTAGCCCCTACGCCCCTGCTGGGCCCCCTCCCGCTCCACGGGCTCGGGCCCTTTTTTCCGCCGGGCGCCGCCGCTGGCGCAGGCGAGGACCTCGGGATTTGTCCCGCGCGCGGCCAGCCGATCGACGTTCTGCCGGCGCTCACGCCGCCTTGCCAACTCGCGCGGCGCGCGTTCACGCCACCGCATCATGCCTCGCTAGCCGCACACCCGCCGCATCGAAGAGGTGGATGGCATGACGGTCGAGCAGCAGGGCTCGCCGTTCCCCGAGCGCGGCATCGGGATCGGGTCCCAGACGCGCCAAGAGCTCGCTCGCAACGCCTGGGATGCGCGCGCTTACAATGCTCTCGGCGCCCAGCGCCTCGATCTGCACGATCTCCGCCTCGATGCTGGCAAATCGGCCGCCCTGCGCGGCGTTCGCCGCCGTGGCAATGTTCTCGGGACGAATGCCCAGCGTGACCTCGCTTCCCGCCGTCAAGGCAGGGTATCGCGGCGCCGCGAGCTCGAGGGAGTGCTGGCCGAGTTCGACCAGCAGGGGGCCATTGGCTTTTCTGACCCGGGCCGGCAGCAGATTCATCGGCGGATTGCCGAGAAAGGAGGCGACGAAGGTGTTGGCCGGGCGCTTGTAGACCTCGAGCGGCGCACCAACTTGCACGATGCGTCCGCCGTTCATGATGCAGATGCGCTGACCGAGGGTCATCGCCTCGACCTGATCGTGCGTCACATAAATCATGGTGGCGCCCAGCCGCCGGTGCAGCTTACCGATTTCGCCGCGCGTGGAGACGCGCAACGAGGCGTCGAGGTTCGAGAGCGGCTCGTCGAACAGAAACACCTTGGGGTCGCGGACGATCGCCCGACCAAGTGCGACCCGCTGGCGTTGTCCCCCGGAGAGCGCGTGCGGCTTGCGATCGAGCAGTCCGGCAAGCCCCAGGGTGTCGGCGACGGCGGCAACGCGACGCGCGATTTCGGCGCGCTCGACCGAGCGGCGTTTCAATCCGAATGCCAGATTGTCCGCCACGCTCATGTGCGGATAAAGCGCATAGGACTGAAACACCATGGCGATGTCGCGGTCCTTGGCCGGCACGTTGTTGACGACGCGCCCGTCGATTGAAAGCGTGCCCGAAGAGATCGGCTCGAGACCTGCGATCATGCGCAGCGTTGTGGTCTTGCCGCAGCCTGAGGGGCCCAGCAGCACCATGAATTCACCGTGCCGTACCTCAAGGGAGACGGCATCGGCGGCGGGTACCTGCCCGCGCTCGTAGAATTTGGTGAGCTTGTCCAGGGTGACGATCGACATCAGTGCCTTCTCATTTCACGGCTCCCGCGGTCATGCCCTGAATCAGCCGCTCGGAAAAAAAGGCATAGATCACGACCACGGGAATAATGGCGATCATCAGGCCGGTAGCGATCATGCCGACGTCTTCCTGCGTGTCGCCGATGAAGCGCTGGATACCCAAGGGCAGCGTGCGGTTTGCCTCTTCGGTGATCAACACCACGGCGTAGAGAAACTCGTTCCATAGCAAAATGAAGTTGAGGATCACCGTCGTAGCGACGGCGGGCAGCGCGATCGGCAAGCTCACGCGCCAGAAGATTTCCCAGTCCGAGTAGCCGTCGATGCGCGCCGCATCGAATAGATCGGAGGGGATGCGCGCAAAGAAGCTTTCCAGGATGTAAATGGTCAACGGCAGTTGAATAGCGACATAGACCAGCGTCAGGCCGAGCTTGCTATTGTAAAGGCCGTACTGCACCAGAATCTGAAACAGCGAAATGATCGTGATTTGCGGGGGGAAGATGATGGTGGAGAAGAGGACGAAATAGATCAGCCGATTGAGGCGAAACCGGTAGCGCGCCAGGCAATGCGCCGCCATCGAGCCGACAAGGGTGAGAATGACGACGGCGCTGACCACCACCTGCGTCGAGTTGGTGAAATAGACCCCGTAATTGGAGGTGAACCAGGCCTCGGCGAATTTGTCCCAGTGCGCCGGGTTGGGTGGCGCGAAATGATTGCGATGGATTTCAGTGGTCGTACGCAGTGACAGCATGGCGGCCCATACGAAGGGGCCCGCGGCAAACGCCGTGTAGAGACAGAGTACCAGCAGTAGCGCGGCGCGCTTCGCGGCTGCCATAGTCACCTCAATACTCGAGCTTCTCGCGCAGCCGGAACAACCAGGTGAGTGCTAGGACAGCCGCGAGCACGATCACAAACCAGAGTGCCGCGATAGTGGAGGGATAGCCGAGATCAAAGGTGGTCCACTCGAAGGCCCGTTTGTAGACGTAGGTCGAGACCGTTTCGGTCGCCCACAGCGGGTTGCCCTTGGTGGTGATCCAAACGAGGTCGAAGATCTTCATCTTGCCGATGAAGGAAAGCACGACGAGGTTGAGCAGGGTGGCCCGGAGCAGAGGCAAGATGACGTAGACGAGCTTGCCGCCCCAACCGCAATTGTCGAGCTCCGCCGCCTCAAGCACTTCGCGAGGCAGCGAGTGCAGGGCGGCCAGCAGGACGACCATATTGAAACCGACCCACATCCAGCTGGTGACGAAGATGAGGGACGGCAGAGCGGTTTTGGGATCGCCGAGCCAGGCCTTTGCCCAGCTTGCAAGTCCCAGCGCGCGCAAGGCCACGTTCACGGGACCCCAATCGAAATTGTAGATCCAGAGCCATAGGATACCCACCACCACATAGGACATGAGGACCGGCGTGAACCAAGCGATGCGGAAGAAGCGCGCGCCAGGCACCTTGGCGTAAAGGGCCAGCGCCAGCAGCAGGGCAATGGAAACTTCGATCAGTGGCGACGTGCACGCCCAGGTGATCGTGTTGCGCACGGACCTCCAGAAGATGTCGTCGCGCATGAGCTCGGCATAGTTGGCGAGACCTACCGCCTCATCGGCGCGTGGCAGCACCTTGTGGAAGCTGTTCCAGATGGTACGCACGGCGGGATAGGCCGTGAACGCGGCGTAAATTAAAAGCGACGGCAGCAAGAACACGCCAATGGTGCCCCAGGGCGTGCTGCAGACACTTGCCCCCGACGTCTGCTGCTGGCCGACCGGCATGGTGCCCTGCTGCATAGAAAAACGGCTCGGCAGTCGTCGACCAGCGCGACAGGCTCAGTACGCCGCCGTCATTTGCTTGACGGCGTCCTCGACGCTGATCGTGCCCGCCGGGAAGGCGTTGTTCATCACCTGGATGAACACCTCCTTGGGTTTGCCGGTCATGACCTGGATGGGAATGCCGAAGTAGTACTTAGCCCCGGCATTGGTGGTGGCAATCATTTTGAAGTAATCGGCTGCCTGTGGCCCCGTCAGCTTCGCCGGGTCACTCTTGATCCCGGTCTGCACCTGCACGTTATCGAGCCAGCGGTTGCCCATTTCGAAAGAGGCAAAGGAGTTAAAAAAGGCCAGCACCTCTTTGGCATGCTTGGTAGCGGCGTTGCCGACATAGCTGCCGCCGATGGCGATCGAGCGGCACTCGTTGCACACCGCCCCGGGGACGGACGGGAATTTCATGATCCCGAGCGGGAAGTCCTTGGGCTGGCCGCCTTTGTCCGGCGGGTTGAAGGCGCGCGAAGTGTACCAGCTGCCGTTGAGGAAGGTCAGGGCGCCGGGATTGGTGTGAAAATAAATGTGCGCCTCGGCAAGTTTCAGCGTCGTAAATGTCGTGGGCAGCAGGCCCGCCTCGGTCAGGCCGGCCAACCATTTCAACGTCTCCACCACGCGTGGATCGCTCCAGGCGAGCTTGCCGCGCATCAGTGCGCCATAGTCCTCGAGGCCGAGTTTCTTGAGGAGCGCCTCGTGCACGAGGTGCGCACCCGGATAGGGACGATCGCCGACGCCAAGGGCCATCGGCGTAATGCCCTTGGCTTTCGCTTTCTTGATCATGTCGAGAAAGGCATCCGGGGCGAGCTGGAGGTTGGCAGGCACCGCGATGCCGAGTTCGGCCATCACCTTCTTGTTGTAGTAAAGTTCGACCGTCCAGGCCTCCAGGGGCAGTCCGTAGGGTTTGCCCTTGTAGCTCCAAGCCTCTTTGGCCCACGGCTCGACGGCGGACCAGTTCAAGTCGGAGAGATCGAGCAGAAAGCCGTTCTCCATGTACTCGACCTGATCCGGTTCGGCGTAGAAGATATCCGGGGCCTGGCCCGCCCGCAGTGCCGTCTTAAGGCCCGCATAGAGCGCGGTCTTCTCATACCAGGTCTGCTTGATCTTGATGCCGGGGTTTTTGGCCTCGAATTGCTTGATCGCCTCCTCGACGAATGTCCGTTTCGGCATCTCCGCCGCCCAGTGGCTCCAAAACGTCAGCTCCTTGGACTGCTGTGCCTCGGCAGGACCCGCCACACAGGCGGCCAAACCGGCGATGGCGATCAGCGTGAGTTTCTGGCTGGGCATCGACTTCCTCCCCTGCCTGAGGCCCGGCGGCGACTTGATGGCCGGTCTTGTCCCGCGTCGGGGACGGCGCTCAGGGTGGGCGAGAGGCTAGGGGGCACCCCGCAAGGCGTCAACTGGCAGCGACGCACGCAAAATCAGCCTTTGGCTGACAGGCGACGGATGCTGCTCCGGGTCGGCGCCGGCACTTAGGCGACGTTGGCCGCACGCAAGTGGCAGGCGGCGAAGTGACCGGGCGCAACCTCGCGCATGGCCGGTGGCTCGCTGCGGCAGCGCGCGAACGCGTAGGGACAACGGGGATGGAAGTGACACCCGGAGGGCGGACTGATCGGGCTTGGCACGTCGCCCTGCAGGACGATGCGTTGCGAGATCGCCGCCGGCTCTGGCACGGGCACCGCCGAAAGCAGGGCTTCCGTGTAGGGGTGCTGGGGATTGGCGAAGAGTGAGCGCTTGTCGGCCAGCTCGACGATGCGACCCAGGTACATGACCGCGACACGGTGCGAAATATGCTCCACGACCGCCAGATCATGGGCAATAAAGACGTAAGCCAGGCCGAAATTCTTCTGCAGGTCGGCAAGCAAATTGATCACCTGCGCTTGAACGGACACGTCCAGCGCCGACACTGGCTCATCGCAGACGATCACATTCGGCTTGAGGGCCAGGGCGCGGGCGATCACCAGGCGTTGGCGCTGCCCGCCGGAGAATTCGTGCGGGAAGCGCACCATCTGGTCTCGCCGCAAGCCCACCTTTTCGAACAGCTCGGCGACGCGGGCCTCGATCTCGGGCCCCGCCAGACGCTCGAAATTGCGCAGCGGCTCCGCGACGATGTCCTTGGCGCGCTGGCGCGGATTTAGCGAGGAGTAGGGATCCTGGAACACCACCTGCAGGCGGTTGCGCCGTTGCCGCATGGCGCCACGAGCAAGGCCGTCGATGCGTTCGCCATTCAGGTAGACTTCGCCCGCCGTCGGCTCGATCAGCTTCAGGATCATTTTGCCGGCGGTCGATTTGCCGCAACCGGATTCCCCGACCAGACCCAAGGTTTCGCCCGGGTTGAGCGCGAAGGATATGCCGTCGACGGCATAGACCGTGCCGACCCGCCGGCCGAACAGGCCGCGCCGCACGGGGAAGTGCTTTTTGAGGTCGCGCACCTCGAGCACGGGGGTGGGGGTCCGCGTCATGCCGGCAGCTCCGCGAGCCGGTCGGCTTCCCAGCAGGCGACCCAGTGGCCGGCCGTCTTCTCCTCGAGCGGGGGATAGCTTTGCCGGCAGCGCTCCAGGGCATGCGCGCAGCGCGGCGCGAAAATGCACCCCTCAATCGTCTCTTTCAGCGAAGGCACCACGCCAGGGATTTCGGCGAGCCGCGCCGGCGCCCGGTCAGTCAAAGACGAGCCCAAGCGCGGCACCGAGCGCAGCAACGCGCGCGTATAGGGATGGCGCGGGCGCTGGAACAAGGCCGTGACGGGTGCCTCCTCGACCTTGCGCCCGCCATACATGACCACCACCCGTTGCGCCATCTCGGCCACCAGGCCGAGGCTATGCGTAATCAGGATGATGGCGGTTCCCGTCTTGGCCTTGAGCTGGCGCATGAGATTGAGGATCTGCGCCTGCACGGTGACGTCCAATGCCGTGGTGGGCTCGTCCGCTATCAAGAGCTTCGGGTCGCAAGCAAGCGCCATGGCGATCATCACGCGTTGCCGCATGCCGCCGGAAAATTCGTGCGGATACTGTCGCATGCGCTGGGCGGGTTCGGGAATTCCGACCAGACGCAGCATTTCGACGGCGCGCTGCTCGGCGTCCCGTTGGCTCATGGCGCGGTGCAGCGTGAGCGTTTCGCTGATTTGCCGGCCGATACTGAGCACGGGATTGAGGGACGTCATCGGCTCCTGGAAGATCATCGAAATCTCATTGCCGCGGATGGCGCGCATCTTGCGCTCCGGCAACTGAAGCAGGTCCTGACCGAGAAAGCGAATGCGACCGTCGACGATGCGGCCAGGCGGGGACGCAATCAGGCGCAGCACGGAGAGCGAGGTGACGCTCTTGCCGCAGCCGGATTCCCCGACCAGCGCCAGCGTCTCGCCGGGCATGACCGCAAAGGATACGCCGTCAACGGCGCGCACAATGCCATCCCGCGTGAAGAAGTGCGTCCTCAGGTCTTCGATCTCGAGCAGCGGAACGAGCCCAGCCATAGCCTTACATGTTGCGAGCAAGGCGCGGGTCGAGCGCGTCGCGCATACCGTCACCCAGAAGATTGACCGACAGGACCGCCAAGGCGAGAAAGAGGCCGGGAAAGAAGATCAGATAGTTGGCGATCTGAAACAAAGCACGACCTTCGGCCATGATGTTTCCCCAGCTCGGAATATTCAGCGGAGTTCCGGCGCCAAGAAAGGACAAAATAGCCTCCGTCAGCATGGCGGAGGCACAGATGTAAGTGCCTTGCACCAGTAATGGTGCGGTCGTGTTGGGCAGGATGTGGCGCAGCAGGATCAGGGGCGTGCGCGTGCCGCTGGCAATGGCTGCGTCGACGTAGGCCTGTTCGCGCAGGCTGAGCACGAGGCCGCGAACGAGGCGCACCACGCGCGGCACCTCGGTGACGGTGATCGCGATGATCACGTTTTCCAGGCTGGCCTTGGTCAAGGCCATCAAGGCGATGGCCAGCAGCACACCGGGGATGGACATCAATCCGTCCATGACGCGCATGACGATGCCGTCGAGCCAGCGCACGAAGCCGGTCACAAGCCCGATTGCCAGCCCGATGCTGGTCGCCAGGATGGCGACCGACAGCCCGACGGCAAGGGAAATGCGTGCGCCGAATACGACCCGGCTGTAGACGTCGCGTCCCAGCATGTCCGTGCCAAACCAGTGCGCCTCGGACGGTCTGCGCAACCGCCGTACCGGCGAGATCGCCTGAGGGTCGACGGTCCCCAGATAGGGTGCCAACAGCGCCATCCCGATCAGCAAGATGAGGACGACGACGCCCAGCACCGCCGTGGGATGGCGCCCGATCACCTCTTTGCTGCGCAGCCAGGCCACGGACCAGCTGGCCCGCACCGGCTTAACCAGGCTTGGCGCGATCGCAGCCATCAGTATTGGATCCGCGGGTCGAAGAAACGGTAGGAAAGGTCGACCGCCAAATTGACCAACACGTAAATGCTGGAGAACAACAGGATTACCCCCTGGATGATGGGGTAGTCGCGGCGCAGGATGGCATCGACGGTGAGACGGCCGATGCCGGGTATGGCAAACACGCTCTCGGTGACGACGACCCCCGATATCAAAAGGGCAATGCCGATGCCGATGACCGTGACAATCGGCACGGCCGCGTTCTTCAGCGCGTGCCCCAACAATACGGCGCTCGGCGCCAGCCCTTTGGCGTGCGCGGTGCGCACGTAGTCCTGCGCCAGCACCTCCAGCATCGCCGCGCGCGTAATGCGGGCGATCAGGGCAATGTAGATGGTGCCAAGCGCGATGGAGGGCAGGATCAGATGACTGAGCCAGGGCCAGAAGCCGTCACGCAACGGCGCGTAGCCCTGCACCGGGAGCCAATCGAGATCGATGGCGAAGAGATAAATCAGGACGTAGGCCAGCACGAATACCGGCATGGAAAACCCGGCGACGGAGAAGAGCATGACCAGCCGGTCCACGAGCTTGCCGGCTTTCCAGGCACCGACGACGCCCAGCGGCACCGCGACGGCGACGGCCACGATCAGTGTGCAAAGCGCCAAGGAAAGGGTCGGGCCGACGCGTTGGCCGATCAGCTGCGTCACGGGAAGGTTGGTGAAAATCGAAATGCCGAGGTCGCCCTGCAGGACGGCCGACGCCCACACCCAAAAACGCGTCAGGAACGGCTGATCGAGACCGAGCTTCTGCCGGATCCGCTCAATATCCTCGACGGTGGCGATGTCGCCGGCGATCACCGCGGCGGGATCGCCAGGGGTCAAGTAAAGCAGGGAGAACACGAAAAGCGCGACCATCCCGATGACGGGGATGGTCGCCAGCAATCGACGAAGGATATAGCCGAGCATGGGGCTTGAGGCAGCGCGCGCCTATTTCTTTTCCACGTTCCACAGGAAGGCCACGGGCGAGATCAGCAATCCGGAAACGTTGGCGCGGTAGGCCGTTGGGATGACGAACTGCGCCGTCGGAATGAAGGGCACAGTTTCCCAGGCGTGCTTTTGCATCTCGTCGATCAGCTGCTTCTGTTGCCCGGGCTCGGTGGCATCGAACCAGGCATTGCGCAGCTCTTCCATGCGCGGATCGGTCGGCCAGCCGAACCAGGACTTATCGCCGACACCGCGCATGGGATAGTTTATGGCGGGATTGGTCATGTCGGGGCCGACGAGCCAGGTATGGAAGATGTTCCAGCCGCCCTTCTCGATCGGCTCCTTGACAGCACGACGATTGATCAGTGTACCCCAATCGTTGGCCGCCAATTCGACGTTGAGACCCGCGGACTTGAGGAGCTCCGTCGTCACTAGCCCCTGACTGTGCACGATGGGCTGGTCGGTGGCCGACAAAACCACGATCTTTTCACCCTTGTAGCCGGCTTCCTGAATAAGCTGCTTGGCCTTAGCCAGGTCGCGCTTACCGGTCAGCAGCTCCGAGCCGACACGGCTCTCGGCGGGCGAGCCGCAGGTGAAAAACGATGGACAGGGCTTGCCCTGCTTGGCATCGCCGGCGATCGCCAGCGCATAGTCCTGCTGGTTGACCAGATAGAGCAAGGCTTGGCGCATTTTCGCGTTATTGAAGGGCGGATGCAGCTGATTGAAGCGAATGAGACCGATCGATCCCAGGGGATCGGTATTCTCCACCTTGATGTCCTTGTTCTTGGCCAGCAGCGGAACCAGGTCGGGCGGCACCATCTGCCACCAATCGACCTCGCCGGCGTTAAGGGCGGCCGCCGCCGTGGCGGAATCGGGGATGTAGACCCACTCGACCCGATCGACCTTTACCGTCTTGCCTCCTGATGCCCAAGAGGGCGCTTCCTTGCGCGGCACGTAGTCGGTGTTCTTTACGAACACGACCTTGTTGCCGGGTACCCACTCCTCCTTCACCATTTTAAATGGTCCCGAGCCGATCGACTCGGTGATCTGCGTGAAGGCGTCGGTTTTAGCGACGCGTTCCGGCATGATGAAGGGGACATTGGACGACGGCTTCGCAAGCGCATCGAGCGTCAGCGAAAACGGTTTCTTCAGCCGTAGCGTGAAACTCTTGTCATCGACCGGCGTCCAGGCCTGCGTCAGGTCGGCCAGCTTTTGCCCCAGCGCATCGCGCTTGGCCCAGCGTTCGATGGACGCAATACAGTCGGCCGGTCTAACCGGCTGGCCGTCGTGCCACTTGAGGCCGTCGCGCAGGACAAAGGTGTAGGTGAGCTTGTCGTCGCTCAGGCTCCACTTGTCCACCATCTGCGGCTGCACCTCGAACTTTTCGTTCACCGCAAACAGGGTGTCGTACACCATGTAGCCGTAGTTGCGGGTGATGTAGGCCGTGGTCCAGATCGGATCGAGGCTGCGCAGGTCCGCCTCGGGCACGAACTTCAGGGTCTTTTGTTGTGCAGCCGCTGACGCGCTCAGCGTTCCGCCGCCGGCCAGCATGGACACCAACCACAGCGCGGCCAGCGCGCCTCGCCTCATCGCCGACATCATCCGTCTCCTTTGGCATGCCACCCTATAGCCGACGCGCGGCCCAGATCGCCCGCGGCTGAGCAAAGCGCTTATGTTAGAAGGGCTTTGCCGTGGGCACCAGACGCAATTTCGAAGCAAAATGCCCGCGCCTTGATCATGCCGAGGCCCTTGCGTTCATCGAGAGGGAGAGAAAGACACCATGCAGGCCACGAACCGTTACAACTTTGCCCAGGATCCTGGGCGCGTGCGCGAGCTCGCCAGGGACATTGCCGAGCAGAAGCTATCGCCCGTGGCGCTCCTCGAACGCTATCTTGCCCGCATCGCCGCGGCCGATCCGCACGTTGAATGTTGGCGCCAAGTCGATGCGGAGGGTGCCCTAAAAACCGCGCAAGCGCGCGAACGGGAGGCCGCGAACGGCCCCATTCGAGGGGCGCTGCACGGTATCCCCGTGGCCATCAAGGATATCATCGATGTCGAGGGCCTGCCGACGCGCGCCAATAGCGTTTCACGCGCTGCCGCCGGCCCAGCCGACAGCGATGCGGAGATCGTCGCGGCGCTCAAGACCGCAGGCGCCGTCGTGCTGGGAAAGGTGCACACGACCGAGTTCGCCTTCTTTGACCCCTCGCCGGCACGCAACCCGCACGACACGCGACACACGCCGGGGGGTTCGAGTTCGGGCTCGGCTGCGGCGGTGGCTGCCGGCATGGCGCCGATCGCGGTCGGCACACAAACCGTTGCCTCGGTGAACCGGCCGGCGGCCTATTGCGGGATTTCCGCCTTCAAGCCGAGCACGCGCAGCCTATCGACCTATGGCATTACGCCGCTCGGACCTTCCTACGATACGCCGGGTCTCTATGGCTGGAGCGTCGCCGACGCGGTCTATGCGTTCGAAGCGATCGCACCGCCCGCCTTGCGCCTGCGCCAAGGCTCGCCGCCTGTGGGAAGCCTTGCCGTGTGCATACCCGACGATCCGCACATCGGCGATGCCATCCCGGAGATGCAAGCCGCGCTCACCCGTTTCGCCGATGCGCTCGCCAACGCCGGCCACGCCGTGGAACGGGCACCGTCGCCCATCGCATTTGCGCGCTTGTTCGGCCTGCAGCGCTCAACCATGACCTACGAAGCCGGCCGGGCGCTGCACCATCTGCTGCAAGCCCCCGCGGGCTCCGTCGGCGAAAAGATCACCGCGCTTGTCCGCGAAGGCCTCAGCATCGGCCCCAGCCGCTATCTGGCCGAGCGCGCCGAGATCGACGCCATGCGCGAGACACTGTTTGCGCAGCTGAAAGCCGAGGTCTTTCTATGGCCCGCGGCCCCCGCTACCGCGCCCATGGGGTTGAGCTGGACGGGCGACCCGAAATACATCTCTCCCTGGACGGCGCTCGGCGGCCCGATCGTGTCGGTTCCGGCCGGCCGCGCGGACAATGGACTGCCCATCGGCTGCATCCTCAGCGCTCGTCCCGGCAGCGACATGAAGATGTGTGCCTGGGCGCGCCAACTCGTTGCGGCCCTGGGCGCCTGAGGCGGCCCACGCAAAGCGCCGGCGACGGCCCGCTGGCGGGCGCGCCGCGGTCGAGCGCGGCCGCAGCGGCACGGACCGGCCGGGCTATTTTGCCCAGAACTCGACGAAGGCGTAACCGCTGCCTTGCGCCTCGGAATCGAAGAGGCGCGAGCGGTGGCTGATCTCGATCGCTTTGACCGGTTGCCCGGCCTTCAGGTTGACCGGGCCAAACGAGGTGCCCCCGGCCACCCTTTGCCGTTCCCCGAACACATCGCTCGAGTCGTCGGCATAGATCACCTTGATGCGGTTGAGCGTGATGGCGCGATTCTTCACGTCGAGGCGCAGGCTGCTGAAGCCGCGATTGCGCGCAACGGAGACGACGTCGGTTTCATATCCCAAACCGCGGCGGATGCTGACGAACAGCGGCGACTGTCCGCCAAGATAGAGCCAGCCGTTGTTGGCCTTGGCAAAAGCACCGGTGCCCGAGCTGGGCTGAAACCAGCTCTCGGCGTATTCGCCCCAAATCTCCAGCCGCGCCTTGCTGCGGCGGGCCTGGGGCGGATAGACGAACGCAATCTCGCGGATGAAGCGATCACCGTTGAGGTCGAGCCAGGCGCTGCGTTCGCCCGTGCCGATCTCGCCATCGACCGCGAGCACATCGGGCTCGCCGCCGGCGTAGACGACGCGCACTTCCTTGAGTTGGACGGCGGCACCGAGCGCCCTGAGGCGCAGTCGCTGAAACTTGCCGTATTCTCGGCCGAGCTTGAAGACGTCCGGATCCGTGCTGGCGACCTCGTGCACGCCGAACAGCACCGCACCTTCCGTCTCCTCGCCTGCGTCATCGCCGCGCAAGGGAAGGCGCGGCCCCTCGCTGCTCGTGGGACTGCTCGCCGCCGGCGCCGAGACGACAACCGGCGCCGGCTCACCGCCGGCACGCAATCCCCAGAGCTCGACGTTGGCGGGTCCCGCCGCCCCAAGATGCAGGCGATAGGCAAGCGTGACGTGGCGCACCGCCTGGCCGTCCCGGCCTAACTGGATAGGGCGCGAGCGCTGCCCCTTTTCTAGCTTCAGGCGCTCTTTGTGGACGCGCGGCTGGCCGCCATCGGTGTCGATGGTGACGCGCGTGATATCGATGAGGCGATCGACGCCGACGAGCATCAGCGCGTTGTAGCGGCCCTTGCCGGTTCCAACTTCGATGCGATCCTCTTCTTTCTTGAGATCCACCGAGCGCGTGCCGATCCAGACCCAGCGCGGGGAGCCCTCCCCGGCGCTCTGCACCTCGGGAGAAGCGCGCAGTCCCCAAAGCTGAACCTTGGCTGGTCCCGCCGCCCCAAGATGCAGCCGGTAGGAAACGTCAACGTGCTCGATCACCCCGCCCACATGGCTAAATCTGATCGGGTGCGACCGCTGCCCTTGCTCTAGCCTGAGGCGCTCCGTGTCGATGTAGGGCTCCCCGTCCGTGCTGATGTTGACGCGCGTGATGTCGATCCGGCGGTCGAGCCCGACCAACATGACCGATTTGAAACGCCCTTTGCTTGCACCGACCTTGAAGTGCTCCTGCTCCTTCTTCAGGTCCAGCGCACGCGTATCGAGCAACTCCCAGTTGGCATCGAGCGCCGCGACGTGGCCGCGGCCGCGTTCCTTGCCCACTGCCACGGCCGAGGCCGCAACGCCGGCGAGCATCAGCGCAAGCAGCGCCGCGAGCGTCTTCAACAGCATGGTCCCACCCCCTCCAGCTAGCGCGCACTATATGTGCACCTCGACGGTGTGGCGGCGCAAGCCGGTCGCCACGCAAGAGGGACAAGCTGTGGTTTTGTTGTGCGCCGTGCTGCACGGCAAAAGTGCGAGGCGCCGAGCGCGCTGCAGCGGCCCCGGCGCCGGTGCGCAAAAGAAAGGGCGCCAGCAGCTATCGGGGGACAGCGCAGCGCCCAATCCTGGCCTTCTTCGTGTAGGAGAGAAGAGCCGCACACATCCGAATACATCTCAAGGGCTGGCGTCAATGCCGAAATCGGCCGCGCCTGGCCCCTGCCGGATGCCACCCGCGCACGGGAAAACCTTCGTTTTCCTCGCTGGATCAGCAACCTCTCGCGAAGGCTTGAGACGGTGCCGGTACTCGAGCGCACGGCCGGCCTCGCGACCTTCACCGCTGCCGCGGGTTCCCCCTCGCCTGGCGCCGCCTTTAGCGCCGGGCAGCCAAGCCTGTTGCGCTGGACCCATGCCGGCGCCACGGACCGGCCGTGGCCTCGAGGCGTCCATGGCCGCGATCAATATCGCGTGCGGTCCAATTTATTGAACAGCTCGCCGGGGTGGTCGAGATGTCCGGTCTGGCAGGCGTTGTAAAGGCGCAAAGCCGTGCGCTCTAACGCCACCTGCGCCTCCGACGACAGCCTCGGCTTTTTGCGCTCGATCACGCTCAGCATGCTTTTGTAGGCCTGACCACAATCGCCACCCTCCTGGGCAACGGCGCCGGCGCCGAGGCCCGAGACGATGAGGAGGATTGCCGACAAAAGGCGCATGGCTCTCAAAGAAAACCTGTCAGGGCACGCACTGATGGAAAAACGCCAAGTCGCCGCGCCCGGTTCCGCGGTGATGCCCGGCGCCGCACCGTCGCCGCTGCGTAAATCCGCGCGGGCCTTGCCGGCACGGCTCAGTTGCGGCAGCCGAGCCAACAGGCATGGGGCAGCATTTGGGACTAAAGGCAGCTTTTGGCGCTCGGGCTCGATCTCGTGCGCGCCGAGGCAACGGGCGTTGCGCTGGGTAGGCGGTGCGCCAGCCAGGCGGCAAGCTGCTGGCGCCCGCTGGCGCCGATGTGCAAGCCGAGTTTCGTGCGCCGCCACAACATATCATCCGGGGTCATGGCCCACTCCTGCGTGAGGAGGTGGACGGCCTCGCACTCGTAGAAGCCGGCGCCGAAATGCACGCCCAGCCCGGCCGCATCCCGGCCGCCGGCAAAAATCCGACGCGCGATCGTGCCGTAGGTGCGCACCAGACGCGCAGAGGTTGCCATGCCGAGTGCCGGGACCGCGGCGGCGAGCTCGGCCGCCAGGCGCGCGAGCCCGTCAGGAGCGAAATCGCCGCCTGGCAGCGCAACGTTGCGCGTCCAGGCCGGGCCGGCCGCAGGGAAGATCGCCGCCAGTTTGGCGAGAACCTCCTCGGCCAAATGCCGGTAGGTCGTGATTTTGCCGCCAATGATGGTCAAAAGCGGCGCCGCGCCGTCGCCAGCCTGGAGATCGAGCACGAAGTCACGCGTTGCATCCTGCGCCGAACGTTTGCCGTCGTCATAGAGGGAGCGAACGCCGGCGTAGCTCCACACGACGTCGGCCGGGCAGACGGGAGCGGCAAAATATTCGCTGACGGCTCGGCACAAATATTCCACCTCTTCCTTGGAGATGCTGACGGCCGTCAGGTTGCCCGTAAAATCGACGTCGGTCGTGCCGATCAGCGTGTAGTCCTGTTCGTAAGGGATCGCGAAAATGACGCGCCGGTCCGCGTTTTGAAAAATGTACGCAGACTCGTGCGCAAATAGCCGTTTCACTACGATATGGCTGCCCTTGACGAGCCGGATCGCCGCCTGTCGGCTCGGGACGATGCCCGCGGCCGGACCGCGTGCCGCCCAGGCCCCCGCGGCGTTGACAAGCACGCGCGCGCTCACCGTTTCTTCCTGCCCCGAAAGGGTGTTGCGGAGCGTAATCTGCCAATGCGTGGGCGTGCGCTGGGCCAAGACGACTTGCGTGCGCACACGAATATCGGCGCCGCGGGCGGCGGCATCCATGGCGTTGAGCACCACCAAACGCGCATCATCGACCCAGCAATCCGAGTACTCGAACGCGCGCGTGAACGTCTTCTTCAGTGGCCGGCCGGCCGCATCGCGCGACAGCGCGAGGCCGCGGGACGGCGCAAGGATGCGCCGCCCGCCGCCCAGATGATCGTAAAGGAGGAGGCCGAGGCGGATCAGAAAGGCCGGGCGTAGGCCGCGATGGTGCGGCAGCACGAAGCGCATGGGACGCACGATGTGCGGGGCCAGGCCGAGCAGGACCTCGCGCTCCTTGAGCGAGCTGCGCACCAGGCCGAACTCGTACTGCTCGAGATAGCGCAGACCGCCGTGGATGAGCTTGGTGGAGGCGGACGAGGTCCCGCTCGCCAGGTCACCCTGTTCGGCGAGCACGACCGACAGTCCCCGGCCCACAGCATCGCGCGCGACACCACATCCATTGATACCGCCGCCGATGATTGCGATGTCCCGCATGCCGCCCGCGTTCCCATGCCTTTTGCTTGTGCCAGGCCGCCCCGGGGGCGCGGCCCGTGTCTTCACACGATGTTCGTTTGAAACGAAAAACGAAGATTATCGCACTTTTGTGAAAGATCAAGCTGGGTCGGCGACCTCGACGCTGACCTCGTGCTCCCGGCACAGTTCGCGCACGCGGCTGGGCGGCGGCCTATCGGTCACGAAATAGTCGAGCTGGGAGATGTGGCCGATGCGGACCGGCGCGGTGCGCTCGAACTTCATGCTGTCGGCCACCAGGATCGACTTGCGCGCGCAGTTCATGATGGCCTGCGCCACCTTGACTTCGCGATAGTCGAAGTCGAGCAGCGTTCCGTCCTCGTCGATGGCAGAGGTGCCGATGACCGCATAATCGACTTTGAACTGGCGGATGAAGTCGACCGCCGCCTCGCCGACCACGCCGCCGTCGAGGTGCCGCACGACGCCGCCGGCAACGATAATCTCGATCTGTTCATATCCCTGCAAGATATTGGCAACGTTCATGTTATTCGTAATGACCAGCAGTCCGTGCTTGCCGCGCAAGGCCGCCGCGACCTGCTCCGTGGTGGTGCCGATATTGATTAGCAGGGAGGAGCTGTCGGGGATCAAAGATGCAGCCTTGAGGCCGATCCGACGCTTCTCGTCGGTGGCGAGCTTGCGCCGCGCTTCATAGCCGAGATTGGCCGTGCCCGAGGCAAGGATGGCGCCGCCGTGATAGCGCTGCAGCACGCCGCGCTCGCACAGATCGTTGAGATCCTTGCGAATGGTCTGCGGGGTGACGTTGAAGCGGTCGGCCAACCCTTCAACGCTGACCCTGCCTTCCGCCTTGGCGAGCGCGACGATGTCGCTCTGGCGCGGGCTCAGCAGGTACATGCGTTGCCTCCTGTTCGCAGCCTCGGCCTTAGTTCGTTTGCGGCTGGCGTGCAACCCGTCGCGCTCGATCCGGCCCTCCGAGCGGCGCGGCGCGGCCACCGCTTTCGTATTTCCACGTCACTCTGTCGAAACCCGACAGAGAAGTGCGAAGATATTTTCGATTGACATTCGTTTTAGTTCGATCATAGCGTTAACCGACGTCTCATACAACTTTGGGAGGAGGTCAGCGATGAAGCGACGAGGAACCATCACGGCCGCGCTGGCGGTGATGTTGGCAAGCAGTAGCGCCTGGGCCGGCATGGATGAGGCGAGGCGGTGGATCGACAGGGAATTTCAGCCCTCGACGCTCAACAAAGACCAGCAGCTCAAGGAAATGGAATGGTTCGTTAACGCCGCCACTCCCTTTAAGGGGATGGAGATCAACGTGCTGTCGGAAACGATCCCGACGCACGAATACGAATCGAAGACGCTGACCAAGGCGTTCGAGGAAATCACCGGCATCAAGGTCAACCACCAAGTTCTGGGCGAAGGCGAGGTCGTGCAGGCCGTCCAGACGCAAATGCAGACCAACCGCAATCTCTACGACGGCTATATCAACGATTCGGACCTGATCGGCACGCACTCACGACTGCAGCTCGCCGTCAATCTCACCGACTGGATGGCGGGAGAAGGCAAGGACGTCACGCTGCCGACCCTCGACGTCGAGGACTTCATCGGCAAGTCCTTCACGACCGGCCCGGACGGTAAGCTCTGGCAGATCCCCGACCAGCAGTTCGCCAACCTCTACTGGTTCCGGTACGACTGGTTCAAGCGCCCCGAGCTCAGGAAGCAATTCAAGGACCGCTACGGCTATGAACTCGGTGTGCCCGTCAATTGGTCGGCCTATGAGGATATCGCCGAATTCTTTAGCGTCCATGTGAAGGAAATCGACGGCGTACGCATTTACGGCCACATGGATTACGGCAAGCGCGCACCGGATCTTGGCTGGCGCATGACGGACGCCTGGCTCTCGATGGCGGGTGCGAGCTCGAAGGGGCTGCCCAACGGACGTCCGATCGACGAGTGGGGCATCCGCATGGAGGAAGGTTCCTGCAATCCGTCGGGCGCCTCGATCACGCGCGGCGGCGAGACCAACGGACCAGCCTCCGTCTACGCCATCCGCAAATGGGACGAATGGCTGCGCAAGTATGCCCCGCCGGGTGCCGCCGACTACGACTTTTATCAATCGTTGCCGGCCCTGTCGCAGGGCAACGTCGCCCAGCAGATCTTCTGGTACACCGCTTTTACCGCCGAGATGGTCAAGCCCAAGGCCGAAGGCAACAATACGGTGAACGACAAGGGGGAGGTGCTGTGGCGCATGGCTCCCTCGCCGCACGGTCCCTACTGGGAGGAGGGCATGAAGCTCGGCTATCAGGATGCCGGCTCCTGGACGATCTTCAAATCAACGCCGCTCGAGCGCCGCAAGGCTGCCTGGCTCTACGCGCAGTTCACCATCTCCAAGACCGTGTCGCTCAAGAAGAGTCACGTGGGACTGACCATCATTCGCGACAGCGACATCAAGCATCAGTCCTTCACGGAACGGGCACCCAAGCTCGGTGGCCTGGTCGAGTTCTACCGCTCGCCCGATCGCGTGCGCTGGACTCCCACCGGCATCAATGTGCCCGATTACCCCAAACTGGCTCAGCTCTGGTGGCAGAACATTGGGGACGTGAACTCCGGCGCCTTCACGCCACAACAGGCCATGGATCGGCTCGCCAAGGAGATGGATGAGGTGATGGCGCGCATGGAAGACGTGGACAAGAAGGCCAAGGTCTACGGCGGCTGCGGCCCCCGACTCAACGCCGTCAAAGATCCCAAAGAGTGGCTCGGCAAACCCAATGGCCCCAAGGCGAAGCTCGCCGACGAGAAGCCGAAGGGCGAAACCATCGACTATGACGAGTTGGTAAAGCGCTGGAAGAGCTGACCCGCCGTTCTAGGCGCTCTTCCGCCGGCACTAACCTGGGAAGCGAGCAAGCGCGAAGCCTGCCGCTTCCCTCGGCGCTGTTCTCGATCGATATTTGCTCAAGACTTGGGCCCGTGCGCTGCCTGGGCGCTTACGCCGGGATGCTATCGAGCCATTGGACGCTGACGTGACGCTCGAACTGAGAAACGTGGTCAAGAGCGTCGGTGCCGAGACCCATATTCATGAGACCAGCCTGCGCCTCGCGCGTCAGGGCTTCAACATCCTGCTTGGCACCACGCTCGCCGGCAAAACCACGCTGATGCAGCTGATGGCCGGCCTCGAGCAGCCGACCCGTGGCGAGGTGTGGTTCGACGGCAAGAACGTGACCGGCGTTCCCGTGCAGAAGCGCAATGTCTCCATGGTCTACCAGCAGTTCATCAATTATCCCAACCTCAGCGTATTTGAGAACATCGCCTCTCCCCTCAGGGTCGCCCGCATGAGCCAGGCGCAGATCAAGGCGCGCGTGCAGCGCATCGCCGAGCTCGTGCGCATCACCCCCATGCTGGCGCGCCGCCCCAGCGAGCTATCCGGCGGCCAGCAGCAACGCACCGCGCTGGCGCGTGCCCTCGTCAAGGATGCCGACTTGGTCCTGCTCGATGAACCGCTCGCCAACCTCGACTTCAAGCTCAGGGAGGAGTTGCGCGATGAACTGCCTAAGCTCTTCGCCGATCGCAACAGCATCGTGGTGTTTGCCACCACGGACCCGATGGACGCGCTCCTGCTGGGCGGGCATACCGCAACCCTCAGACAAGGGCGCCTCACCCAATTCGGGCCGACGGCGGAGGTCTATCACCGCCCCGCCGACCTCGTATCGGCGCAAGTGTTCTCAAATCCGCCCATCAATACCGCGAGCGTGAGCAAGCGCGGCGACCACATCATTCTGAGCGACACGGTGAAATGGCTGGCCCAGGGCGCCGTGCGCGAGCTGCCGGATAGAACCTACGTGGTCGGCATTCGCCCGCACCACATAACCCCGGTGGCAAGCGGCCCGGCGACAACGCGCATGGCCGG
>Ga0075424_100000212_pt1 | contig 41165 bp, 42 predicted proteins | sample SoiMethybrSBSTD3_FD_75301 | JGI IMG/M metagenome (GOLD analysis project Ga0075424, IMG submission 75301) | Bulk soil microbial communities from a Populus tree surrounding site in Tennessee, USA - Soil MetaG P. TD hybrid SBSTD3 | ecosystem: Environmental > Terrestrial > Soil > Tree plantation...
GCTACAACAGAGGCAAACCCGCGCAAGCGCAGGTCGGGTTCTACGGCCTCGATATGTACAATATGCGCGGCTCGATCGCGGCCGTGCTCGGCTACTTGGACAAGGTTGATCCAGAGGCCGCTCGGGCTGCGCGGGAGCGCTACGGGTGCCTGACACCGTGGCAGAAGGAGCCATCGACCCATGGCCGCGCCGTACTCTCCGCGGGCTATCACACATGCGAGGAGGCGGTCGTCGCCCAATGCCAGGAGCTGTTGAAACGGCAGCTTGAATACGCCGCCAATGACGCTGGCGGCTTCCTCGATGCGGCGCAGAACGCGCGCCTCGTCGCCGCGGCAGAGCGCTACTACCGGGTCATGTACTACGGTGGTGCGCAGGCCTGGAATTTGCGCGATAGGCATATGTTTGCAACGCTTTGCCATGTGCTCGAGGCGCGCGGCGGTGACAAGGCGCTCGTTTGGGTGCACAACTCGCACATTGGCGATGCGCGTCACACCGAAATGGGATGGGTGCGTGATGAGCTCAATCTGGGTCAGCTGTGCCGAGAGCGGTTCGGCGCTGATGCAGCGCTCATTGGATTGGGGACGCACAGCGGCACCGTCGCGGCGGCGAGCGACTGGGATGGCCCGATGCAAGTCCAAACGCTGCGTCCGTCGCATCCCGACAGCTACGAATGCCTCTGCCATGCGACGGCGCTGCCTCGTTTCCTGCTCGATCTGAAGCCGGACGGGATGCTGCGGCGGCGCTTGGCCCAGCCTCGCCTCGAGCGTTTCATCGGCGTCGTCTATCGTCCCGAGACCGAGTTCGCGAGCCACTACGCGGAGGCCTCTCTGCCCCAGCAGTTCGATGCCTACGTTTGGCTTGATGAAACCACCGCGCTCACTCCCCTTGCGCGCGGGAACGACGCGGCCGGACTTGCCGATACCTACCCATTTGGCCATTGAGGCTGGCGGCGAAAGAGGCTGGCTGCAGCAACGAACGCCCGAGGGATGGCGTCATGGTGAAAAAGACTCGGCCCGCCAAAGCCGCCAAACTCGGCAAGCAGGACCGCTGGCCCAGCGATTATGGTGTGCGCGATGCCGAGCGCCAGAGAGCGCAGGGCGAAGGGACTGCTCCGAAGCTCGGCGGGGGACCTGCTGAAAAGGGACCGGGCCGCAAAGGCCGCAGCAGCGGCGGCCGAGACCGCGCGAGCGAGAGCAGGGCCTCGGCCGGCCCTGACCGCAAAGACAAGCGCTAAGCCAACGGCCTTGCGCTGTTGCGATGGCCGCGTGCGGTCCGATCCTAGGCGTCGTCGCGCCTCTGAGCCTCACCGCTGGCCCGCTCGTCGTAGCCTCGCCGGCTGCTATAAAACATCAGTCCCATCAGACCGCAGCCGACTAAGACGGAAAAGACGACGCCTAGGACGAGCGCCACCCATCCATGCACACTCATGTGCGCCGTGCTGCCGCGCCAGGCAGAGACCATGAAGCTGAGGGCCAGGGCGAGAAATCCCAGAAGCACGACGAGGAGCAGTAGAGTCGGTAGGTGGCGGCGCATGATGCCTCCTCAATACTCGGGGCCCCGCACTGGCCTATTGCCGGCGCCGCCCCGTGTTTTGCCAACCGCCGGTCAGTAACCGCTTAGGTATTGGCCGCGCCTGGCGCGGTGGGGTTTTTCCCGCACGATCGCAACATTGTGTACGGACCTCTTGGTTTCCCTCGTGGGTGCCCGCAACGTCATGACCTCGCCGGCGCACGTGCCTCCCCCGCGCTTGGCGCGACCAACAAGTCGTTGAACTCGGGATGGCGCGTCATAAACGCGCGCACGAATGAGCATTGCGGCACCACCTTGAGGCCTTGGCGCCGTACATCCTCGAGAACGCCGCGCACCAGCCTCACGCCTATGTTACGACCACGCAACGGCAGCGGCACTTCGGTGTGGAAAATGGCGATCGCCCCAGGTAACGGGCGGTAATTTGCCACCGCCGAACCAGCCTCGGTGTCGAGCTCGTAGCGGTTAAGTGCCGCGTTATTGCGAATGGCGTGCATGGTGCGAAGACTTCTCAGAACGTTTGTGCGTGAAAACGCGGGCCTCAATACTTCCGTTGCATGCAACCTGCGTAAGGATACCGGAAGCAAAAGCGCGGACGCCGGGACGACATGTCGTGGCTCTGCCGCGCTACGGCAAGCGTGAGCCCCGCCACGGACCTCGTAATGGCAGAGCAAGAGCTTGTCGACTTTTTCGCCTGATTGGCCGGCCCAAAGGCCGACCGTACAGCGCGGGCGCATGCGGGCCGATCGTTGGGCCGGGACCGTTTCCTTCCCCGCGATCTTGGTCGAGCGCTCGACGGGGGGACTTAGCCCGCAAGGGCGGCCTTGACACGCTGCGGGGTGAGCGGGAGCTCCCGGATGCGCACGCCCGTCGCCTGGGCGACGGCGTTGGCGATAGCCGCCGCTGTCGGACCTTGTGCCGATTCGCCGGTGCCGAGGAAGGGTTGACCCGGCTGGTCGATGACGTGCACCTCAACCGTATCGGGCAGATCGGCGAAGCGCAGGATCGGGTAAGTGCTCCAATCCCGGCTCCTGATGCGCGTCTCATCAAAGGCGACGGCTTCGCGCAGCGTCCAACTTGCCGACTGCACGATACCGCCTTCGATCTGGTTGCGCACACCGTCGGGATTGACGATCTCACCGCTGTCATCGGCCGCCACGCAGCGGCGCAACCCGATGCGTCCGGTTTCGCGCTCCACCTCTAGCTCGACGGCAACCGCCGTATAGGCTGCAAGATTCTTGTACTTGGCGAAGGCAAAGCCGCGTCCCCGCCCCTTCGGCGGTTGCACAGTCGGATCCCAACCGAACTTCTCGGCCGCCAGCTGGATCACCGCGCGTGCGCGGGCGTCTTGCAGATGCCGGAGGCGGAATTCAATCGGGTCGGCGCCCGCGGCGAGTGCCAGCTCGTCCATGAAGCTCTCGAGCGAAAAGACGTTCATATACGCGCCAAGCCCGCGCAGGGCCGAGACGCGCAGCGGCATCTCCGGAATGAAGCGGTGGATCACCCGCGTATTGGCAAATTTATAGAGCGGAATGGCATTGCGGTCGCCGCCACCTGTGGGTTGTGGAATGGGCTCGGGCGGCGGCTGGGTGAACGGCCGCTCCAAATGCCAGGCCGGCATGAGGTTGCCGGCCCCGCCTGGGCGCGTCGAATGGGCGTTGCTCCACACCTCGTAGTGCCAATCAACGATGCTGCCACGATTATCAAGGCTCGCGCGCACGCGGCTCACCATCGCCGCGCCGAACGGTTCCCAGGCGTGCTCTTGATCGCGCATCCATTGCACGCGCACGGGTCGGCCCGGGAGCGCCATTGCCACGAGGGCCGCGTCAGCCGCGGCGTCGTCGGCGCCATTGTGACCGTAGCAACCGGAACCCTCCATGTGGATACAACGCACCTTGTCCGGTGCCAGCTGCAGCATTTCGGCGAGGGCAGCACGCAAGGGGTAGACGCCTTGCGCGTGCGTCCACACGGTCAGCCCGCCAGCCTCGGCAAGGGCGACCGCGCAGGAGGGCCCAATCGATGCGTGCAGCTGATAGGGCCGCAGATAGACGGCCTCGAGCGTGCGCTCATGCGTCTCGGCGCCATTGCCCACGGCGGCAATGACGTACTCGCGCGACGGTGCGGTGCGCACCCATTGGTAGAGCCCGCTCGGCGCGGGCAGCGTTTCCTTCTCCTCCCACTGGCTTGCTAGCGCCAGGGCGTCCATGGCCCGTACGGCCTGAAATTCGCGCTCGGCGGCGACGGCGAGAAACTGACCATTGCGCACGACCTTGACGACCCCCGGCATGCGCTCGACCGTTGCCGTGTCAAGCGAGCGCAGCCGCGCACCATAGCTGGGTGGGCGCACGATGCGAGCGTGCAGCATGCCCGGCAGGCGGAGGTCTTGCACATAGGCGCTCGCCCCGGTCACTTTCGCGGGAATATCAACCCGCGGCATGGGTTTGCCGATCCAGCGATAGCTGCTCGGATCGGTCAGCTTGGACTGCGGCTGCGCCTCCACATGCAGGACACCGCCGGCGGCGAGCTCGCGATAGTCGGCGCGGCGTCCATCGGCGGCGCTGACAAAGCCGTCCTGGCTCGTCAGGTGTTCGACCGGCACGCCAAACTTGCTGCCGGCGGCAGCAATCAGCAGCTCGCGCGCTTGCGCGGCCGCGTGGCGGATGGCGGTAGCGCTGTCCTGCATGGACTGGCTGCCGGCGGTGTAACCCTCGTTGGGGGTCCGCGCCGTATCCGCCGTCAGGAATAGGAGTTGCTTTGGTTCGACGCGGAGTTCCTCGGCAGCGACTTGCAACAACGCCGTCTTGATGCCCTGGCCGAGTTCGGCTTTGCCGGTAAATACCGTGATGCCGTCGGCGTCGATGCGAATCCAGGCGTCAAGCAGCGGTGTGGTGCGAAGACTGCCGGGCAATCGGGGTGGCGTTGCCTGTGCCAACGTGCTGGAAGATGGCCCCCGCAGCAGCGAGAAGCTCACTACTAGCGCAGAGCCGCCGCCCAACAGGACGCGTCGCGAGAGCGCGGTCGGTGGCACCCTCATCGTCGCGCATCCTGCGCGAGCGGCGGGCCCACTCGGGCGGACCGGACCCTCTCAGCTGCACGCCGCACGGCGGCCAGAATGCGCATATGCGTGCCGCAGCGGCACAGGTTTGCGCTCATGTGCGTGCGGATTTCCTTGTCAGAGGGCGAAGCGTTGCGCCGCAGCAGAGCCTCCGCGCGCATGATCATACCGGGGATACAGAAGCCGCATTGTGCCGCCTGCTCGGCGATGAAGGCGCTCTGCACCACACCGGGAGCCTCGGTGCTGCCCAGCCCTTCCAAGGTGGTGATCTGTCGCCCCTCGGTCAGCGCGATCGGCGTAATGCACGACATGACTGGTCTATCATCCAGCAAGACCGTGCAAGCGCCGCACTGGCCGAGACCACAGCCATACTTGGCGCCGTTGAGACCGATCTCATCGCGCAACACATAGAGCAGCGGCGTTGTCGCCTCCGCCTCCACCGCATGCGAGCGGCCATTGATGTTGAGCGTCAGCATTGAACCTCCAGGGTGCGCGAAAGCAAACCTCAGGGACCGTGCACCGACTGGCGCGCCTCACGCACTTTGTCTTCGAGCTGGCTCCACGAGGGTTGGTCGCTGAAGGTGCCGCGCAGGTACGCCATCAAGGCAGTGAGTTGGCCATCGGTCAAGGCTGCGGCAAACCCCGGCATCAGGGCCGCGGGTGAGGCATTGGGTGGATTGATGCCTTCCAAAACGACGCGAGCCAGGTTGCGCGCGTCCGGCATGGCGATCACCTTGCTCGCGCGCAGCGGGATACCCTGCGCGGAGAAATGCTGTCCCGTTGGCTCATGACAAAGGGCACAGGCGCCAGCGTAAATGACGGCTCCATCCGGATGCCCCGAAGCGCCCTCGTTGCGGGGCGACACCTGGCGCTGCGGGGTGGTGCCTGAGGTCTGCGTATCCTTCGGGCGCTTGGCCGTCGCCGGGATCAGCATGGCACCGATGTAGGTGGCGATCGCTCTGACGTCTTGTTCGGCCACGAGACCGAGGTTGTTTGCCACGGCTTGCATGGGGCCGGCAGCCACGCCATGGGGCAGCACAAAGCCCGTGCGCAGGTAGGTGAAGAGCTGGTCGCCGGTCCAGGCTACCGGTGCGGGGGAGGTCACGTTCAACGCTGGCGCGTGCCAGCCTTCAATGTCTCCGCCGCCGAGATAGCGTTTGTTTTCTTCGGCGCCCAGGAGATTGCGTGGCGTGTGACAGGCGCCGCAATGGGCGAGCCCTTCAACCAAGTAGGCACCGCGATTGAGCTCGGCGCTGAGGGTGGGATCGGGCTGCAGCTCTCCTGGCCTGAAAAACAGGAGTTTCCAACCCGCGATCAGTGCGCGCTGGGACCAAGGGAAGGGCAGCGCGTTGGCAGGTCTCACAGCGCGCACCGGCTCCCGTGTCATCAGGAAGGCGTAGAGCGCGGAGACATCGCTATCCGACAGTTTGGTGAAATGATCGTAGGGAAAGGCGGGATAGAGGTGAGCGCCGTCGCGCCGCACCCCCTCGCGTAGTGCGCGCCGGAAGGCGGCCTCGGGCCACGCGCCTATGCCGGTCTCAGGGTCGGGAGTGATATTGCTGGCATAAATTGTGCCGAAGCCGGTTTCGAGGGGACGGCCGCCGGCATAGGCCGCGCCGTCTTGTTGGGTGTGACAGCTGTTGCAGTTGCCGAGCATGGCCAGCTCGCCGCCTTTGGCGACAAGGGCTCGATCGAAGCGGCTTGCCGGCGGCGGTTCGATGGCGGATATCGCGGTGTGCCGGGTAAAAAAGAGGAAACCGGCGACCCCGAGCAGGACGACGCCGACAAGCCCCAATAGCGCGCGCTTCAGCCGCATTCTCGACTCGCACGCAAGCGCCCCTTGCAGGAGCTCTCATCCATCAAACGTCTCCACAACGATCGAGTTCGCCGCTTGTTCCCAGACGCTGCCGTGAGCGTTCCGGCCGGGGCAGCACCCTTGCGGTTCGACTCTTACGGCAAGCGTTGCAGCTGTTGTAAGAGCGCCGTGTTGAACTGGGCAGGGTCTTGTACCTGCGGCGAGTGACCGAGTTCGGGAAAGGTGAGCAAAACCGAGCCCTTGATACGCTGTTGGGCCAGCTGTGCCAGTTCGGGATAGTTGCCGAGCGTCTTTGCCAGTTCCGGCGGGGCACGGTCCTTGCCGATCGCGGTGGTGTCCTTCTGCCCGATCATCAGTATGGTCGGCACGGCAATGCGCTCGAGTTCATAGACCACGGGTTGGCTCAGAATCATGTCCGAGGTCAAAGCCTGTGCCCAGGCGACGAACGTGCCGCCCTCGCCCGCATACATGCCAGCGAGCATGTCGACCCAGCGGTCGTAGGCTGGTTGCCAGGTCCCGGCATAGTAGGTCGTCTGTTGGTAGCGCTTGATGCTGTCGAATGTGGTCTTGCGCTCGCGCTCGTAGAGCTGATCAACGGTAACAAGCGGGACACCTTTGGCCTTCCAATCTTCGAGCCCGATCGGATTGACCACAACCAAGCCGGCCATCTCCTGCGGATACATCAGGGCATAGCGCAAGGCCAGCATGCCTCCCATCGAATGTCCCACCACCACGGGCCGCTCGACGCCAAGGCTGGCGAGCAGCGCATGCGTGTTGGCGGCCAGTTGGTGTAAACTGAACTGATAGGCTTGCGGCTTGGTGGATTTGCAAAAGCCAATCTGGTCGGGAACGACGACGCGATAGCCTGCCTCGCTTAAGGGCAGGATGCTCGCTTCCCAGGTCGCGGCACAGAAATTTTTGCCATGCAGCAGGACAATCGTGCGTCCGTTCGGCAGTCGCGGCTCCACGTCCATGAAGGCCATCTCGAGCGATTGCTCCTGCGATCGAAAGTCGTAGTGATGGACCGCGTAGGGGTACTCGAAATCGGCGAGTTGAGGATCGGCGCGCGCCGGCAGGGCCGCAGCCAACAAGACGAGAAGCACCAAACTGCATCGAAGGCCGGGCATCCCGTATCTCCTCAGCGAAACCTCGGCGCGCGCGCCCTGCCTTGACAAACGCCCTGAGCCTCGAGCGAGAGACGCAATTGCTGCCGCGATTAACCTTGGCAGCGACTGCCGCGAACGGAGGAGGCGGCAGAGCAACGCCGCGCGCGAATGCGGGTTCCGGCCGGATTCGCTGGCGGAGACCTGGGCTCAGCTCAACCTTGCGGCCAAACAGGAGGGGAAAGACGACGCCGCGCAGTTGCCCCGGTCGCAGTCGCGCGGCCGGCGATGGGACCCTCTGGGAGCACGGCTCGGTTGCCCGCCTGAAACGCACCAGCTTTGCCGGCGTTGTTAACTCGCCACATAAGAGTTGCCGGAGGACATTGGACCATGACAACAACGACCTCCAGCACGCTTGGCCACGGCCAGTTTGACCAAGCTGCTGATGTCCGCCGGCGCCTCAAGGCCATCTTCATCGGCTCGGTCGGCAACCTGGTGGAATGGTACGATTTCTACGCCTATGCCGCCTTCGCGCTTTACTTCGCGAGCTCCTTCTTCCCAGGCGAAAATCCGGTGGTGCAGCAGCTCAACGCCGCCATTTTATTTGCCATCGGCTTCATCGTGCGACCGATTGGGGGCTGGCTGTTTGGGCACCTTGCCGACCACTACGGTCGACGCAATGCCCTGATGCTGTCGGTGCTGCTGATGTGCTTTGGCTCGCTGATGATTGCCGTGACGCCGACCTATGCCAGCATCGGCGTGGCGGCGCCGGCGCTGCTCGGCTTGGCGCGCGTGGTTCAAGGGCTGAGCCTTGGTGGGGAATACGGTACCAGCGCGACCTACCTCACCGAGGTTGCGGACGAGAAGCATCGGGGCTTCTATTCGAGCTTTCAGTACGTAACGCTAATCGGTGGCCAGCTCGCAGCCATCCTCGTGCTGCTGTTGCTGCAACAGGTCTTTCTCACTGCTGACCAGTTGCGAGCCTGGGGTTGGCGCATTCCCTTCGTGATTGGGGCTCTACTCGCCATTATCGCCCTCGTCATGCGGCGCAATCTGCATGAGACCGAGGACTTCATCGCGGCCAAAAAAGTGGTGCGGCGGGAGAGCTCGGTGAAGGCGCTGCTCAACTATCCACGCGAGGTTCTGCTCGTCGTTGGCCTGACCATGGGCGGCACGACGGCATTTTACACCTATACCACCTACATGCAGAAATTCCTCAAGCTCTCGGTGGGCCTTAACGATATCCAGACCACCATGGTCACGGGGGGCTCGTTGGTGTTCGCGCTCATCTTGCAGCCGATTTATGGCGCATTGTCGGATAGGATCGGACGCAAGATTTTGCTGATTTGGTTTGGCGTCACCGGCACGCTCTTTACGGTGCCGCTGCTCTATGCGCTTCAGGGCACCAAAAGTGCGTGGATCGCCTTCCTGCTGATTGCCGGCGCATGGCTCATCGTTGCCGGTTACACCTCGATCAATGCCGTGGTCAAAGCCGAGCTGTTTCCGACCAAGGTACGGGCCACGGGTGTCGGACTGCCCTACGCGCTCACCGTGTCGATTTTCGGCGGCACCGCCGAGACCATCGCCCTATGGTTCAAGTCGATCGGACACGAAACCTGGTTCTACTACTATCTGACTGGGGTGATCGCAGTTTCATTGCTGGTCTACCTGACCATGCGCGACACCAAGCGCCATTCGGCCATGGGACGGCATGAATAGCGCAAGCTCGCGTGCAGAGAAGGCGCGTCGCTAGCATTTGCTGCCGGAACGAAAGGTGTCCTCGATACGCTCAACGATCGGATCAAACACGCGGCGCTGGTGTGCGGGATAGATCAGCGCGAAACTATCGATACGTTGGCCCGCGCAACTGAACATCGCCTTTTCGTAGAAGATGCGCCCATTGCCCTCGCCCGATAGGGCAAACCAGCTCCCACCGCGGCGGCGGTAAGAAATCCGATAATCGGCGTAGGAATTCCGGGCAATGTAGGCCTGATAGGCGGCAGGCGTGAAGTTGGAGTCGTTCCTGAGGGAGCCGACAAGCAAGCGTGCCTCGCCATCTTTGGCAACGAACAGCTTGCCATCCCCGGCCTCGGCCGTCCGCTCCACGGCAAATACACTGCTTGGATATTTGAGGCTGAAGCCGTAGCGTTCGTTGTTATAGGTCTGCCATTCCTCGGCGGCTGCCGCGGGCACCGCAACGCTGAGCGCCACCAGCAACAGCCAAAGGCGCGATCGATGGAGGGGTTGGGACATTTCGCTGTGCTCGCAGCTTGCGGCTGCCTGTCGGGCGCATCGCGGCCCGCCTTGCAGCCGGCGGCCGCCACGGCCTTTTCCGGTCAGCGCGGGGCCGTGCAGCCCCGCGAGACTGGCGAAAACGAGAAAGGCGCCGGAGCTTTCCTCCGGCGCCCTTGGTGGGACGGGGTTAGCGCTTGCCTTCCAGCACGAGCTGAACCTTGTCGCCTTGATTGTCGACGATGGCAACGCGGTCTTCCGCGGCGAAGTACTTGTGGCCCTTGAGCTTCGGAACCTTTTGCACCACCGTGTCGGAGAACGGCTGAACCTTGGCGCCGCGCGGCACCGCGGACCCTTCCGTCAAGGTACCCAACCCTAGCGTGCTGCTACGATCGGCATCGACGGACTGGAGCACGATGGTCTTTTCCTCCTCGGTCAGCACCAGGGTCGCGGGACCTTGATGGCTGTCGAGGCGTGCGGTCCGGCCGCCGGGGGCAGCAATGACTTCGACGATCTCATAGCTGTTGGGATCGACGATGCAGATCTCGTCATTGACGACCACGTACTGATAGGTCCGGAAGTCCGGTACGACCGAGATGATGGTCGCCGGTAGCGGAGCCAACCGAACGGAACGCGGGATACGTGTGCCCACGGAAATCGAGACATTGACGTTGCTGGCACGATTGAGGTTGCTCTCTTTCAGCAGCGTCTCATGCACATTGGTGCGCTGTTGCTCGGATAGTTGCACGCGACCGCCCGAGCCTTGGCGCTCGGTGGACTTCTGTGCGCCGCCCTCCTTAGACTGCTGCTGGGCGCTATCCTTGCCGGCACGGTCCTTCGGCTCCGCCTGCTTGGAGCCCATCTTGTCTTGCTCCTTGCCAGGAGCCTGCGCCGTGCCCTTGTCCTTATCCTTGGAGGGCATCTGAGCGGTGCCCTTGTCCTTGTCGCGGGCAGGGGCCTGGGCGGTACCCTTGTCTTTGTCCTTGGCGGGGCTCTGTGCGGTGCCTTTGCCTTCCTTTTCGCGCGACTCGGTGCGTTGGCTGCTCTTGTGGTCTTGGTCTTTTCCAGAGCCTTGCGCGGTTCCTTTTTGCCCTTTTTCGTGGGTCTGGGCGCCCTTTTCTTTACTCTCGGACGGCGCGGCGCCTTGCGCGCTCTTCTCCTTGGGGGCGGTCTTGCTTTCGCTCGTGCCCTTTTGCTGTTTGCCCTGCTCCTTGCTTTCGCTCTGGGTCTGAGCCGGGCTAGATTTTTCCTCGTTCCTCTGCTGGGCAAAAGCAGGCACGGCGCACATGATGAGTGCGATCGCCGTGCCGGCTAATAGGGTGTTGTTGCGCTGCATAATCGAAACTCCATTCCGTAGAAGGATCACTGACTCCTTGGAGCAACGGTTCAAAACTGGCTTGGTTCCACGCTTGAGATGTCAACGCCTTAGCTCGCACCAACCCGATGAAAGGTGGCGCCATCACAGCCATTGGTTCCGTTGCGAGCCAAATGTCGCGCTTTGTCGTCCGGCCCTTGTGCGCGATCGATGTCCGACGCAGCGGCAAAGGCGGGCTCGTCCTCAGCTCGCATAGTTTGTCCGGGCCCGAGCCAGGCGATGCGACGAAACGAGGGGTCAATAATGTCGGGCCGCCCGCACCTTTTCTGCGGGCGGCCGCGTGTGATCGTTGCTTGCGCGACCTAACTTGCTGCGCGCAAATTGACCTTGCTTTCTGCGATATTGGTCAGCTTCTTGTCGGCAGCCTTTTCCTCGGCCAGCGTCTGCTCCAGCAGGCGGGCGGCGTCATTGCGGCCAAGCTGCTTGGCCCAGGCGATCAGCGATCCATAGCGCGTGATCTCGTAGTGTTCGACGGCCTGGCCCGCCGCGATGATGGCCGCGTCGAGCACGTTCTTGTCGTCGACCTCGCCCGTTACCTCTTCGGCTTCCTCGATGATGCCATCGATGGCCGGGCAGTCTACGGAGCGCGGCTTTTGACCTAGCAGCTGGAATACCTGCTCGAGGCGTTTGACGTGGCCTTTGGTCTCGCCGAGATGCGTCTCAAGGCCCTGCTTGAGCTGTGCGTCGGTCGCCGTCTCGATCATCTCGGGCAGAGACTTCACGATCTTGTTCTCAGCGTAGTAGATGTCCTGCAGCGTATGCAGGAAGAGGTCGTCCATCGTTTCGATGTCTTTGGTAAATAGTCCCATGTCGCTGTCCTATGCGTGTTCCTGGCGAGCGGTCTCGCCTTCTCAGGTTGCGGAGATATGGGCTAAACGGCAGGACCAATCCGAAGTTCCTCCGCGGCCGAGAGCATGGCCCAGCCTTCGCGCGAGGGGGTCTTGACCATGGGCGTTGCATGATGGGCCTGGCGAACGCGCCCCGCCCATTGCGCCCTGCCGCATCGTGGCGCGCCGGATCTCTTAGAGCGTTCGCGAATCGCGGGTCGCACCTGGGTAAGCGCTGCAACGGAGCTGACGGACCATCGACGGACAAAGGTATTAAAGATGACGGATTAGAGGGGGTATGAAAGATGACGGATTATAGGGTCGAAACTTTAAGACATCTCGATTATGGCTAGGCGAGGCGTGCTGAGTCGGGGGTGCGGGCTGGGGGCGACGTGTCCGATGACACAGTTAAGCGCCGGGCCGAGCTATTGGCCAAGATCGAAGCTTGCACGGCCCGGATCCGGGTAACTCAAGTCCGCATCGATACCATGCATGCGAAAGGCCTCGATGCCGGAAGTGAGGAAAAATGGCTGGCCACTGAGCTCGACCTCCTGGGCATCCTGGTCGATGTGGTGCAAACCTTGAAGTGCCGCCGCAGCTTGCCGTAGCTCGCCGTTCCTGCGGATGCCTGCTCTGGTCTGTCGCAGCCTTGGCGCGTGCAGGGGGCCGGTTCGAGCCTCAGCCGGTTGCGGGCGGCAGCAGGCCAAGGCGCTTCAGGACCGCATCCGTCACTTGCTGGCAGCGGCTGCCTGCGAACGGGAAGACATCGTTCAGCGCCGGGGCCAGCCTCTCGTCGAGAGCTTGCCGCAACAGCTTGCGGGCCCGGTGTAACCTCGTTTTCACCGTCTCCGGACGGAGGTTCAGGAAGGCGGCGGTCTCCTCGATGCTCATATCCTCGACGGCTCGCATGACGAAGACGACACGAAAGATCTCGGGCAGCTCGTCGATAGCCTGTTCGATCAGTCTGCGGATTTCGTGCTGGGCGGTCATACGTTCAGGGTCTTCGGTCATCGGCATGGTTGGAAATGGAATTACTTGGGCCCCTTCGCCTCGCGGCGAATCGAGAATTGACAACTCGACCGTCGGTCGGCGGCGGCGCAGGCGACCAAGCGCCTCGTTGAGGGTGATGCGAGTGAGCCAAGTCGCAAGGCTCGCTTCTGCGCGAAACTTGGCAAGATTGCTGAAGGCCAGGACATAGGCCTCCTGCACCACGTCTTCGGCTTCACTGTCGTCGTGCACCACGCTGCGGGCGACACGGTAAAGTCGCCGGTTATGGCGCTGCATGATGGCCCGAAAGGCCTCGCCATCCCGCGCCAGGGCGCGGCCGACGAGCTCGGCATCGCTAAGCGTATCGAGTGCGCTGTCGTTTCGACGCTCCAGCCTTGCCATGGCATCTTCCCTGTTTTGTTATGCCTTTGGATGCGCGGCTCCAGAAAAGGTTCCCGACAACCTTAGGGTATCGCGGCTCGGGGGGCCATGACGCCCGGCGCCCCACGGAAGCGGTGCCTTAGCGAGGGGCCAAGCCACGCGAGCTCAGCGAAGGGCGGGAGGCTCTCGGCGCGGCACACGACCCGGGGGCTCCAATTGGGCGGTCCCCCTATGCCAACGCGCTCGACGCGGAGCGCCCGATGGGCCGCCCCAAGCTGCTGGGCGCCGCCCTGGCGCGGGACACGCTGGGCGCATGATCCGAGCCCACTGCGCCAAGCCTCGCCTCTGCACCCCTGCCATGCCAATCGAGCCCTGCCCATGCGCTTCGCAATCCTGGACCTGTCGGCCCGAATTGCCGTACCGTCTGTCGATAAGATCGGCACAACGGCTGGGCCAGCGGGTAAACAGAGGAACGCTCATGACCACGAAGACGTCACTATCACGCCGTCGCCTGCTGCAGGGTGCCGGCGCGGCGACCCTCGGCGCCTTTCCAGCCATTTCCTATGGCCAGGCCGAAGGCATCAAGATTGGCCACCTGACGCCGCGCACGGGTTTTCTCGGCACTCTCGGTGAGTTCGCCGTGCAAGCGGTAGATCTTGCCGCCGAGGAGATCAATGCGGGTGGCGGTGTGATGGGTCGCAGAATAGAGCTCATCAAGGAAGACTCGGTCAATCCGCAGACCGCCTCCACCAAGGCCGAGCGCATGGTCGAACGCGACAAGGTTGCCTGCATTGTCGGGGAAATCTCGTCCGCCTCGGGACTGACCATCTCGCAGGTCGCCGATCGCACCAAGACCTTGTTCGTCAATACCGGGTGCAATTCCGACGAGCTGCGGGGCAAGGGCTGCAAGAAGTTCATGGCCCACATCGAGTCGGCCAATTCGATGTATGTGAAGACGGTCGGCCGGGCACTCCTCGCCAACAATCTCGTCAAGGGCAAGAAGTGGTTCTCTCTGACCGCCGACTACGCCTTCGGCCATGATCTCTTGCGTGTGGCCAAGCGCTTTATGGAAAGCAACGGGGGGCAATTCGCGTCCGACAAGTTGGTGCCCACCGACGCCACCGACTTCTCGGCCCTGCTGCTCGAGATCCGCGCGGCCAAACCGGACCTCGTGGTGTCGAACCTCGCCGGCCTCCAGATCACCAATTTTCTCAAGCAGTACTCGGAGTTCGGGCTCGATTTTCCGGTGGCCGGCTTCGGCTTCGACACGGCGGTCGCCTGGGGAGCCGGCAAGGGGAACTTCTTCGGGACCTGGCCGCTGGTTTGGCATCACCTGATCGATACGCCAGGCTCCAAGGCGTTCGTGGCGGCCTTCAGCAAGAAATACAACAAGCCCCCCGAGAACCAAGCCTGGGGCGATTACATGGCCTTGAAAATTCTGGCCCAGTCCATGAACGAGATAAAATCGAGCGAGGCCTCCAAGCTGATCGAGCACTGGGAAAAAGGTGCCAAGTTCGACCTGCTCAAGACGCGCCCCGGCTACTTCAGGGCTTGGGATCATCAGCTGATGCATGAGATGTACGCGGTGGAGGCGTTGAAGGCCTCCGAGTTGAAAAACCAATGGGACATTTACCGGCCCAGTCCGCCGGTGCCCGGTGCCAACGAGGAGCTCGAGGCCATCGCGCCGACCAAGGAGGAGAACGCCTGCACCTTCGCTTGAGCCAGCGAGGTTCGTGAGGGGAGGCGCAACACCTCCCCGCCGCGAGGCAGTGGAGGAGCCCGGTGCAGTCCGTTCTTTTCTTGCAGCACGTGCTGAACGGCCTCTTGGCCGGCACCTACTACCTGCTCATTGCACTCGGACTGTCCCTCATCTTTTCCCTCGGTGGCATCGTCAATCTTGCGCACGGCGCGTTTTACGCGATCGGCGCCTACCTGACCGTGGTGTTCTCGCCGACGATCGGCTTTGGCGGTTCAATCGTGGTCTCACCGGTGTTCGTCGGCCTATTGGGGGTGATCATCGAGCGCACCCTGTTTCGCCGCTTTTACAAGGCCGACCCGAGCCTCTCCTTGATCCTGACCTTTGGGCTGGCGATGGTCGCCGAGCAGGTCTTGCGCATAATCTTCGGCGCGGCACCCCTGTCCTTTTCCATTCCATCCGAACTGCGCGGCCAACTCTTCGTGGCCGGCTTCATCTATCCTTACTACCGCGTACTCGTGCTTGTGATCGCGGCGGCCTGCGTTGGCGGGCTTTGGTTTCTGCTGCAGCGCACCGCCTTTGGGCGCGTCGTGCGGGCGGGCGTGCAAAACCCGGACATGGTCGGTGCGCTCGGCATCTCGCTCGAGCCCTATATGACGGCGGTGGCCTTCCTCGGCGTTGGCCTGGCGGGGCTCGCCGGCGTCATGCTGGCGCCGATCTTCTCCATCCATCCGGCCATGGGAAACGAGATCATCACGGCCGCTTTCGTGGTGGTGGTGATCGGCGGGCTTGGCTCGTTCTGGGGCGTCGTGGTGGCAGCCATGATCGTCGGTCTGGTCAAGGGATTGGTGGTGGCCTTCGGTTACCCGCAGTTCTCCGAGGCGGCGATGTACTTATTGATGTTGTTGGTCCTCCTATTGCGGCCGCGGGGTCTCTTCGGCGAACGCATCCAGCGGTTCGAGTAGGACATGCCAAACGCACGCGACCTTCTCATTGCCGCGGTGTTCCTCGTGCTCTTGCCCGTCGCGCTCACCTCGCTTGGCCTCGGCATAACCTCCGCCACCGAGGTGGTGGTGTTCGCGATTGCCTGCACCGCGCTCAATATTTTGGTGGGCTACACCGGCCTAACCTCATTCGGTCACGGCGCCTGGTTCGGCTTGGCCGCCTACGCCGCGGGGCTGGCCCAGCTCAAATTGTTCCCCGGCTCAATCGTATTGCCGGTGGCGGCGGGTATGGCGGCCGTGGCGGTCGTCTCCTTGGCCTTTGGCTACGTGATCCTGCGCCGGCGGGGCGTGTATTTCTCGCTGCTGACACTCGCCTTGGCGGCGATGCTCTATACCATCGCCTTTCGCTGGACCGAGGTGACCGGTGGTGAAAATGGCCTCGGCGGCATCACCCGGCCGGTGCTTGTTGGCCTGCCGCTTGATAACGCGGTTGCCTTTTACGTGCTGGTCGCCACGGTCGGCTTTGCCGTGGTGTGCCTGCTGTGGCGCTTTCACCGCTCGCCGGTGGGACACGTGCTGGTCGCTATCCGCGAGAATGAAACGCGCGCCCGCTTCATCGGGTATCAGACCAACCGCTACAAGCTCTTGGCGTTCGTGACCTCGGCGACGCTCACCGGGTTGGCCGGCACGCTCCTGCTTTTCAACAACCGCATGACGTCGGCCGATCCGATCTCGGTCGCCTTCTCCGGCGAACTCCTTGCCATGGTCATTATCGGGGGAATGCGCTCCTTCCTCGGACCCGCTCTCGGCGCCCTCTTCTTCGTAATCTTTCGCGACTATCTGTCGAGCATCACCGAGAATTGGCTGCTCTACTTCGGTCTCTTGTTCGTTGCCTTCATCGTGTTCTCGCCCACGGGTTTGGTCGGGTTGGGGGAGCGACTGTTGGCGCCATTTGCCACAAAGGCGGTGGAAGAGGCCGCCATGGCGGGCCGCCAGGCCGGCAGCGTCGAGTTGCCCGCATTCTTGAAGCCGCGCACCCATCTTCCCGGGGCGATTTTGACGGTTGCAGGACTTTCCAAGAGCTTTGGCGGCATTAGGGCCGTGCAGGGCGCAAGTTTCAGTGTCAAGGATCGCAGCCTGCACGCCCTTATTGGTCCGAACGGTGCCGGTAAGACCACGGCCTTCAATCTGATCTCGGGCATGTATACGCCCGATGCGGGGACCGTGATGCTCGAGGAGCGTTCGGTTGGCGGATTGACCCCCGGGGCCGTGACCCAGGCCGGTATCGGCAGGTCCTTCCAGATCACCAATCTCTTCCCGGCGCTCACGGTTGAGGAAAACGTGCGCCTCGCCATGCAGTCGCGCGACCCCAAGCGCTTTAATTTCTGGAGTACCGCCCTGGGTCTGGCAGAGGTCAACAGCCAGACCGCCGCCATGATCCGCACCATGGGCCTGGCCGGTATCGAGCGGGTCGACGCCGGCTCGCTATCCTATGGTGGCCAACGCCTGCTCGACATGGCCCTGGCGCTTGCAACCAAGCCGCGCGTCCTGCTGCTTGACGAGCCGCTCGCCGGCCTCGCCGCTGCCGAGCGCGAACGCATCGGCCGCCTGATCAAACAGATCTCTGCCGACATCCCTGTTCTGCTGGTCGAACACGACATCGACCGCGTGTTTCAGCTCGCCGATGCGGTAACCGTGATGAACGACGGCCAGGTCTTGGTCGACGGCGGGGTCGAAGAGGCCCGCTCCTCCAGTAAAGTGCAGGAGGTCTATATCGGTTCGGGCAGCCACGCGCTTGCCGCTAGGGTTCGCGCCTCCGCGGTCCAGCCGCAGCCATTGCTGGCCCTTGACGGCGTCAATACCTTTTACGGCAAGAGCCACATCCTGCACGATGTCGGCTTTACCGTGCGCGAGAAAGAGATCGTGGCTTTGCTCGGCCGCAACGGGGCAGGAAAGTCGACGCTGCTCAAGACCATCGTCGGCATCGCCCCGCCGATGAGGGGCAGCATCCAGTTGGCAGGTGAAGAACTCGCGCGTCGCCCTGCCGCCGAAATCACGCGGCGCGGTATCTCCTACGTGCCGCAGGGTCGCGGGCTGTTTGCGGGCATGAGCGTTGCCGAGAATATGGAGCTCGGCCGGCTGCGGCGCCGCAACCAGGCCGGCACCTATTGGGATGAAGACAAGATCTTTGCTTTTTTCCCGCGCATCAAAGAGCGCTGGCGTTCGCCTGCGGACTACCTGTCCGGCGGCGAGCAGCAAATGGTTGCCGTCGCCCGAGCCCTTTCCGGAGACACGCGCGTGCTCTTGCTGGATGAGCCGTTCGAGGGCTTGGCGCCGGCCGTCATCGAGGAACTGTTCGAGGCCTTCGACAAGCTCCGCCAGGAGATCTCAATCGTGATCGTCGATCACCACCTCGACCTCGCCCTGGCCCTTTCCGACAGCACCGTTGCCCTTGAGCGTGGGCAGATCATTCACATCGGCCCCTCCAAGGCCCTTTCCGATGACCTCGACCTACGCCGCAAGGTGCTGTGGCTTTAAGCCCGCACGATCCGCCGCAGGCATCGATGGCGTTGCTTGGAGCGCCCGTTTTCGAAGAGATTGGACGCCGTGTCGAGGTGCCTATGGGCAAGCGCACGGTGCCGCGGCGCTGCCCGACCCCGATGCAAACGCGTAACGGCTATGGCATGGTGCAGGGCCAAGGCGCTGCATCGCCCCAAGGCGTGGAGTATGACATGCGCGATCCCCAAGCCCTCATGAGTACCGAGCAGCTTGCCGCTAGGCTCGGCCAGGCAAACCTGCGGATTTACGATTGCACGACCTATCTGGAGGCCGCTCCCGCCGGGAGTGACCAGCCCTATGTAGCCGTCCCCGGGCGGCGCAGCTTTGCGGAGGGGCATATCCCCGGCGCCGATTTTCTTGATTTGCAAGGCGAGTTCTCGGACAACGCGTCGCCGCTTCGCTTTATGCTGGCGGCACCGGCGTCCCTCGAGGAGGCCTTTGGGCGCCATGGTGTTGGCGCCGGCAGCCAGGTCGTCTTGTACAGCATCGGCACCAGCATGTGGGCGACCCGCTTTTGGTGGATGCTGAAGTCATTGGGATTTGGCAACGCCGCGGTTCTCGACGGCGGCCTTGACAAATGGAAAGCCGAAGGCCGGCCCCTCGAGGCGGGCGCAGCCAAGGGTTATCCGCCGACCACCTTCACGGCGGCGCCGCGGCCGGGATATTTCACCGATCGCGATCGCGTCCGGGCCACCCTCGGCACGTCCAACACCGTCATCGTCAACGCGCTCGGGCCGCAGTTCCACCGGGGGCTGGAGCCGAGCCGCTATGGCCGGCCGGGCCGTATCCCCGGCAGCGTCAATGTGCCGGCGGCAAGCCTCGTTGGAGCCGATAAGACGTTCGTGCCACTCGCCGATGCGGCCGCCAAATTCGCGGCGCAAGGCATCGCCAAGGACAAGGACGTCATCTGCTATTGCGGGGGAGGCATTTCGGCGACCGTGGACCTCTTCCTGCTCTACCAGTTGGGCTATGACAGGCTCAGCCTTTACGATGGGTCTATGGGCGAGTGGGCACGCGAGCCATCGCTGCCGATCGAGACGGGTTGACGAGGCCGAGCGGCCCGGCCCAGGGGGCGCGCGCCGACCTCAGCGTTTCAGGCGCTTGCGCAGCAGCAACTCGACATCACCGTCCCGCATCAGGCCGTCGAGGGTCGCCACCTGCGTATAGCCGTGGGCGGCATAGAACCGTTGCGCGTCGACATTGAAGCCACTGACGCAGAGCCAAAGGTTTCGGAAGGCGCTGCGCGCCTCCGCTTCGTACCAAGCAAGTATCCGCGCGCCGATGCCATGCTTCTGGTATGCCGGCTGGATTGCGAGCATTTGCAGGTAGGGACCGGCGAGCCAGGGACAGACCACGATGATGGCACCGGCAAGTTCGCCGCCACATTCGACCTGAAAACGGTGAATACCCTCTTCGGTGCGCTTGAAACCGGCTGCAAGTTTGTCGCCGTCGAAACCATAATGCGCCCAGGGTCCGATGGCGGCCGTCGCTGGACCAAGTCGGTCGGCGGCCGCAGCGCTGAACGGGGCCAATGCCATAGCGCGGCCGTCGCCCAGGGAGCGCAGGGAATAGCGCTCAGCGCGGAAGGGAGGGGCCGGCTCGGACATGGGTCGTCGGTTCCCAGGAGGGAGATGCGGTTGGGGTATGCCCCCGCAAGAAATCGTACCTGTCCGTGTCGCCGGGATGTGCATCGTAGCAGGTCTCGGCCATGACCGGTTTGCCCGCCGCCAGCAGCTCCGACACCGTGACAAAGGAGAAGCCTTTTGCCCTGAGCAGGGGAATGGCCAGCGGCAGAGCTTCGGCCGTGTGGTAGCCGCGGCCGTTGGCGTGGGAAACAATGATGGAGCCGGGCCGGGCATTGCGGACCATGGCATCGGCAATCGCCCGCGCCGAGCGCTGGGGCGAGGGATCACCGGTTGCCACATCCCATTGGATGGCGATCAGCCCGGCCTCCGCCACCGCCGCAAGGCTTGCAGGGCTGCAGGCCCCGAAGGGAAAGCGAAACAGTCTTGGCCGGTCCGGGATGGCGGAGAATGCCGACCTGAGGGGCGCCGCGCACTGCGCTTGGCCGAGTTCTGTGCGAACGGCCGCGTAGACCGCCGACGGCGCAAGAATTTCGCTTTGTAACTCCGTCCCACTCAGGAGGCGGGTGTTGCGATGCGCCCATCCGTGCGTCCCGAGTTCGAACAGCGGGTCGCTTAAGAGTTGCTGGGTGCGCGCCTTGTGCGATGCCATCCAATGGCCACCGGCGAAAAAGGTGGCCTTGATCGCATGGGACCTCAGGTAGTCCACAATCGACCCGTCATAACCGGCGGTCTCGCCGGAGGTTTCGCACAGATCAAAGGTCAGGGCGATCAGTTTCCTGTCGGGCGGCAGCAGCACGCGCCGGACGGTGCCCGGCGTCAGCCGCGCCGGTCGTTCCGCGCTGAGCCCGGCAATGTCTGGAACGCGCACGTGCCGGCTTGCGCGCACCACCAGTTCCTCGCCGGGTTGCCACTGCAGGGCCGCTGGTTGCCAGCATGCCGCTTGTACGGCCGCACGTTCGGCCGCCAGGGCGGGCAGTGCCGCAAGATTGGCCAGGATGGCGCATGGCAGGGCAAGGCGCGCGAGCGGGCTTTGTCGCATCGCGGCGCAATAGCGGATCCATCGCGCCGGGTCCAGCGTGCTGTGGCCTTCGCTGGTCACGTTTTCCCCAAACAGCGCAGCCGGCGATTGTCAATTTGCCGTCCGCGGTGTTGGCCCCCTCAAACACCCCAATTACGGCCTCGGCGCGGCGTGGCCGGGTGTGGCCGTCATTTAAGCGCGCCGCGTGCTCAGTGCAGGGTGCGCAGCGGCGGTGGGGGAGCCGCTTCGCCGACGGCGAACGCCCAGGCGATGTGTGCGTTGGCGCAAAGCTCCTCCAGCCGCAGCATCAGCTTGTCGGCGCGCTCGCGGTGCTGCTGGCTCGTTACACTGGGGAGCGCCGAGTGTGCCGCTGCTGCCGCCGTCACTACCAGCCCTCCATACCAAGCATCGAGTTGCTCGGTGATGTCGAGCATCCCGCCCGCGACTAGGAGGGCAGAGCCTGCCAAATTGGCAAGCAAGCGGCTCTCTGCATCGCTGAGAGGACGTTCGAGGGGTTCGACGCGGCTGCGCGATCGCATGGCCAGCGGCCAGTCCATCAGGCGCGCGAATTTGCCGACGGTCTCCTCAACGCGGCTCTTGTCGCCGCCATTGAGCGAGTGGTGGCGCGCCAAGCGCACTGTCGCCAGAGCGGCGCGGTGGCCCCGGTGCGCGTGACCCTGGAGCCGCCGCAACTGGCGGATGCTGTCAGCGACCGTGTCGACGGCGAGTTGGATTGTCCGCAGTGCGGCGCGGCTTTGCTTGAGGGCTGCTCGGCTCGTTTGTGTCGCGTTCATTGCAGCTTCAGCTCCGACTTGGCGACGGTGAAAGGCGCGATAGCGGGTGGCTATGCGTCAGGCTCGGCCCGAACCGCGCGGGCGTGAGCGCGTCTGGCATGAGCCAGGCACGCGCGCGGCTTGGCGTTGGGTCAGAGGCCGGCGCAGGCGCGCTTGCCGCGGGCTTGCGTTCCGCTCTTTCTGGCGCCCACAGAGCCGCGCCGGGGGGTGCTCGCTATCGCAACGGTCACCTTTCCGCTCCATGACGATGAGCCAGACGAGGAGGGACAGACCGCAGAGCGTCGCCCCGCCCATGATCAGTGTGGATACCAAGCTAAAGACGTCCATTGGCGTGGGATCCCAACTGCTGCACAAGCATGAAGTGGGATCGCCGAGCCGGGCGTAGATCACCAGAATGGGGGAGATTCGCGGGGGGGTGGGTGGCAGAGCCCGCAAAAGCGCCCTTTTGGGAGCGGGAGGCGACACCGGCCGCGCATTCGAGCTGGGGGATGGGTGGCCGGGGCGCCGTTGCCACCAAGGGCGCGGGCAGCACGCGAAGGAGGCCCCGGCAGATCCTACGCGTCAAGCGGCGACCCAACGGGCGTAGGGTTTTGCCAGTCTGCCGGGGCCGGTGCGCTGACGTGTGTCCGATACGTCGGCGCTGGGCGACTGTGTGGCCTCAAGACTTCACGCTGTCCATCGGGGCGAGCGTGTAGAATAGCTCCTGGGGCGCCTCATACCGGCGCCGACACACTACCCGTGGGAGGCGTGGCGACGTTACGCGCGCTGCTGGGAACCAGGATAATTGCGCTCCGCACTTATGCTTAGGCGGCGAGAGGCGGCGGCGGGGGCATCGTCGCGGCGGCCGGCCGGGACGGCGAGGCGAACCGGCGATGCCGCGGCGCTGAAGGTTGCGCGGAGGATGACAGCCCGGATCAGCTTGGAGCGATTGTGCCTCGCCTGGGTGTTGGCATCGGCCAAGCTCGCTTTGCTTTGGCGTGATCCGACCGTGGTCAGGGCTAGCGGGGGACTGTGGCTGCATCGGCGCCGTGGGACGGCGCGCTACTTGTCGCGCTGGTCCAGAAAATCGCGCAACGTTGTGGCGTCCTGCGCCATGCCGAAGTCGTAAGCTCCCTTCGGCAGACGGTGCGCGATCCCCTTGTGGCAATCGATACAGGTCTTCTGGCCGGTGAAGAGCGAGCGCTGGTGCGCGTTGGCCGCGCGTTGGCTCTGCCTGGAGATGTCCATGGACGCCGCGGCGTGGCAATTGCGGCATTCCAGGGAGTCGTTGGCTTTCAACCGTTCCCACTCGTGCGAAGCCAGTTCGAAGCGCATATCGAGGAATTTTTCCCGCGTATTGATCGAGCCGAAGATTTTACCCCAGACCTCTTTGGAAGCCTGGATCTTGCGCGCGATCTTGTGCGTCCACTCGTGGGGCACATGACAGTCGGGGCAGGTGGCGCGCACGCCAGATCGGTTCGAGTAGTGGATCGTCGACTTCAATTCCTGAAACACGTTATCGCGCATCTCGTGACAGCTGACACAGAATGTTTCCGTGTTGGTCGCCTCCAGTGCCGTGTTGAAGGCACCCCAGAAGGCGATGCCAGCCAAAAAGCCGCCGATCGTCAGAAAGCCGAGGCTCAAGGTTCGGCTCGGCGAAATCAGGATCTGCCAATACTCGAGCAGCCGGTCGCGCCAGGGGGCGGCGCGTTCCCATAGGCGCATCGCCCGATCGCGCAAGCTTCGCTTGCCGGTCTTGAAGGCCGCCGCGCCGACGCTTGGGTCCTTGCTTTCCGGGCTCATTTTCGTGCGGGCGTCGCAGAGCTGAGCAGGCTATCGATATCGACAAAGCCATTGTTGACAGGTGGTTTGACCGACGACTGCGGCACGTGGCATTGCACGCAGAAATATCGGCGGGGCGAGACGCTGGCGAGGAACTGACCATCGCGATCCATGAAGTGGGTGATGCTGACCATGGGCGCCTGTGACTCCCCCGTGCGTGCGCGCGCATGGCAGGACAGGCACTGATTGACGTTAGCGTCCAACTGGTAGGCTTCGATCGCGTGCGGGATGATCGGCGGCTGCTCGGGATAGTTACGCACCTCGCGCAGATCGGTATTCGCCTGCGGCAGCAGGCGAGGGGCGGGCCCCTCCACGGGCAAGGGGGTGTTGCCGCGCAGGTTGGAGTAGAGGGCGCCCGGGCTCTGGCTCAAGGCAATCGTGCCCAGCGCCAACACGGCAGCGCCAGCGACGGTGGACAAGACAAAGGTGCGAGCGATGCGCATGCCTCAGACCTTCTCGATTCTGACGGCGCATTTCTTGAAATCGGTCTGCAAGGAGATTGGGTCGGTAGCGTCGAGCGTGACCTTGTTGATCAGCTCGCTTTCATCGAACCACGGCACGAAGACGACGCCACGCGGCGGCTTGTTGCGCCCCTTGGTCTCGACCCGGGTGCGAATATAGCCGCGCCGCGACACCACCTTGATTTCTTCGCCGCGCCAGACTTGCAGATCTTTGGCATCGTCCGGGTGCATGTAGCAGAGCGCGTTTGGCACGGCTCGATAGAGTTCCGGGACGCGGCGGGTCATGGATCCGGAATGCCAGTGCTCGAGCACCCGTCCGGTGGTCAGCCAGAACGGGAACTGCGGATCGGGGCTTTCGGCCGCCGGTTCGTAGGGGAGCGCGAAGATGCGCGCCTTGCCATCGCTGAAGCCGTAAAACTCGAAACCTTTGCCCGCCTTGACATAGGGATCGAAGCCCTCGCGAAAGCGCCAGCGGGTCTCTTGGCCGTTGACGACGGGCCAGCGCAAGCCGCGTGAAGCATGGTAGGCGTCGAAGGGCGCCAGATCGTGGCCATGCCCCCGGCCGAAGGAAGCGTACTCCTCAAACAGCCCCTTTTGCACATAAAAGCCGAAGTGCTTGGCTTCTGCGTTGGCGTAGCCCGGCTCGATATCCGGCAGCGGAAACTTGTCGACCTGACCATTTTTGAAGAGCACCTCGAACAGGGTCTTGCTGCGGTAATCCGGTTTTTTGGCGATCAGCTCTTGCGACCAAACCTCCTCGACTTTGAAGCGCTTCGAAAACTCCAATAGCTGCCATAGGTCGGAACGGGCTGCGCCGGGCGGCTCGACGAGCTGATGCCAGAAATGCGTGCGCCGTTCGGCATTGCCATAGGCCCCTTCCTTTTCCACCCACATGGCCGTCGGCAGCACCAGGTCGGCGCCGAGCGCCGTAACGGTCGGGTAGACCTCCGAGACGACGACAAAGGCATCTGGATTGCGATAGCCCGAGAGACCTTCCTGATCGATATTGGCGCCCGCCTGCAGGTTGTTGTTCACCTGCACCCAATAGGCATTGAGCTTGCCATCTTTGAGCATGCGGTTCTGCAGAACGGCATGGAACCCGGGCTTGTCGGGGATGGTACCTTCGGGGAGCTGCCAGATCTTTTCCGTTTTGGCGCGATGCTCCGGGTTGGTGACGACCATGTCGGCGGGCAGGCGGTGGGAAAAGGTGCCAACCTCGCGGGCAGTCCCGCAGGCCGACGGCTGTCCGGTGAGCGAGAACGGGCTGTTGCCTGGCTGGGAGATCTTGCCGGTCAGCAAGTGGAGATTATACACGAGGTTGTTGGCCCATACGCCCCGCGTATGTTGATTGAACCCCATGGTCCACAGGCTCATCACCTTGGTTTTGGGGTCCGCGTAGAGCTCGGCCAGCGCTTCGAGCCGGTTGCGTGGCACGCCGGACTCATCTGCCGCGCGCTGCAAGGTATAGCCCGAGACAAAAGCCGCGAATTGATCAAAGTTGATGTCGGTCGCGTCGCCGGCACGGTCCTTGCCGGTTGCCTTCTGCTGCAGCGGGTGCTCCGGCCGCAAGCCATAACCGATGTCGGTCTGGCCCTGCTTGAAGAGGACGTGCTTGCTGACGAAGTCCTGATTGACCCGGTTGGTTTTAATAATGTGATTGGCAATGGCGTTAAGAATAATAAGGTCGGTTTGCGGCTTGAACACCATCGGGATATCGGTGAGCTCGAAGGAGCGGTTCTCGAAGGTGGACAATACGGCCACTTTGACGTGCGGGTATGAGAGCCGCCGATCGGTGATGCGCGACCACAAAATGGGGTGCATCTCCGCCATGTTCGAGCCCCAAAGCACAAAGGCATCGGCCGCCTCGAAGTCGTCGTAGCAGCCCATGGGTTCGTCAATGCCGAAGGAACGCATGAAGCCGGCAGCGGCGGAGGCCATGCAATGGCGCGCGTTGGGATCGAGATTGTTGCTGCGGAAGCCGCCTTTGAACAGCTTGGCCGCCGCATAGCCTTCCCAAATCGTCCATTGGCCGGAGCCGAACATGCCAACCGCCGACGGCCCGCCTTTCTTCAAGGCGGCGCGAAACTCATCGGCCATGACCGTGAAGGCTTCGTCCCAGGAGACGGCGGTGAACTCTCCGGTCTTGTCATACTTGCCGTTCTTTTTGCGCAGCAACGGCTCGCGCAACCGATCCTCTCCGTACATGATTTTGGAAAGAAAATAGCCCTTGACGCAATTGAGCCCGCGATTGACTTCCGCTTTGACATCGCCATGGGTCGCCACCACCCGACCATCCTTGGTGGCAACGAGGACGCCGCAGCCCGTGCCGCAAAATCGGCACGGCGCCTTGTTCCAGGCGAGCTCGCTTTCTTTGCGGTCGGTAATCAGTTGAGCCACCGACGACGTCGGCAGTCCCGCCACCGCCGCGGCCGCCATCGCTGCTTGGGTTTTGAGGAGTTGGCGGCGGTTCAGCGCTGCATCGGTCATGGCGTGCCTCAGCCTATGGTCGCATCTGCATCGGTGGCCTGGAACACCATGACCGCCGAAAGCACGTGCGGCAGGCCGGAAATCGTATTGATTTTGGCGCCGACGGCCCCCGTGCTCTCCTCTTCGAGCACCACGACCAGCTTGCCCCTGGGGTCCTGGGCGTGAATTTCGCAATTGCCCAAGGCCAGAATCGCTTCGGCGACGGCCGGCATAAATTGCGGTCGCGCACTGACGAGGAGACTGACAATTTCAACGCCTGCGTGCGCCGGGCCCGGCTCAGCCTGGCCAGAGATCAAGGCGCGGCGGGTTAGGCGCATGTGAAGCCTCATTGGCTAAGTCATTGCGGAACGACGCCCGGCGAGCGTGGCATTTTGGGCGGCGGGCCCGGTGGTCCGCGCCACATTTGATAGACCCAAATCCCGAGGCCGTATCCACCGACCGTGGCAACGGCCAGCACGGGTGCCAACACCAGGCTCAAGAGCACAAATACGATGAGTTCCTGTTTGCGTCGGGAGGGCGGGGTCGAGGCGCGCGAGGACGTCATCAGCGGAGCTCCGTTCTTCTCTTTCCTTCACGCCGAGTCCCCTTCGGCTCTCGTCCAGCACAAGGGGTTCTCCGCCGGGCTCAGGGCCGCACAATGCAGAAATTTCAGCAACGCCGGCACAAAGGAAATCAGGTCTAACCCCGATGCGCAACGACGGTGCTCTGTCGACTTGGGGCCGGGCCGGGGCCGCGGGGGCATCTGAGGAGGTCATGGGCGGCGGGCGCGCGCGCCGTGGCGAGGGCACCTAAGCGTTCCCGCGAGGGCGGGGGGACAGCGATCGAGTTCATTGCTTAAAATCGTCCGCAAAACCGCTCTTCGGTTGCAAAGAGTTGATCTGACCAAGCGGGCCGGAGGGAATAATGTTAAAGGCCTCGAGTAGGTGTTTTCTTTAGGAGGAAACCCATGCCCATTTATATCTCGCGCGGAAAGTTTACGACCGACGCCGTGAAGGGCATGCTCGCCAAGCCTGAAAATCGCGAGGATGCCGTTGGCACTCTGTTCAAAAGCGTCGGTGGCAAGCTGCTGGGCTGGTATTTGACGTTCGGCCGCCACGATTGGCTGGTGATTGGCGAGTTCCCCAACGAGAAGGCAGCGGCATCTGCCATCCTTGCCGCCGCGGCGGGCGGCAGTCTCTCCGATATCGAGACCACGGTGGCGATGACCGCCAAGGAGGCGGCGGCCACCTTCGAAGCCGCTGGAACGGTGGCAAAGGGCTTCCGCAGCGCGGGACGCTAGCAGCACGCTGACAGGCTAGGCGTGCGGCCGGTTTTCTGCCGAATGCGCGGCTAGCCGACGGCGTTGCAAGTGGGTCAAGGATTGAGGATGGCGGCGGGGGCCGTCGTCGGGCGGTCACCTTTGGGCCGAGCGGGGAGGAACTGGGCCGCCAGGCAGGGACATTGCCATACGGGAGCGCCCCTTGCGAAAGGAACGCCACGGGGGAATGGGCCGCGCACATGGTCGCGGGCAGCGGCGTTGGCACGGCATGCCCCTGCTCACCATGGCAGGGATCCAGTTGGTGGCGATGGCTGCCGCGCTTAGCGCTGCGACGGCGGCCTTGAGCCTTCCCCTGGAGCTGGGGTGGCGGGGATGGGTGGGAGCCTTTTCGTGCTACGGCGTTGTCACCAGCTTTGTCCTATTGGATCTGGCGCGCCATGCCCCGCACCAGCGCTTTGGGACCGCCAACTCCGTAACGTTGGGGCGCGCAGGGCTGACCGCCCTATTGTGGGGCGTTGTCGGGGAGGCCCTACCGGGTCCGCTGGCCCTCGACGCGGAATTCGGTTGGCTGTTGGCCGGGGCGGCAACGGCGGCCCTTTTGCTCGACGGGGTCGATGGCTGGATCGCCCGCCGCAGCGGTATGGTCAGCCAATTCGGAGCGGATTTCGACCTTGAAGTCGATTGCCTTTTTGTGTTGGCGCTGTCGCTCCTCGTTTATGCGGCGGGGCGGACAGGAGCCTGGGTCCTGAGTAGTGGGCTGATGCGCTACCTTTTTGTTGGCGCGGGTTGGCTATGGCCGACTTTGGCCGCTCCCCTGCAGCCGTTGCGGCGGCGCAAGGTCATCGCCGCCATTCAGGGCGGCGTGCTGATCGCGACCCTGGCGCCGGTTCTGCCCACGTCGGCCGGCCCACCCCTCTGTCTCGGCGCCCTGGCGCTCCTCATCTATTCCTTCGGCGCCGATCTGCTGTGGCTGATGGGGCAAGGTGGCGAAGCACCCCCCGAGCTGCGCTCGCGCGGCGCATCGCTCGGCTAGCCAGGCGGTCGTATGCGTTAGACTGGCGCCGGTAGAGACCGTCCCTTACTGAGGCCAGGATGCTTGGGGAATGCGAACTTCGGTTCTTGAGCGAGCGCAGGATTGCCCATCTTGCCACGGCCGATCGAGACGGCGTGCCCCACGTCGTGCCGGTCTGCTTCGTGGTATCGGGCATGACGCTTTACGTGACGATCGATGCAAAGCCCAAGCGCCAGCCGCCCCGTCTCAAACGCTTGCGGAATATCGCTGAGAACGCGCAGGTCGCCGTCGTGGTCGATCGCTATGAGGAGGACTGGGGGCGGCTTGGATGGGTCATGCTTGCGGGGTGCGCCGAAATTCTGACGCAGGGCCAGGAGCACGATGCGGCGCAGGATCTCCTGCGCGGTCGCTATCCGCAGCTCGCGGCGATGCAGATCGCCCAGCTTCCCGTGATTGCCGTTCGCATCGCGCGCGTGACGAGTTGGGGCAACCTCGCACTCGACGGGGCCCCTACGTCCTAGCCGAAGGGCGCGCACGCCTCGGGGCTTGCCGCGCGCCGCGCGCTGTGCGGCCAGCCAAGAGCTGCGAATTCCGCAAAAAGCAAGCGAATGCAGGGGGCGTATTCAGGGTTTGTGCCGATTTTCGTTGGCGGATGTGCGCGCACAATCGCGCCTGCCGCCGTTTTGGCGTCGCTTCTGAGAGGAACGCACATGGGAATGCTCGATGAGGTCATCGCGGCGGCGCTTGGCGCCAAGGGTCAGCCCGCGCAAGGTCAACCCGCGCAAGGCCGCGCTGCGCCGGATCAATTCTCACAAATTGCCGCGGCATTGACGGCGCTATTGGCGCCCAAAGCAGCGCCCGCCGCCGGACGCGCGGCAGCCCCTGCCTCGCAAGCCGCGCCCACCGGTCTTGACGGTCTCATCGATCAGTTCAAGCAAAGCGGGCTTGAGGACGTGATCAACTCCTGGATTGGCACCGGCCAGAACCAATCCATTTCTCCCAACGAGCTGCGCGAGACTCTCGGGCAAAAGACCGTCACCGATCTGTCGCGCCAGTCGGGCGCACCGCAGGATGATCTGCTTTCGCAACTCTCCAAGTATCTACCCACCGTGATCGATCGGTTGACGCCGAACGGCCAGCTTCCGAACCAGGCGGACCTGGGCTCGGGATATCGCAGCCGGTAGCCGCCGAGCGCACCGGCGACTTCGCGGCCCGCCTGGCCCTGCCGGCCGCAAGGGCCGCTGCCGCACCGGCGTGGGCGCAGACTGCCGGAGACCTCAGCCCCGGCGATTGCGAGAGGGCCCGCGCCTCAGGCGCGGGCCCCCGCGCTTGGTCTTGCCGCACCGGGGGCGCGCGGGCTCTCGAAGCCGCGGCCGCGCCAGAGAAAATGCCCGATCGATTGGCAGCGGCGCGCCGGCCGGCACCCTCGTCGCGTCGTCTGAGCGCGCGACGCAGCCATGGGGAAAGCCCTCGCTGCTCCGAGGCGTTGAGAGCTGACAATCTCACCGCAGCTTTATATAACTGACCCGGGTCGTTGTGAGCACAGCGCGCGTGGTGACGAGACACGCCGGTGCGGTTGGGGGGTGCGCATGACAATGGCTGCTAGGCCCGCTTTGCCCGTTCTCCTAGCCTATCCGCGCTGGTCGCCTTCGTCCTCGGCTGCGACGGCGTATCGGCACAACAGCCGCGGGCGTGCGTGGCGCTACTGATCGGCAACCAAGCCTACAATGCGGCGGTCGGCCCCCTCAAATCCGCACAACGATATCGCCTTGATTGGCGGCGCGCTCGAGAAGCTGGGCTTTAAGACAAGCCTCATTCAGGACGCGGACTACCGCGCTATCGACGTCGCCATCAAACGCCATATTCAAACCGTGCGCCGAGAGGAGGCAGGGACGATCAGCTTCGTCTACTGCTCGGCGCATGGCGCCGCTGACCCCCGAGGCAACCGTGCACCAGAGCTCCGCGCAGTGCCTTGCGCTGTGCGCGCCGACGCTTAAAGTGTCGGTGAGGGCGATAGTTTGGACATGGACTATCAAATCTTAGAAATGTTTACCAAAAACAGCACAAATTGGGCATTTCTGTCACTAAAGCATTACGCTGCAGGAATAGTTGTTGTCCTGACGGGTGGGCCTCGCTGGAAGGACCACATTAATGGCAGGTATACTGACAAAGGGGATGCAGGTCCGCGAAAGGGGTGCACGGCTCGATTCGCCATGGCGCGTCGTCGGGCAAGGGCGATTTGGCGTGATCTGTCGACGCGCCCAAGGCGGCAACGTCACGACGCGTTGCTTCAAGCCAGAGGAATTGCAAAGGACTGAGGAGCCCTCGGAGTTGGTCCGCAGCTTGGCTGAAGAGGACGTCGTCCATTGCCTCGGCTAAAAACGACTCTGTCACGGCGAGCGAGCCATCAAGCCCCGCGCAACCCTTTTTTGGCCGATCGCGCCTGACAATCCTTGTCTTTTCGCGCTTTGGCGCCTTGCGGATCGCGGCCTTGCAAAGCCGCTGCGGCAAATCTCGAGCACCCGGTTTGGCGATAATGCGCAGGTCTGCCTCAGGCCATTCCGACCAGCAGCTGCTTGAATTTGTCGGTGGCCCGGCGTCGGGCGGCATCCGCTGTCGGGGAGGCTCCGCCCATGCCGAAGTAGCCATGGATCATGCCGGGCTCGCGGAAATAACTGACGGGGACACCGGCCGACGCGAGGCGCTTGGCATAGGCCTCGCCTTCATCCCGCAGGGGATCGAATTCCGCCGTGCAAACCACGGCCGGCGCCAGCCCGTGGAGCTCGGCGGCCCGCAGCGGCGAGACCCGCGGATCAGCGGCGTCATGCGGCTCGGCAAGGTAGGCACGCGCAAAAAAACGCATCGCCTCGAGCGTCAGAAAATAACCCTCCGCGTTCTCCGCCCTCGAGGGGTATCGGGCGTCTTCGCTGGTCTCACCGTAGCCGCCGACGACGTCGGTTGCCGGATAAATCAAGAGTTGGGCCGCGAGCGCGTGCGCCTCGTTGCGCCAGGCGAGCGCCACGGCCGCAGCCAAGTTGCCTCCAGCGCTGTCGCCGCCCACGCCCAGTCTCTTGGCATCGCCCCCGAGCTTGTCGATATGGCGTTGCGCCCATTGCGTGGCAGCGTAGCAGTCCTCGAAGGCGCAGGGGAAAGGGGCTTCCGGCGGACGGCGATAGTCCACGCTCAGCACGACGGCCTCGAGTTCGATCGCCAGCGTTCGGGCCAGCCGATCGTGTGTGTAGAGATCGCCGGCGACCCATCCCCCGCCATGGAAATACATTAACGTGCCGGTCGGCATGCGGCTGGGCCGGTAAATGCGCGCCGCAAGCGAGCCGGCGGCGGTGGGAATTTCCGTGTCCGCAACGGCAGCGGGCTGGGGCAGCGGCACATCCTTGCGGGAGTCGGCCAATGCCACCAGGTCCTGGCGCGCGCGGGCGGGCGTCAGGCTCGCCGCATCCCTGAGGGGCAACAGCGGCAGGATCCTTGCAAGATCGGGGTCAAGTCCGCTTGCCTTTGCCATGGTCGCGATCTCCCTGCTCGCTGCCTCGCTGGGCCGAGGCCATTGCCATACTGCCGGTCCTTACAGGGCCAAGTAGCGCTTCTTGACGGCGTCGTCGTTTTTCAGTGCGTCGCTGCTGTTACGGTACACGATCCGGCCGTTGTCGATGACGACCGCGTGGGGCTGGCGATGCCCCGGCAGAAATGCATGTTCTGCTCCGCCAGCAGCACGGTGACCCCCATGTCACGCAGGCGACGCAAGAGTTCGCCAATGCGTGCGACAATGACGGGCGCAGCCCTTCACTCGGTTCGTCCAGCAAGAGGCCGATCGGATTACCCATCAGCGTGCGGGCGATGGTCAACATCTGCTGCTCGCCGCCCGAGAGCCGCCCGCCCAGCCGGTTCCGCGCGGCTCAAGCCGATCTCGAGCAAGCAGCCGTTGCGGGATCACGAACCGACCATGGCCGCGCGGCGGGACTGAATGGTCGGCATGCCGATCTTGATGGGTTTGTTCTGCGCCCGCGAGACGAACGGGAAACCTGCCACGCTCGCCGCGGCGCCGGCCAGAACCTGACGCCGGCTGCGGCGATTGTCGCGCCTTTTGGGCATCGATTTCCTCCTTTGGCGCCCCCGCAATCCTCGGAGCGCTGTTGTTGCTTTTATGCGCAAGACTTTGAAATAGCGGGTGGTCCCCGGTCAAGCCATCAGAAGTTCAAGCCGGGTGCGACGAGCCTGCATTGCTCGATCGCGCGCCCGGCCCTTTCCTCGCGTGGCCTTGTGCCCATGACCGTGCCGACGCCTCAGGGGTGCGGCAGGTACTTGCGGAACCAGGCGGTGGTCTCCGCCATGACCTGACCAAAAGCCGGCTCGGTGTAGACCTCGTAGTGTCCGAAGCCGCGCAAGGTCACCAGCTTTTTCGGCTCGCCGGCCTTGGCAAACAGCACCTTGGACTCCTGCGGAGGCACCAGGCGGTCGTCATCCGTAGTGATGAACAGGATCGGGCGCGGGGCAATTTTGTCGACGACCCACTCGGGATGAAAGCTCAAGGTATCGTCGATGAATTCGAGCGGCAGGTCGTTGACCGCGGCGGGATTGGCGCGGCGCGCGGCCGCGGCCAGCTCGGCCGACTGGCGATCGGGCAGCAGGATTTGCGAGCGCTCGACAAACGCGGAATGGCCATCTCGCACGCGTTTCTCCCGATCGGACTTGGCGAGCTCGAGCAGATCGTGCCATTCGTCCGGTCGGCGCACGCTGCGCATCCATCGGCTGCCGTTGCCGATGCCGACCACGCTGACGATGCACTTGACCCGCGGGTCGACGGCCCCGACCCAAACCACGGTGGCCCCGCCATAGCTGGTGCCATAGATACCAAGGCGCTCCGGATCAACGTGCGACTGTAAAGAGAGGAATGTGAGTGCGGCCCCAACGTCCGCGACCCGCCCGTAAGGCGCGAGGCGGCTGCGCGGGCCCTCACTCTCGCCCCAACCCTTGTAGTCGAAGGTGAGCACGATGTAGCCAGCAGCGTTGAGGACGCGGGCATTGTCCGGCAGATAGAGGTCCTTCACACCCGTGTAGCCGTGACACAGCACGATGGCGGCGCGCCGATCGCTGGGGCGGAGGTCCGGTGGCAGGTAAAGATCACCGGAAAGCTTCGAGCCCTCGCTGTAGAAAGTCACGGCAGCTTTCATCGCCTTTTCTCCTCAACGGCAGCAGGCGGGGCCGCGAAATGCGGCATGATCTCCTTGGCAAATCGCTCCAGTGCAGCCGTCGACGCGGTCGGTTCGACCAGCAAGACATAGTCGACGCCTCCGGCTGCGAGCTTCTCAAGGCGCGCTATGATCTCGGCCGGCGTCCCCAGCAAGGCGGATTCCTCGCTGGCGAGATCGGCTTCCTGCTCGGCAGAGATGTTGTGGTAGCGCTCGGCGCCGGGTCCACGCGCGAGGCCGCCGATCGCTTTCAGCACCTTGAGGCGTAGGTCCAGGGCCTGCCGGCGCTCCTCCGCGCTGTCGACGATCTGCAGGGCGCGCGCGACGCCGATCTGACCGGGGCGATAGGCCCGAGCCTGCGCTTTGAGCTCGTCGCGGTAGGCGGCAACCCGCTCGATGATGAGCTCGACCGGCGCAACCTGGTCGAGCAACAGATTGAAGCCTTCGCGCGCCGCGCGTCGGATCGAGTCCAGGCTGCCGGCTCCCATCCAGAGCGGCGGATGGGGTTGCTGGACCGGGCGCGGCTCGATGAGGATGTTCTCGAACTGCCAATAGCGCCCATGGAAGGAAAATCGCCCCTGGGCGGCCCAAGCTTGACGCAGGAACGCCATGGCCTCGTCGAAGCGCGCCGTGGCTTCCACAATCGGGATGGCAAAGCCGGTGAACTCTTGCTGCCGGTAGCCTTTGCCGACGCCGAAATCCAAACGCCCCGCGGAGAGAAGATCGAGCGTCGCCACCTGCTCGGCGAGGAGCGCGGGATTGTGCCATGGCAAGACCACCACCGCCGTGCCGAGGCGGAGGCGTCGGGTACGTCCGGCGAGGTAGCTTAGGAAGTTCAGCGAGGCGGAGAGCTGGCCGACACCGGTAAAGTGGTGCTCGACCACGAAGAGGCTATGAAAGCCGAGATCTTCGGCGCGCAAGACGTAGTCGATGTACTTGGCGTAGCCGACGCTGTCTCCGACGGGACCCTCACCCGACGACTTGGCTCCCCCGAACAGGCCAAATTTCATAGGGTATCTCCACGCCGGGCGGCTCGGGCCAGATCGAGGCTGCCACTAGCATGCCATAAAGTTTCAAGCGCCAGGTAGGGGCCTCTTGGGGGGCCTGCGACTAACCGTTGCCGGTCCAGCGCAGGATGGCGCCCAAGATGGCTTCCGTTGGGCCGCTGATGAGGCGCGAGATGATGTTGAGGTCGACGCCGACCTGGGCGCCAAGCACCGGGGCCACTAGCATGAGCGTGAGAAGGATCATCACCCCATAAGGCTCGAGCCGGGCCAGCGGCAGGGCCAAGACATTGGGCAGCAAACCGACGGCGACCCGGCCGCCATCGAGCGGCGGCAGAGGCAGCATGTTGAAGACCGCCAGCACCACGTTGATGATGAGCGCGTTGCGCAAATTCTGCGCCAGCCACAGAGCGCTTTGCGCCGGAAAATAGGCCAGCACGTGAAACAGGAGGGCCGCCAGCGTGGCAAGCACGATGTTGGTCGCGGGACCGGCGACGGCGACCAGGACCATGTCGCGGCGCGGCTGCTTAAGCGCGGCAAAATTGACCGGTACGGGCTTGGCGTACCCAAACAGGAACGGCGCGCGCAGAATAAGGAGCAGCCCGGGCAAGAGCAGGGTGCCAAAAGGATCGATATGCTTTAGCGGATTGAGGCTCACCCGCCCCAAGCGCCAGGCCGTGCTGTCACCCAACAGATAGGCGGCATAGCCATGCGCGGCTTCGTGCAGCGTAATGGCGATGATGACCGGCAGCACCCAGGTAGAGGCCGTGTAGAGCATTTCCGGTGACATGGGCGTAGCCGCCGATCCATAAGGCCGCACGCGGCAAAAAAGGGGACTGGAAGGTCCCGTTCGCAGGTATCCAACCAGCATCGCGCCTCTGAGCTTGGCCAATTGCCTCTGGCACGTCAATTGACATGAGGGCAATCGCCGCCTCGATCGCGGCGGCGGACCCGCCAAGACGCCCAGCCGCGCGCCCCCGCGCGTCGGCCCCGCTCTCTGGAGACGGCACGTCGGGCCCTCGCCGCTGCCGCCCTTGCTGATGCTCCCCTGCGGCTTGTGCGCTCCCCAGCGGGCCAAAGGCCCGAGGCCAACTCTGAAGACAAACCCCTAGGCGTCAGTCCAGCTGGTTTATCAACAACAACAGCACTCCGCGTCCGTCCTTTCAATTGACCCCGTTCACTCACCGTCTCGTGATTTGTGTGGAGGCCTAGGAGTGCGCGAGAACCTCCGCCGTGGGGACCCGCACGTTTGTTCTTGAGGGCAGGATGAAACGCGAGCGTCCAGCAGATGATATTCGGCGTTGGGCAATCAAGGCACGCCTGCAGGGCGTGCCGAGCCGTGAAATCGCGCATAGCCTCGAGCGAAGTCACGAGACCATCAAGGGCTACCTCGGCAGTTGTGGTGGCACGGTGGAAGGCACCTACTATTTGAACGCGCTGACGGCCAGAGCGCTCTTCACCGAACAAGAGCTGGTGGAGCTCGGCGCGGTTTGGAACGGGCGCTGCTGGGTCGGTCCGGGGCGCAGCAAACGCGAGGTCTAGCGCGCGTGCCGGCCGGCCGACCGCCGGCGGCGCTGGTCGCGACCGATACTCCCCTTAATGGGGGATAGCCGAAGGCGTCGCCATACCCTCTGGTCCTCGCATCTAGACCCAAGCATCTCCTCCACCGCGCAGCCTGTTGCGGGCGCTGCGTGTGCCTATCGCGTCCTTCGCGTCGCGATTGGCCGATGATCCTTGGCACGCAAGGGATCCGCCCCATGCGGCGCGATGGCGATGAAGACAGGTTGCGCTTTGTCTTGGTGACCACGTTTTTGTTGGCGCTCGTGGCCATCCTGATCGTCGTTGCCCTCTTCGTGCACCAAGCCTGAGTGCAACCGACGGTGTGCACGGGCCGCAGCCCGGCCGCTCGAGGGCCAAAGGCGGAGCCCGCACAACGCGCTGGCATCCCTGGCCCCGCCAGCCCTGGCTGGCCCATGGGCAATGCGTCACCTAAACACTGATGAGCCGCCGCCGACCAAGCCAGACAAAGCGCTAGGCGTTGCCAGCAAACGGGGACATAGAATGGGGTGATGCCGATCTACCCCAGCAGGCAGTTGAGGGAGACGCTGAGAATGGAACCTGTCGCCTCGCGGAACATCAGCTTCGTCAGTCATTCCGAGCTTGGGGGCCGCGGCGACGGCGTCCAGGTCATGGTGCATCGCGGTTTTGCCTACATCGGTCACGGCTTCAGCAATGGCATCACGATCGTCGACGTACGTGACGCGAAGAACCCGCGGGTTGTGGATTTTATCGCCTGCCCCAAGGGCACACGCGCCATCCACTTACAGACGCATGACGACCTGCTGTTGGCCGTCAATGCTCCGAGCGTGTGGACGATGCAAGAGTTTCAAGACGACAAGGCCTATTTCGGGGGCTCGCCCGCCGACACGCTCAAAGACCAAAGCCGCTTCACCTCGGGCATCCGCATCTATGACATCTCGAAGCCCGACAAACCTCGCGAGATCGGCTTCATGCCGGTCATCGGTTTGGGCCCGCATCGTATCTGGTATACGGGGGGACGTTACGCCTATGCCTCCATTCATTTCGCCGATTTTACCGACCACATCTTTGCCGTGATCGACGTCGCAGATCCGTGCAAACCGGAGCTGGCGGGTCGCTGGTGGCTTCCGGGCATGTGGCGCGCCGGTGGAGAAAAGCCGACCTGGCGCGAGGGCAAACGATACGCCTTGCACCATGGCTTGGTCTCCGGAAGCATCGCCTATGCGGCCTGGCGCGACGGCGGTTTGACCGTGCTCGATATCGCCGACCCGGCCAACCCAAAGCTGCTGGCGTGGCGCAACACGGATCCTCCCTTCGGTGGCGGCACGCATTCGCCCTTGCCGTTGCCCGACCGCAACCTCCTGGTGCTTGCCGACGAGCCGACCTCGGCCAATTGCAAGGAGGGCTTGCGCTACATCTGGATGTTCGATGTGCGCGAGCCGCGCAATCCCGTGAGCATTGCCACCTTTCCGCAGCCCGCCGAGGCAGACTATTGCAGCAAGGGCGGCAATTTTGGGCCGCACAACCTGCACGAAAATCGGCCGGGGGCCTTCCGGAGTTCACGTCTGATCTTTGCGACCTACTATAATGCCGGCGTGCGGGCCTACGATATTGCCGATCCATTCCGGCCGCGCGAGGTCGGATTTTATGTGCCGCCCAATCCGACCCGCATGATGGATCCGCGACCCAACCGCCCGCAGGTCATTCAGTCTTGCGACTGTTATGTCGATCCGACTGGGCTCATGTATCTGACGGATCCCAATGCCGGCCTGCACATTCTGCAATTCGAGGGAGACCTGACGGCTTAGTGCGCTCGGCCTGCCGCGCCAGGCTTGCCAAGGGCTGGTTGACACTTCGGCCGTTCGCCGGGATCCTGGTGTGGTGCCGGTATTCGCAGGAGGGTCGCATGGCTGATGTGCTGCCACTCAAGACGAGATCGCTACGCGAGCAGGTATCTGCGGAGGAATGGGAAACGCGCGTCGATCTGGCCGCCTGTTACCGGCTGGTGGCGCTCTACGGCATGACCGATCTTGTCTATAATCACATCACCGCACGCGTGCCCAGAAGCGAGCACGTTCTCATCAATCCCTATGGCATGCTCTATGACGAGATCACGGCGTCAAGCCTGATCAAGATCGATCTCGACGGCAACGTCGTGCTGCAGCCGGAGCACGATTACTCTGTCAACGCCGCCGGTTACGTCATTCATAGTGCCGTGCATAGTGCGAGGCACGATGCGGAGTGTGTGATCCATACGCACACCCGCGCTGGAACCGCGGTTAGTGCGCTCGCCGAGGGCCTGTTACCCCTGTCGCAAACGGCCATGCGTTTTGCCGGTCACCTTGCCTACCACGATTATGAAGGACCGGCCTTCAATCGGGGCGAGCGCGAACGGCTCGTCACGGACCTCGGCAGCAAGAATGCCATGATCCTGCGCAATCACGGATTGCTGGTGTGCGCACCGACGATCCCGCAGGCGTTCAATCTCATCTACTGGTTGGAGCAGGCCTGCAAGATCCAACTCGACATCTTGTCCTGCGGCCGGGCGCTGCATCAGCCGCCGGCCGACGTCGTGACGGGCACGGCCGACGCGCTCTCGGGTACCGAGATTACGCTCGGCAACGAAGCCAGCACCAATCCGCACGTCAAGAGCGGCGCCCAGAAGGGCCAGACCGGCTATGGTCTGTTGGAATGGCCGGCGCTGAGACGCCGGCTCGACCGTCTCGACGCCTCGTACGCCGATTGATGTGCGGCCAGTCCGGCAAAATTCAGGAGATAGTCACCCCACTATCGACCGATAGAATTTGTCCGGTGGTGATCTCGGCCTCGTCCGATGCCAGGTAGACGGCCATGTTGGCCACATGGATCGGCTGCCCCATGCCGAGAAGATGGCTTGCAGCCAGCTTGCTGACATTCGCGTTGCCGGCGAGAAGCCGTTTGACGCGCTCGGTCAGCGTCACCGAGGGAGCGATGGCGTTCACCCTGATCTTGTGGGGTGCATACTCGACTGCCATGGACCGCGTCATGGAGGCAACCCCGCCCTTGGCCGCCGTGTAGCAATCCCGTCCGGGCAAGGCCATCAGGGCAACGTTCGAGGCCATGTTGATCACCGAGCCGCCCCCCGCTTTGATGATATGGGGAATGGCGATCTTGCTGCAGAGAAAGGTGCCAAACAGGTCGAGCTTGATGGCACGCCAGAATTCTTGCTCGGGGGCTTCGGTGACGGGGCCGTCCTCCAAGGTCGATCCCCCAGCGTTGTTGTGTAAAATATCGAGCTTGCCATAGCGGGCGAGCGTCTCGGCCACGGCATTTTCGACGCTTGCCCGTTCTGTGACGTCGCAATGGACGAACTGGCAATCGCCACCGGCATTGGCCGCCTGGCCTCGCGCCGACTGCGCGGCCGCTTCGCCTGCCGCAACGTCGATATCGGCGACCACGACCTTGGCGCCCTCTTGGGCGAAGCGCTCCGCCGTTGCCCTGCCGATGCCACCACCGCCGCCGGTGATGAAGGCGACCTTCCCTGCCAGTCGAGCCATCGTTTCCTCGTCTCCTTCTCAAAAGCGCAAGTACTATCCGGGCTCGATCTCGCTGTCCTTCTTGGGGATGAGATCATAGGGCAGTTGAAAGCCCGGCATTCCCTTAAGCCGCCTCGACCAGGCTTCGAGGTTAGGCCAGCGGGCGATGTCGATCCCACCCTCGGCCATGAACACCATGCGCCCCCAACAGCCGATGTCGGCGATGGTGCAGGCCTCCCCGACTAGCCACTGGCGCCCCATGAGTGCCTTGTCGACGAAGCTCAAGGCTGCCTCGGCAAGTGGCCGGAAATGCGCCATGACGGCGGGATCGACCGAGCGAAAACGGCTGAAGTGGCGGACGCGGGCGACATTGGTGATGGCATCGGCTTCCCAGGAAAGCCATTCGCGGGCTTGCCAGCGCTCCTGTTCGCTGTGGCCCTCGAAATGTCCGGTAGCCCGGGCGAGGTAATCCAAGATCACGTTTGATTGCACGATGGTCAGGCCTCGGTGGCGCAGCACGGGCACCTGGGCGTAGCGATTGATGGCAAGGTGCGCCGGCTGATGCTGGGCGCCGGTCTTGAGATTGACCGTGCGGAACGAGAACGGCAGCCGCGCCAGGGCGAGGAACAAGATCGGCTTATAGGATGAGCTTGACGTGAAACTCCCGTGAATGGTGATGCGGTCATCCATGGCTGCTCGTGTCCTCGCTCGTGTCAAGCGCGCGTAGACCTAGCACGCCGAGTGGCGCCCGACCTACGCCCGTCTATACTCGAGGGCAGTTGGGTGCTGGCTTGCAAGGAGGCTCGAATGAAACTTGGTATAGCGCTGCCCTTGATCGACATTGGCGGCGATCCGGTGACGGTGCGCGATTTCGGGCAGGCGGCCGAGGCACTGGGCTACGACCACCTGGCCGCACCGGACCACGTGCTGGGAGTGAACGTGGCGAGCCGTCCGGACTGGGGTC
>Ga0075424_100000215_pt1 | contig 40808 bp, 39 predicted proteins | sample SoiMethybrSBSTD3_FD_75301 | JGI IMG/M metagenome (GOLD analysis project Ga0075424, IMG submission 75301) | Bulk soil microbial communities from a Populus tree surrounding site in Tennessee, USA - Soil MetaG P. TD hybrid SBSTD3 | ecosystem: Environmental > Terrestrial > Soil > Tree plantation...
CGGGAGCGTCGTCGCCGAGGAAGGCTGCCTCAGCATTCCGGGGATCCACGAGGACGTGAAGCGCCACGCCGAGGTCACCTTCGAGGCTCTGGACGAGAAGGGGGCCCCCCTCACGGTGCGCGCCGAAGGGCTCCTGGCCCGCGCGCTCCAGCACGAGCTGGATCATCTGGACGGCGTCCTCTTCATCGACCGGCTGAGCGCCATTCGCCGGAAGCTCCTCGAGCCCAAGCTCGCGCGGATGCAGGCGGACGATTCCGAGAGATCCGCGCCGGACGCCTCCGCTTCGCCTTCGTTCTGACGGGCGCCGTGCGGCTCGTCTTCTACGGCACGCCCGAGCTCGCGGTGCCTTCCCTCACGCGCCTCGTCGAGGAGCAGCGGTCCCCGCTCCTCGTGGTCACGCGACGCGATCGGCCCAGGGGGCGCGGACTCAGCGTGGGCCCCTCCCCCGTCCGCGTCGCCGCCGAATCGCGCGGGCTCCCGGTGGCCGCGCCCGCGAAGGCGGGCGCGCCCGAAGAGCTGGAGCGGATCCGCGCGCTCCGCCCGGACCTCATCCTCCTCGCGGCATACGGGCAGATCCTGAGCCCCGAGCTCCTGGGCATCCCACGGCTCGGCGCGCTGAATCTCCACTTCTCGCTCCTGCCGCGCCACCGGGGAGCCTCTCCGATCCAGGCGGCGATCCTGGCGGGAGACCGGGAGACCGGGGTCACGACCATGTGGATGACCGAGAAGCTCGACGAAGGTCCGGTCTTCGCGTCGCTCCGGACCCCGGTCGCCCCGGACGAGGACTCGGGCTCGCTCGGCGCGCGTCTCGCGGAGCTGGGCGCCCGTTGTCTCTCCGAGACGTTGGAACGGATCGAGCGCGGCGAGATCGTGCGCGAGGCGCAGGATCCAGCGCGCGCCACCTATGCCCCGAAGCTCACGCGGGAGGACTCACGCCTCGCCCTCCGCGACGATCCGGTCTCCTTCGCCCGCAAGGTGCGAGCCTTCGCGCCCCGTCCCGGCGCCTGGCTCATGCTGGATGGCGTCGGGCCGCTCCAGGTCCTCGCGGCGGAGGCGGGCGAATCCTCCACGGCTCCGTCCGCGGAGCCGCCGGGGGCGGTGCTCGCTCTGGACCGCGCGCGCGGCCTTTCCCTCAAGCTCGTCGCGGGGTCCGCGTGGCTCCGCACGGTGCGTCCCAGCGGACGGAAGGAGATGGGCGGCTACGACTACGCGAACGGGCTCCGGATTCACACGGGCTCGCGTCTCCCCGTGAAGGATGGGAGGTCGTGACGACCCAGAAGGGGAAGCGGCGCAAGCCGTGGGCGCGGCGGAAGCCGCTCGAGGCCCGCGAGCTCGCGCTCCAGATCTTCGTCGCGATCGAGAGCCAGGGCGCCTTCTCGGACCGGATGCTGGAGTCGCGGCTCCGCGAAGCGCACGGCACTCCCGAGGACGCCCACCTCGTGACGGCGCTCGTCCAGGGAACGCTCCGGCATCGCGCCACCGTGGACCATCATCTGACCTTCTTCGCGAGGGAGAACTGGGGCGGTCTCCCGGCCTGGATCCGCGGAGCGCTCCGCCTGGGCGCGTTCCAGATCCTCTTTCTCGACCGCATCCCGGCGCGCGCGGCTGTGGACGAGAGCGTGAAGCTGGCGAAGACGTACGGGCACCCCGGAACCGCCGGTCTCGTGAACGCGATCTTGCGCCGTCTGGCGCAGGGGGAGCGCGCGCCGCTTCCGGATCCGGGAGCCGATCCGGCCGGCTCGCTCGCGGTCCGCCATTCCCACCCGCGCTGGCTGGTGGATCGCTGGACGGCCCGTCTGGGCTCCGAAGAAGCGGAGCGACTGCTGGCCGCGAACAACGAGGAGCCCTCGGTCTCGGTCCACCCCAACCTGGCGCGGGGGACCGCCGAGGAGGTCCGCGATCGGCTGCGCGCCGAAGGCTTCGCGGCGGAGCCGGGGCGGAACGGTGGCCCCGTGTGGATCATGGGCGGCGGATTCGTTCCGTCCCGCTCGCGGGCTTTCCGTGAAGGATGGATCTCGCTCCAGGACGAGGCGGAGGCGACGGTGGTGTCGATCCTGGGTCCCGAACCCGGCGAGCGCGTGCTCGATCTCTGCGCGGCGCCGGGCGGGAAGGCGGCGCAGATCGCGGAGGCGGTGGGGCCGGAAGGGCGCCTCGTCGGGCTCGAGCGGCACGGAAGCCGAGCCAGGGCGCTCCGCGCGAATCTGCTCGAGCGTCTCCGGCTCCAGAACGTGGACGTGGTGGAAGGGGATGGAACGAAGCCGCCGTTCGGTCCCGGCTTCCACCGCGTGCTCGTCGACGCGCCCTGCTCCGGGCTGGGCGTGCTGCGGCGCCGAGCCGACGCGCGCTGGCGCAAGGACGAGTCGAGCATCCTCACCATGGCGGCGCTCCAGCCCCGGCTCCTGGGAGCGGCGGTCCCCCTGGTCCGACCCGGCGGCGTCTTGGTGTATAGTGTCTGCTCCTTGGAACCCGAGGAGACCGAAGAAGTCGTGGAATCCGTCCTCCATTCCCATCCCGAGCTCAAGGTCGAGAGCGTGGAGCGCTTCCTTCCCGCCGCGTTCCGGTCGCCCGGCCCGTTCTTCCGCGCCACCCCGCAGCGAAACGGCACCGACGGCGTCTTCGCCGCCCGCTTCGTCAAGCGGTGAGCGACTCGCTGGACGTTCGCGTGGAGCCTCCGATCGAGGAACCACCCGCGCCGCCGGTCACGCCGCCGCCGACCGAGCGGCGCCGCGGCCCGCGGTTCTCCTTCTGGTCGGGCACGCTGCTCCTCGCCGCCGTCGCCCTCCTGGGAGGATTCCTCGTCATGAACCTCGTGCTCATGCCCAGCTTCACGCGCCAGGGGGCCGAGGTCCAGGTCCCGGAGGTGACGGGGCGGAGCGAAGTCGAGGCGGAGCGCGCGCTCGCCGTCGAAGGGCTCAAGCTTTCGAAGATTTCCGAGCAGTGGAGCCCCGACATTCCGCGGGGATTCGTCATCTCGCAGGATCCGGATGCGGGCGGCGTCGTGAAGCGCGGCCGGCGGATCTCGGTGATCGTGAGCCTGGGGGCGCAGGGCACCAGCGTGCCGCTCCTGGAAGGCTCGACCACGCGCCAGGCGCAGCTCCTTCTCGAGGGAGCGGGGCTCCACTCCGGCCGTGTCGCGAAGGTCTACACGGACGAGACGAGCAAGGATCTGGTCGTGGCCTCGGACCCCCCAGGAGAGACCCTCGTCGAGCAGGGAACCGTGGTGAACCTCCTCGTGAGCCTGGGTCCGCGGCCGCAGAGCTACCTCTTGCCCGATCTCACCGGGAAGTCGGTGGAGGACGTGGGACGCGGCCTCCGCGAGGAGGGATTCCAGGTTCTCGTCCGGGAGGGAGGGCCCAGGCAAAAGGCGGGGCTGATCTCCGCTCAGGATCCCTCGCCGGGGCACCGCGTCTCGCCCCGCGATTCCATCGTCCTCTACCAGCACCCGTGACCGCGCCCCCGACCGCCGAGCTCCGGGCGCGTCGCTGGGCGCGCCCGCGGCAGAACCGCATCTGTCCCTCCATCCTCTCCGCCGACTTCGCGCGTCTCGGGGACGAGATCGCCTCCGTCGCGCGCGTGGGAGCCGATTTCCTGCACGTGGACGTCATGGACGCCCAGTTCGTGCCGAACCTCACGTTCGGCCCCATCCTGGTCCGCGCCATGCGCCGCCTCACGTCGCTTCCGCTCGACGTCCACCTCATGATCGTCGAGCCGCTGCGGCACCTCGAGGCGTTCGCGTCGGCGGGGGCGGACCACCTGATCGTGCACCTGGAGGCGGTGGAGGATCCGAAGCGCTCGCTGCGCGAGATCCGTGCCCGGGGCCTCAAGGCGGGGCTCTCGGTCAAGCCGGGAACGCCTCTGCCGCGCTACCTCGAGGCGCTTCCGGAGTGCGACGTGGCGCTCGTCATGACGGTGGAGCCGGGCCGGGGCGGGCAGGAGTTCCTCGAAGGATCCGAGAAGCGGATCGCGGCGGTCCGCGAGGCGATCGATCGGGACGGACTCGACTGCCTCCTGGGCGTGGACGGCGGCATCCATCCGGAGACCGCGGTGCGCGCGGCCCGCGCGGGGGCCGACACCTTCATCGCCGGAAACTCGATCTTCGGCACGCCCGATCCTCCCGAGGCGCTGCGCGAGCTCCGGCGCGCGCTGGAGCGCGGGTGAACGCCCTCGTCGTCGGTGGCGCGGGCTACATCGGCAGCGTGGTCGTGGAGGAGCTGGTCCGCGCGCGGCATTCGGTGATCGTCTACGACGACCTCTCCACGGGCCATCGGGACGCGATCCATCCGCTCGCGCTCCTCGTTCCGGGCGGACTCGGCGATCGGGCCAGGCTCGACGAGGCATTCCGGACGAAGGAGATCGATTGCGTCGTGCACCTCGCGGCCAAGTCGCTCGTGGGGGAGTCCGTGGAGAAGCCCGCCCTGTACGAAGAAGTGAACGTGCGGCAGGGCTCCCTGCTCCTCGACGCGATGAAGGATCACGGCGTGCGGGACATCGTCTTCTCGTCCTCGGCCGCGGTATACGACCCGGACACGCCCATGCCGCTCACCGAATCCTCCGCGCTCCGCCCCACGAATCCGTACGGTGAGACGAAGCTCCGGTTCGAGCGCCTGCTGGAGGAGCGCGCGAAGCGCGGGGAGATCCGCCACGTCTCGCTTCGCTATTTCAACGTGGCGGGCGCGAGCATCGACCGCGGTGAAGACCACCGGAACGAGACGCACCTGATTCCGCTCCTCATCGACGCCGTGCTGGGACTCCGCGGTCCGGTGTCGGTCTTCGGCCAGGACTACCCGACCGAGGACGGGACCGCGATCCGCGATTACATCCACGTGCTCGATATCGCGGACGCCCACGCGCGCGCGCTCCGGTACCTGGCCGAGGAGCGGGAGAGCCTGGCCCTGAATCTCGGCGCCGGTCGCGGGCTCTCGGTGCGCGAGGTGATCGCCGCCGTCGAGCGCGTGACCGGGCGCCGCGTTCCCACGACCGAGGGCCCGAGGCGGGCGGGGGATCCGCCGGTCCTGATTGCCTCCTCGGAGGCGGCGCGGCGCGTGCTAGGCTGGAACCCTCAGTTCGAGGACCTGACGGTGATCCTCGAGACCGCATGGGACTGGCGGAGACGCCATCCGGAGGGCTACAAGGAATGACGGCCGACGAGAAGGACCGGGAGCATCTGGAACAGGAGTCGCTGGTGTCCGTGCGCGAAGTCCCGGACGAGGCGGCGGGCACCCTCCTGTGTGATTTTCTGAAGAGCCAGGGGATCGAGGCCACCGTGGTGGCGGTCCAGATGCCCTGGCTCAGCACGCTCGAGTCGCTTCACCACGGGTACTGGGGACGCGTGGAGGTCCTGAGCAAGGACGCCGACCGCGCCCGGGAGCTGATCCGCGAGTACCTCGCGGCGACCCCGGAACCGGGCCCCGGCGAGGAGAACGCCTGAGCCCGATCGGAAAGAGCGAGGTCGCGAAGCACCCGGGGCCCGAGCTCACGCGAGGCGCCCTGACCCGGCGCGTCGAGAGCTTCCGCGGCCGCCGCGTCGTGGTGATCGGCGACGTGATCCTGGACCGCTACCTCTGGGGGGTCGCGACGCGCGTCTCGCCGGAAGCGCCGGTGCTCGTGGTGGACGTGGAGCGGGAGGAGCTTCGCCTGGGGGGCGCCGCGAACGTGGCGCAGAACGTGCGGGCCCTGGGCGCGATCCCGGTCCTGATCGGCGTCGTGGGCCTGGACCCGGCGGCGCGAAGCCTGAAACAGGAGCTCTTCGCGCGCGAGGTGGACTCGGACGGAGGCATCGTCTCGGACGAGGGGCGCCGCACCACGCTCAAGACGCGCATCATCGCGCACCACCAGCAAGTATTGCGCGCGGACGAGGAGACGCGCGAGGCGCTCGCTCCGGAGACGGTCGAGGAGCTCTGGCGGCGCGTGGAGCGGGCGCTTCCGGAAGCGGACGCGGTCCTGGTCTCCGACTACGGGAAGGGCGTCGTTTCTACGGCGCTCCTGGACCGGCTCCTGCCCGAGCTTACGCGGCGAAGGATTCCCAGCGCGGTGGATCCCAAGGAAGAGCACTTCGGGCGCTACCGGGGAGTCTCCGTGATCACGCCGAACCTCGCCGAGGCCGCGCAGGCCTGGGGTCGGAGGATCCGGACGGCGGACGACCTCATGGAGGCGGGGTTCGGCCTGCGACAGAAGCTCGAGGCGGGGGCGGTGCTGATCACGCGGGGAGAGGAGGGCATGTCGCTCTTCACCGCGGACGGGCACACGCACTTCCCCACGCGGGCCCGGCGCGTCTTCGACGTCACCGGCGCGGGGGACACGGTCGTGGCGACGATCGCGGTAGCGCTCGCGGCGCGGGCGCCGCTTCCCGAGGCCTGCGTGCTCGCGAACCACGCCGCGGGCCTGGTCGTGGCCGAGCTCGGCACGGCCGCCGCTTCCGCGGCGATGCTCGTGGACTCGCTCGAGGATCTGCCCGTTGGGTGAGATCCTCACGCTCGAGGAGGCCAAGCGACGGCGGGCGGCCGCGCGCGCCCTGGGACGGCGCTTCGTCTTCACGAACGGTTGCTTCGACCTCATCCATCCCGGCCACACCGAGCTGCTCCGCCGGGCGCGGAGCCTGGGGCACTATCTCCTCGTGGGGCTCAACTCCGACCGCTCCGTGCGCGCGATCAAGGGCGAGGGCCGCCCCACCCAGGGAGAGCAGGCGCGCGCCCAGGTCGTGGCCTCGCTCGCGAGCGTGGACTACGTGGTGCTCTTCGACGAGGACACGCCGCTCCTCCTGATCCAGGAGCTCCTGCCCGACATCCTGGTCAAGGGGGGGGACTACGCGCCTTCCAGCGTCGTCGGCAAGGCCGAGGTGGAGATGGCCGGCGGCAAGGTCCAGGTCATCCCCCTGGTCCCGGGGTTCTCCTCCTCGCAGATCACCGAGCGGATCCGCTCCACCCGGCCCTGACGCAGCCTCGGGCCGAGGCTTGACAGACCCCCTGAGGTACCGCTAAGCTGTTGCGGTTCCCTAACGTAGTGCATCTACGTAGTGCCTAGTGCGATCCCCCCGGCTTGTCCCACTGCGGCGAGCGGCTCGAAGCTACGCCGCACTGGTGGACTGGCGGCCCTTGCACAGAGACCCTTGAAGGAGGTGTGCCTCGAGTGAGTAAGCGACGAGTGGTGATCATGGGCGCCGGCGGGCGCGATTTTCACAACTTCAACATGTTCTTCAAGAAGAGCCCCGAATACCACGTGGTGGCCTTCACCGCATCCGCACAGATCCCCGGTATCGACGACCGGCGCTATCCGCCGTCGCTGGCCGGGAGCCGCTACCCCAAGGGCATCCCGATCGTCTCCGAGCAGGAGCTGCCCGAGCTGATCCGCGAGCACGACGTGGACGAGGTAGTCTTCGCGTACAGCGACGTCTCCCACGAATACGTCATGCACAAGGCTTCCTGGATCGCCAGCCTGGGGTGCGATTTCTCCCTCATGGGGCCCAAGGCGACCCAGCTCCGGAGCAAGACTCCGGTCATCGCCGTGAACGCCGTGCGCACCGGCGCGGGCAAGAGCCAGACCACGCGCAAGGTGTGCGAGGTGCTGAAGGCGATGGGGAAGCGCGTCGTGGCCATCCGCCACCCGATGCCGTACGGGGACCTGTCCCGCCAGGGCGTCCAGCGCTTCGCCACCTATGCGGACCTGGACCGGCACCACTGCACGATCGAGGAGCGGGAGGAGTACGAGCCGCACCTGGACCGCGGCACCATCGTCTACGCCGGCATCGACTACGCGGAGATCCTGCGCGAGGCGGAGCGCGAGGCGGACGTCATCGTCTGGGACGGCGGCAACAACGACTTCTCCTTCATCAAGGCGGACCTCCAGATCGTGGTCGCGGACCCGCATCGGCCGGGGCACGAGCGCACCTACCATCCCGGTGAGATCAACGTGCGGCTGGCCGACGTCGTGGTGATCAACAAGGAGACCACGACCGACTACGAGAACGTGGAGGCCGTGCGCCGGAGCGTCGAGGAGCTGAATCCCCGCGCCACCATCGTGGACGCCGCGTCGCCCATCACCGTGGACCATCCCGAATGGATCCGCGGGAAGCGCGCGCTCGTCATCGAGGACGGACCGACCTTGACCCACGGCGAGATGAAGTACGGAGCGGGGGTGATCGCGGCGCGGCGGCACGGAGCGAGCGAGATCGTGGATCCCCGCCCGTGGCTCGTGGGGGGGATGAAGGACACCTTCAAGCAGTACCCCGGGATCGGCGCCCTCCTGCCCGCGATGGGCTATTCCAAGGAGCAGATCCGGGACATGGAGAAGACGATCAACGCGACCGCGTGCGACGTGGTGGTGGTGGCCACGCCCATCGACCTCCGCCGCCTCGTGAACATGAAGCGCCCGGCCGTCCGCGTGGGCTATGAGCTCGAGGAGATCGGGCGGCCGAAGCTCGAGGATCTGATCCGGGCGTGCCTGGATCGCCTCACATCGACTTCGCTCCATCGCGGCGGCCTCAAGAAGGCCGCCCGCAAGTCCCCGCGCGTGAGAGGGAAGAGTTGAATCTTCACGAATACCAGTCCAAGGAGCTCTTCCGCGCCGCGGGAATCCCGGTGCCGCCGGGCGAGGTGGCGTCGGGTGTGGAGGAAGCGGTCCGGATCGCGGAGCGTTTCGGCTATCCGGTCGTCGTGAAGGCGCAGGTCCTGATCGGCGGCCGGGGCAAGGCCGGGGGCGTCAAGGTGGTGGGGAGCCCCCAGGAGCTCGCGCTCGCGGCCGGCCGCATCCTGGGCATGGACATCCGGGGGCTCACGGTGCGCCGCGTGCTGATCACGCCCTCCGCGGACATCGACCGCGAGTACTACGCGGGGCTCGTGCTCGACCGGAAGAACGAGATGCCGCTCCTCATGGTCAGCCCGGCGGGCGGCATCGACATCGAGGAGGTCGCGCGCACCTCTCCCGGGAAGATCCTCAGGATTCCGATCGATCTCCGCGGGCTCCCCCCCTACCGGGCGCGCGCGGCGGCCCGATTCCTCGACAAGGATCCGGCCATCCAGAAGCAGATCGCTCCCATCCTGACGCGGCTGGTCCGCGTCTACCGCGATCAGGACGCCTCGCTGGCCGAGATCAATCCGCTCGTGGTCACGAAGGAAGGGAAGGTGCAGGCGCTCGACGCCAAGGTCGTGCTCGACGATTCCGCGCTGGACCGCCATCCCGACCTCGCCGCGATGCGGGACCTCGAGGCCGAGGATCCGGACGAAGTCGAGGCGAGGTCGAAGGGGCTCTCGTACGTGAAGCTGGACGGCTCCATCGGCTGCGTCGTGAACGGCGCGGGCCTCGCGATGGCCACCATGGACCTGATCCAGTACCACGGCGGGAAGCCGGCGAACTTCCTCGACATCGGCGGCTCCTCGAATCCGGAAAAAGTGGAGGCGGCCATGGGCATCCTGACCCGCGACGCGCGCGTGCGGGCGGTGCTCTTCAACATCTTCGGGGGCATCACGCGCTGCGATGACGTGGCGCGTGGGCTCCTCGTAGCACTCGATCGGCTGAGCGTCCGGATCCCGATCGTGATCCGCCTCACGGGAACGAACGAGAAGGAAGCGCGCGAGCTTCTGAGCCAGCGCGGGATGATCGCGCTGAGCGACATGGACGAAGCGGTGCGCGCCGTCATCGCGCGCGCGGCGGAGGCGGCGTGAGCGTTCTCATCGGACGCCACACCAGAGTTGTGGTCCAGGGCATCACCGGCCGCGACGGCTCCTTCCACACGCGCGGCATGCTCGACTACCGGACGCAGGTGGTCGCCGGGGTGACGCCGGGCAAGGGAGGGGAGCGGGTCCACGGGGTTCCGGTGTTCGACTCGGTGGAGCAGGCCGTCGCGAAGACCGGCGCCAATTGCTCCGTGATCTACGTTCCCGCGGCGCTCGCGCAGGACGCGATCTACGAGGCCGTGGATTCGGGCATTCCGCTCGTGGTGTGCATCAGCGAGGGGATCCCGGTGCGCGACATGGTGGAAGTCTCGGCCTACCTGAGCGGCCGCCCGTCGAGGCTCGTCGGGCCGAATTGCCCGGGCCTGATCTCGCCGGGCCTCTCCAAAGTGGGCATCATGCCGGGCTCGATCGTGAAGCCCGGGAAGATCGGAGTCGTGAGCCGCAGCGGCACCCTGACGTACGAGGTGGTGTGGCAGCTGACGCGCGCGGGCCTCGGCCAGTCGACGTGCATCGGGATCGGCGGGGACCCGATCGTGGGGACCCGGTTCCAGGACATGCTCGCCCTCTACGAGCAGGATCCCCATACCTCGGCGATCGTCCTGATCGGCGAGATCGGAGGAAGCGACGAGGAAGACGCGGCACAGCTGATCCGGCGCTCCATCACGAAGCCGGTGGTCGCGTTCGTCGCGGGGCAGACCGCGCCTCCCGGGAAGCGCATGGGCCACGCGGGGGCCATCGTGTCCGGAGGCTCGGGAACCGCCCAGGAGAAGATGGCTCGATTCCAGGAGGCAGGGATTCCGGTCGCGAAGACGCCGTCCGAGATCCCGGGCCTGATCGCGGCCGCGCTCCAGCCGCGCCGGAAGGCGAAGCTCAAACTCGTGCGGAAGCCGAAACGAGCCGCCGCGAAACCAAAGCGTGCCACGAAATCGAAACGACCGGCCGCGCGGCGTCGCGGCCGCTGAGAGGAGTCCACCTGGACGAGACGCTCTTCATGATCAAGCCCGACGCCGTGCAGGCGCACAAGGTCGGGGCCATCCTGGCCGAGGTCGAGAAGGCGGGGTTCGAGATCCTGGACATGCGCTTCGTGCGCCTCACGCCCAGGGACGCCCGGCTCTTCTACGCGGTCCACGAGGGGAAGCCGTTCCTGGACGAGCTGGTCACGTTCATGTCCTCGGGCCCCGCGGTGCCGGTCCGGCTCCGGCGCGAAAACGCCGTCCTCAAGCTCCGGGAGGTGATCGGCGCCACGGACCCCAAGGAGGCCCGACCGGGCACCGTCCGGGCTCTCCACGCCGAGAGCAAGGGCAGGAACGCGGTCCACGCCTCCGATTCCCCCGAATCCGCCCGCGCCGAGATCGAATTCTTCTTCGGAGACGGATCCACCCGCCGGTAATCTAAAGACATATGGACCTCAAGCTACATGAGATCGACGAGGGGCAAAGCGAGCTCACGCTCGAAGTTCCGGCCGCGACGGTCGGGATCGAGCGGAGGGACGCGGAGCTCGAGGGACCTCTCCGGATCTGGCTCAGCCTGGACCGCCGCGGGGACGAGATCTGGGTCCGAGGCAGCATCCATACCATTGCGCTGCAACAATGTAGCCGCTGCCTCGTCGACTTTTCCCAAATTCTCGAATTGGAGTTCGAGGTATTCTGTGCTAAGTTGCCGTCCGCCCGCACGATGAGCCCCAAAGCCCTGGACGAGGAGGATGGAGGGGTCCATTTCCACGACGGCCACGTGCTCTCCATCGACAGCGAGATCCGGGAGGCGGTACTGCTGGGCCTCCCCATGAGGCCGCTCTGCCGTGAAGCGTGCGCGGGCCTGTGCCCGCGATGCGGCGAGGACCGGAACCTCGGGGCGTGCCGCTGTGTCCAGGCGGCCGCGGGTTGATGCCGAAGGAACCGCTTCGCGCTCCACGGCCTGAGACCCTCTCACAACCAGAATCGAGGAATCATGGCAGTACCCAAGAGAAGACACTCGAGCACCCGCGGCAAGAAGCGCCGCACGAACTGGAAGCTCGCGATGCCCTCCCGGTCGCTTTGTCCCCACTGCAGCCAGCCCAAGCTGCCGCACCGCGTGTGCGGCCATTGCGGCTACTACGCTGGCGAAGAAGTGATCTCGCAGGAGGCGTCGAAGAGCACGTAGGGGCGGCGGGCACGGGGCCAAGGTGAGCGATCGAGTCGGACGGCCGGTCATCGGGGTGGACGCCATGGGAGGCGACCTCGCCCCCGGCGTGGTGATCCAGGGCGCCATCGAAGCGACGCGGGAAGCCGCGGGAGCCTTCGAGGTCGTCCTGATCGGCGACGAGGCGCGCGTGCGCGAAGAGGCCGCGCGGCTGCACGTCGCCTCCTCCCTGCCGTCCGTGATCCACGCCTCCGAGAGCGTGGAGATGGGGGAATCGGCCGCGACGTCGGTTCGCAAGAAGAAGGACTCCTCGATCAACATCGCCGCGCGCCTCGAGAAGGAACGCCGCACGAACGCCATGGTCTCGGCGGGGAACACGGGCGCGGTCGTGGCGGCCGCCCTCTTCGGCCTCGGGCGCATCGAATCGGTGCAGCGCCCCGCCATCGCCACCGTGCTCCCGACGCCGCAGGGCAACGTCGTCATCCTGGACGTCGGCGCGACGTCGGACTGCAAGCCGTACCATCTCCACCAATTCGCGATGATGGGAAGCATCTATGCGCGGCTCGTGCTCCACGTGGAGCGGCCCCGCGTCGGGCTCCTGAACATCGGGGAGGAGGCGGAGAAGGGTAGCGAGCTCTACTACGAGGCGCATCAGCTCCTGAAACAGAGCCCCGTCCACTTCGTCGGAAACGTCGAGGGCCGCGACATCATCCTCGGCACCGCCGACGTGGTCGTGTGCGACGGGTTCGTGGGCAACGTGTTGCTGAAATTCGCGGAGAGCGTGATCCCGAGCGTGGGAAACATGATTCGAGACGAGATTCGAAGCGATCCTTTGAGCATGCTCGCGGGGCTGCTCTTGAAGCCGGCGTTCCGGCGCCTGAAGCGCCGCATGGACTACGCGGAGGTCGGGGGGGCGCCGCTCCTGGGCGTGGACGGAAACTGCATCATCGCGCACGGCCGCAGCAACGCCCGCGCGATCAAGAACGCCATCCGCGCCGCCGCGAAGTGCGCCGAGGCCCGCGTGGCCGACTTCATCCGCGAGGATCTGCAGCGCCTGGCGCCGGAGGCCGCGTGATGATCGCTCCCGCCCGGGACGTGCACATCATCGGGGTCGGCTCCTGCACCCCGGAGCGCGTGCTCACGAACCGCGATCTCGAGAAGATCGTGGACACGTCGGACGAGTGGATCACGTCGCGCACCGGCATCAAGGAGCGGCGCATCGCCGATCCGGACACGCCGGCCTCCGCGCTCGCCACCGAAGCAGCCCGGCGCGCGCTGGCCGACGCCGGGATCCAGGGTTCGGAGATCGATCAGATCATCGTGGGCACGGTGACGGGGGACCGGCCGTTCCCCTCGACGGCCTGCCTCGTTCAGGACCGGCTCGGCGCGACCTCGGCCTACGCCTTCGACATCTCGGCCGCGTGCTCCGGGTTCCTGTACGCGCTCTCCCTCGCGCGCACCCAGGTCGCGTCCCAAGTCGCGGACACGGTGCTCGTGGTGGGGGTCGAGACGCTCTCCAAGATCGTGGACTGGACGGACCGGAACACGTGCGTCCTCTTCGGCGACGCGGCGGGCGCGGTGGTGCTGCGCTCCACGGGCCAGCCGGGCGGGATCCTCGCCACCAAGCTCCACAGCGACGGATCCCTCGTGAATCTGCTGGAGATGCCGGGGGGCGGATCGCTCCATCCCGCGTCGCACGAATCGGTGGACCAGAAGCTCCACTACATCCGCATGAGCGGAAACGACGTGTTCAAGTACGCGGTGCGCGCGATGGAATCGGTGGCGTGTGAAGCGCTGGAGGCGGCGGGCCTGAAGCCCGAGGAGCTGGACCTCCTGGTGCCGCATCAGGCGAACTATCGAATCATCGACGCCACGGCGCGGCGGCTGGGGCTCCCGATGGAGAAGGTCTTCGTCAACCTGGACCGGTACGGCAACACCTCTTCCGCCTCGATCCCACTCGCGCTGGACGAGGCCAAGCGGCAGGGCCGGATCAAGCCGGGGCAGCTGGTGGAGATGGTGACGTTCGGCGGCGGGTTCACGTGGGCGGCGGCGGTGGTGCGCTGGTGATCCGGATCGCATTCCTGTTTCCGGGCCAGGGCTCGCAGGCGGTGGGGATGGGGAAGGCGCTCGCCGAACGCTATCCCGAGGCGCGCGAGGTGTTCGAGCGCGCGGACCAGGTGCTGGGCTTCCCGCTCTCCACGCTCTGCTTCACGGGACCGATCGAGGAGCTGACCCGGACCGAGAACACGCAGCCGGCGCTTCTCGTGACCAGCGTCGCGGCGGCGCGCGTGCTGGAGCGGCGAGGCGTTCACGCCTCGGCCGGAGCGGGACACAGCGCCGGCGAGTTCGCGGCGCACGTGGCGGCGGGATCGCTCTCCTTCGAGGACGGTCTCCGGCTCATTCGCCGGCGCGGCGAGCTCATGGCGGGCGCCGGGAAGGAGCGCCCCGGATCGATGACGGCCGTGCTGGGTCTCGACGCGGCGGCGATCGAGGGCGTTCTCCGCGCGGTGGGAAAGCCCCACGACATCGCGGCGGCGAATTTCAACTCGCCGGGACAGGTGGTGCTCTCCGGAACCCCCGAGGCCCTGGAACGTGCGACCGAGGAGGCGAAGAAGGCGGGCGCGAAGAAGATCGTGCCGTTACAGGTATCGGCGGCCTTCCACTCGCCGCTCATGGAGGGCGCCGCGCGCGGATTGGCCGAGGCGCTGGACCAGGTGGAGATCCGCCCCGCGCGATTTCCCATCGTCGCGAACGCGACCGCGCGTCCGGCGCAGTCGCCCGACGAGATCCGGGTCACGCTCCGGGAGCAACTACTGCGTCCCGTGCTCTGGGAGCAGTCGGTGCGCGAGCTCCTGGGCCAGGGGGTGCGGCGTTTCGTGGAGGTCGGGCAGGGGCGCGTGCTGCGCGGCCTCGTGAAGGCCGTGGACCGCGAGGCGTCGCTCTTCGGCAGCGAGGATCCGGATTCCGTGGAGGCCACCGTCCAGGCCCTCGAGGGGGTGGCCGCCTGAACCGAGTGGCGGTCGTGACCGGTGGCGGGAAAGGAATCGGCCGCGCGATCGCGTCCCGGCTCTCGGGGGGCGGCGCGAAGGTCGTGCTCTCGGGCCGGGACCAGGCTGCGCTCGACAAGGCCGTGGACGAGCTCCGGTCCCGGGGGGGCGAGGCCCTCGCGGTGCCTGGAGACGTCTCCAAGGCCGAGGACGCGGACCGTCTCTGCGCGAAGACGCTCGAGGCGTTCGGAAGCGCGGACATCCTGGTCAACAACGCCGGCGTGACCCGGGATAACCTCGTGATGCGCTTGAGCGAGGAGGACTGGGATCTGGTGATGGACACGAATCTCAAGGGCAGCTTTCTCTGCATCAAGGCCTTCACCCGTCCTATGATGAAACAGCGCTGGGGCCGGATCGTGAACGTGAGCTCGGTGGTGGGGCTGATCGGGAACCCGGGGCAGGCCAATTATGTGGCATCGAAAGCGGGTCTCATCGGCCTGACGAAGGCCGTTGCGAAGGAACTGGCGTCACGCCATATTACTGTGAATGCAGTAGCTCCGGGCTTCATCGAAACGGCGATGACGTCCGGTTTGAACGAGAAGGTGCGTGATGCCCTTCAGGCGCAGATCCCGCTCGGACGCCTGGGATCTCCGGAAGACGTCGCCCACGCGGTGGCGTTTCTGTGCTCGGAAGAGGCGGGCTACGTGACCGGTCAGGTGCTGTCGGTCGACGGCGGGATGAGGATGTGAATCGGTCGGATTCCATGGGGAATCCACAAGGGAGGTGACGCAGGGAATGGCCTCATTCAGTGAAGACCGGGTCAAGCAGATCATCGTGGATCAGCTGGGCGTTGCGCCCGAGCAGGTGACGCCCGAGGCTTCGTTCATCGACGACCTCGGAGCGGACTCACTCGACACCGTGGAGCTCGTGATGGCCCTCGAGGAGGAGTTCGACATCGAAATTCCGGACGAGGACGCCGAGAAGATGACCACGGTGGCGGACGCCATCAAGTATCTGGAATCGCACGTGCCGAAGAACGCCTGATTCGGCCCCGCCCGGGACGCACGGTCCCGCGCGGACGGGAGCACAGGCGGAGAAATCGAGAGAACGTTCGTGACGCATCGGAGAAATGGCGGAAGCCCTCGCCGGGTAGTCGTGACCGGGCAGGGCGTCGTCTGCCCGCTCGGGAACACCGTCGAGGAATTCTGGAAGCGGCTGATCGCCGGGGAGTCCGGCATCGGTCCGGTGACGCGCTTCGACACCGCGGCCTACGGCACCCGAATCGCCGGCGAGGTGCGCGGGTTCAAGCCGGAAGACGTGATGGACCGGAAGGACATCCGCCGCACGGATCTCTTCGTGCAGTTCGCGATCGCGGCGACGGCGCAGGCGATGGTCCAGGCCAAGGTGAAGGACGGCGGGGTCGACCCCAATCGCTTCGGCGTGATCGTGGGATCGGGCATCGGCGGCATCGCGACCTTCGAGGACCAGCACCGCACCCTTCTCGAGAAGGGCCCGAACCGCGTCAGCCCGTTCTTCATTCCCATGATGATCTCGGACATGGCCTCGGGCCAGGTGTCGATCCAGTTCGGCGCCAAGGGCCCGAACTACTGCACCGTGTCGGCGTGCTCCTCGGGCGCCCACGCGGTCGGCGAAGCGTTCCGGATCATCCAGAACTCCGAAGCGGACGTCATGATCGCGGGAGGCGCCGAAGCGCCGGTGACTCCGATTTCGTTCGCGGGATTCTGCTCCATGAAGGCGATGTCCACCCGAAACGACGATCCGACCCGAGCCTCCCGTCCCTTCGATTCCGAGCGTGACGGATTCGTGATGGGGGAGGGCGCGGGAATCCTGATCCTGGAAGAGTACGAGCACGCGAAGAAGCGCGGTGCCGCGATTCTGGCCGAGATCGTCGGTTACGGAGCAACGGGAGATGCCCATCATATGACCGCTCCTGCCCCTGAGGGTGAGGGCGCGGCGCGGGCCATGCGGGCGGCCATGTGCGATTCCGGGATGCAACCGACGGAATTCGGATACGTGAACGCCCACGGCACTTCCACACCACTCAACGACAAATTCGAAACCCAAGCCATCAAGTCGGTATTCGGCGACCACGCCGGTCGCGTGGCCGTCAGCTCGACGAAGTCGATGACGGGACACCTGCTCGGAGCCGCCGGAGGACTGGAGACGATCATCTGCGTCCTCGCGCTCGAGCGGGGGGTTCTGCCTCCCACCATCAACTACGAGCATCCGGATCCCGACTGCGATCTCGATTACGTCCCCAATACCGCGCGTCAGGTCGAACTGCGGGCGGCCCTATCCAACTCCTTGGGCTTTGGCGGGCACAACGTCACCCTGGCGTTATCGAGATCCGTGGCATAGGAGGGTCCTTAGGGATCCCGATCATCGTGAAATTATTGAGAATGCTGTTTGGACTGGACAAGACTCCGGCTCCGGGGCCCACCCGGCCCGGAGGCCGTGATTTCGATCTACGCGGATTCGAAGCCATCGTTCACTATCGCTTTCGCGACCCCGAGCTGGCCCGCCAGGCGCTGACCCACCGCTCCTACCTCCACTCGCTTCCCGATCGGGAAAAAGGAGGAGGCGAATCCAACGAGCGCATGGAGTTCCTCGGCGACTCGGTCGTCGGCCTGGTCGTGAACGAATTCCTCTACCGGAAGTTCACGTCGCTGCGCGAAGGGGAGCTGACGAAGATGAAATCGCTCCTCGTGAGCCGGGTGATCCTCTCCCGCACGGCCAAGCTGATGGGCCTCGGAGACTACATCCTGCTCAGCGAGGCGGAGACGGGCTCGGGCGGGCGTGACCGCGCGTCCATCCTGGCCGATACGCTGGAAGGCGTGATCGGTGCCGTCTACCTGGACGGCGGACTCGAGCCGGCGCGCCGGCTGACCGAGCGGCTGCTCCTGCGCCAGGTGCACGAGATCCTGAGCGACGCGAATCTCGCGAACTACAAGAGCATGCTGCAAGAGTACGTGCAGGGCGAGTTCAAGACCCACCCGCAGTACCGGATCTCGAGCGAGATCGGTCCCGACCACGAGAAAGTCTTCACGGTCGAGGTGGTCGTGAATCAGAAAGTCCTGGGCCGCGGCCACGGGAGCAACAAGAAGGAAGCGGAGCAGGAGGCGGCGCGGGACGCGCTCCTCCACTTCGAGAAAATCGTCCGCAACGAGAAGGGCCAGGACCACCGTCGCCGCCGCCGGCGGGGCGGCCGGGGCCGCCGCTCGCGGGGCGGGCGGAGCCAGGGTCCAGGCGGCCACCAGGGCGGGGGCCGCGACTCACGCATGGACCGCGAGCCCCGGGCCGATCGGGAGCCTCGGGCCGATCGGGAGCCGCGCGAGCGCCGGGAGCCGGAGGGGGAAAAGTCCCCGTGGGCGGCGTCCCACTTGCAGTCCGAGTCGTGATGCTGGTATAATCCACGCGTCGTCTCGACAGGGGAGGAAGGCGTCCGCGCCTTCCTCCATTCTTTTGCATTGTACGGAGACGACAACGTGGTCGGCGTTCATCGAAGCATCCCACTCGTAGCCCTTCTCGGCGCGCTTCTCGCGGCGCCCGCCTCTTCCCGCGCCGACGTCGCGCCGTTCCATCTCATCCCGCCGAAGCTCGAGCTCCTCGCGCGCTCCAGCCTCGCCCAGGAGACGGGCGATCTGGAGGGGGCGAAGCGCTGGGCTCTGGAGCTCTCCACCGCCGATCCCGGCTCGAGCTACGCCGCCTCACGGCTGGCGCAGCTCTTCGAGTCGGCGGGAGACGATACCGAGGCGCTCACGTGGGGAGACCGGGCGCTCTCCCTCGACAGCCTGAACCAGGATGCCGCGATGCTCGTCGGACGCATGCGGCTCCGCGCGGGGGAGGCGGGCGTCGCCGTGAAGGCTCTCACGCCACCGCTCCGACTCCTGGGCGCCCGCCCCGAGGTCTACGCGCTGAGGGCTCTCGCCCATGAGCTGAACAAGAATTACGAGGCTGCGCTGGCGGATCTGAAGCGCACGGGAGAGCTGCTCCCCGATTTCGGGTGGGTGGCGACCGGCGTGCTGGCCATGGCCCTCGAGGACGGTCGCCTGGACGAAGCGTCCCAGGCGCTCGAGCTGGCGCTCGAGATCAACCCGGACGACCCCCGGACCTTGGGCCTGGGTGTCGAGCTGGCGCGTCGCAGGGGGGACCGGGCGCTGGAGGAGCGACTTCTCCGCCGGCGTACCGAAGCTGACGACGCGCTCCCCGAGCAGGTCGCCGCGTATGCCTCGTTCCTGTTCCGAGAAGGGGACGGGAGGACCGCCGAGGCCTTTCTCCTGGCCATGGCGAAGCGTGGCTTCGATCCCATCGACGCCCGCGTCGGTGCCGCGCGCGCGCTCCTCCGGGACGGTGACTACCAGGCGGCCCTCTCGGCGCTGAAGCCGATCGAGAAGAATCCCACGGCCCTCCCGGTGCGGGGACGAGTCCTCGTGGCGCTCTCGGACGTGAAGGGGGCGCTCCGATGCTACCGCCTGCTGGGCCGGCTGCGCACCCTCGCCCAGGAAGAGTCCTTGATGGCGGCGTATCTCGAGATCAAGGCCGGGGATCGCAGGGTGGGGGTGGCGACCCTGGAGCATGTGCGGGAGGGACTGTTCCTGAATCCGCGCCGTATCCTGGTGGGCGCTCTCTGCTACATGCTCCTCCACCACCCCGAGGAGGCCGTCTCCCTGATGCGGGAGGGGGCCACTCGCGGCGTCGACAGCCCCATGCTCTACGCCGAACTGGGCCAGACGGCTGTGTCCATTGGCGATAGCCTTGTGGCGGAGTGGGCCTTCCAGAAGCTGAACAGCCTGGGCGGGGAGAATTCCGAGTGCCTTTACTTCCTGGCGGCATCAGATCTGAATCAGGGAGCCCTGGACCGGGCGGTCCAGAGACTCGGTCGGGCCGTCGAGCTCGACCCGGCCAATGGCCGGGCCCTGGCGCTCCTGGGCACCATACGTTACAATATGGGGCAACTGGAGTTAGCGAGAGACCTGCTGCGGCGGGCGGTTCGATGCCGTGACACGGGGCAGGACGCCGAGCTGATGCTGGGGCGCGTCTGCAGAGCCCTGAGGCTCGATCGCGAGGCCAGGGAGGCCGAATCCCGAGCCCGCGAAAAACGTCCCACCTCGGGCCCGGCAGGGCTCACCCTCTTCTCCAAGCCGTAAGAACTCGCCTCGTCCCGGAACTGGCAAGCACGCCGTGGGGTACGGCTTTCCACGGAGAGTGATGCCCAGCGAGCTGCGTCTAGTGAAGAAGCTCGAACTTGCCGAGCTGACCGATGAAGACGTCATGGAGCGCTGTGCCCTGGGCTCCGAGACGGCCTTCCGTGCGCTCGTCCAAAGGTATCGCTCGCGGATCATGAACCTCGTGTGCCGGTTCATCAACGACCGGGACCGGGCGGAAGAGATCAGCCAGGAGGTGTTCCTCCGGGTCTATCGAAACCGCGAGCGCTATCGCAAGAGCGGCAAGTTCTCCACCTGGATCTTCACGATCGCGGTCAACCTGACCAAGAACGAGATCCGGAGCCGCGTCCGGCACAAGGGCACGTTCAGCCTGGACGCGATGGAAGAGGATTCCGGAGGGCAAGGGCTCGCGTTCCCCGATCTGAAGCCCCTGCCCGACGAAGACCTGAACGCGAGCGAGATCCGCCGACGCGTGGCGGAGGCGCTCGAAAAGATTCCGGCCCGATATCGCGAGGCCGTGGTGCTTCGCGACATCGAGGGCCTGAGCTACGAGGAAGTGGGTGAGATCCTCCGCATCCCGGGCGGAACCGTGCGGTCGCGCATCAATCGCGCCCGGCTGATGCTCAAGGAGCGACTCAAGCCGCATCTGAATCTGGAGGACGCATGAACTGCCGGTCGGCCGAGTCCTTGTTCTCGTCCTACATCGAAGACGAGATCAGCCAGGAGGAGCGTCGCCATCTCGAGGCGCACTTCATGGGCTGCCGTCGCTGCTCCCTCGCCATCCGCGAGGTGAGGGCGACCCTGTCGATGCTCGAGCGCATGCCGCTGGTCCAGCCCAGCGCTCATTTCGACGAAGACGTCTACGCGAGGGTCCGCTCCGGGGAAGGACTGCGTCCGACGGCCCGGGAAGTGATCCTCGAGCTGCTCGCGCCGCTCCGTCCGAGAACGTGGATCGCGGCCGGCGCCGGCGTTTCGGCCGCGGTCGTGGCGCTCGCGCTCTCGCCCGTCGGCCAGACCTTCTTGCATTCCGGTACCGCGTGGACCCAGGCGTCCCGGACTCCGGCCCGGACGGAGAGCGCCGTCCCATCGCCCTCCGTCGTCGTCGCGCCCCCGGCTTCGGTACCCGCTCCGGGTCCGACCGGGGCCGAGAGGACCGACTCGCCCGGAGCTTCGGTTCGTCGCGTCGCTCCGGTGGTGGCGAGCGCGTCCCTCCGGAGCTCGACACAGCAAGATTCCATCGTGGACGGACGGATCCCGCGCCAGCGCTTCACCGATGAGATCATCAACGATCAGTTCTATCTGGAGCGCGGTCTGGAAGGACAGCAGCAGAATCCTTCCATGGTTCCCGTCAACGAGACCCAGGACGACGGCGTCTACATCATTTTCTAGGCGCGGCGCCTGAGTCGGAGCGCTTCACCGATGCCCGTGATCCGAGTCCGGCCCCGGACCTTCGCCCATCTGCTGGGAGCGGCCACCGCGTTCGTGGCGCTCCTCGCGCTTTCCTCGCATGCGCGGGCGGCGACCATCCTTCCGCTCCGTTCCGAAGAAGCCACCCTGCTCATCGGAGTCGATTCCGCGCGCACGAGCGTCGTGACCATGGTCGCGGTGCCCGGACCCGAAGGGAGGCGCCCCGACCGGCCGCTGCGCCGCCTCATCGGAACCGCGGTCGTGCTGAGCGCGCACCGCCTCCTGACCACCGCGAGCCTCGCGATCCCGGGGGGCTCCTTCAGCGTGCTCCTGGCGGACGGGCTGAAGCGGGAAGCCCATCTTCGGGGCGTCGATCGCCAGTCCAACATCGCGCTCTTCTCGGTGGAGGGTCCGGCGCTGACGCCGCTCCGCCAAGCCTCGCCGCAGTCCATCGCGCCGGGGTCCTGGGTCGCGGTGATCTCCAACGTCAGCGTGACCCAGCCCAGGATCAGCCTGGGGCAGGTCGTCGTCCGGGGCGAGCGCGTGGACTTTCCGTATTCCGGGGACATCGTGGAGATCGAGGCGTCCTCGTACCCCGGCGCAAGCGGCGGGGCCGTCCTGAACGAGGTCGGCGACTGGGTCGCGATCGTCGTGGGCCGCGCGACGAAGACGTCGGACCGCGCCTCGGCGCCGGTCGCGGACCCCGAGGAGGGCGGCCGAAGGGAAACGGGCGATCTCCTGATCGCGCTTCCCGTGGATCAGCTCCAGCACATCGCCGAGGATCTCGAGGCCTACGGAAGCGTCCGGCGCGCGTTTCTGGGGATCCAGATGCGCCGCGGCGTCCTGGCCGACAGCCTGGGCGTTCTCGTGGAGGGCGTCGTCCCGAAAAGCCCGGCGGAGCGATCCGGGCTTCGCGCCGGAGACCGCATCCTCGCCGTCGAAAGCACGCCGGTCCACTCCAGCGAGGAGATCACCTCGATCGTGCGCCCGATGCGGCCCGGGGAAGAGATCGAGATGACGATCTCCCGAGGCTCCGACATCTTCCCCCTTCGGGCCACGCTCGAATCCGCCGTGCGGGTGCCCGCCATGCCTCGCCCCCCCAAGGACGACGAGCTGGACAGCCTGAAGCGCTCGCTCCAGAACCTGGAGCACGAGACCGGCAAGGTCGAGGAGCGCATCAAGGAGCTCGAAGGAAACCCGCGCGGGCGCTAGGCCCCTGTGGTAGCCTGCCGCGCATCATGACGCGCGCGGCTCTGAGGATTCTCCTCCCGCTGTTCGCGATCGCCTGCGCCGCCTGCGGCGGCCGTCCCTTCGCCGAGGGCGGAAGCCGCGAGATCACGGTCGTCACCTCCCTACCCGCCGATAGCCCCGAGGTCCTCTTCCTCCGCGCGGTTCTGGAGCGTCCCGCGATCCGCATCGAGGACGAGGCCGCCTACGCCGTTCGCGTCGCTTCGCCGGCGGACTCGCGCGTCTACCGCGCGCGCAACGTGCTCTTCCTGGGATACGGTCCGAAGCGCTCGATCCCGGAGCCGCTCCTCCCTCTGGTTCGCCTCGGAGCGGGCGTCCACGCGCCGTTCGTGTTCGCTCCCGATCTCTGGCTTCGGGGTCAGGCAGCGGGACTGTTCTGGGCGGCCGCCCGGGACAGCCTCCTCCCTCTCCTGCTTCAATACCAGAACCGCCTCTTCCTCGAGCTGGACCGCGCCACGTTCGGCACGGTTCGGACGCGCCTTCTGGCGCTGCCGCGCGACGCCGAGTCGGAGCGCCGGCTCCGGCGCCTCCTCGGATTCAGCCTGCGCGTTCCGCGCGGCTACGACGTGCGCATCGACGCGAAGACCCACGCCGCCCTGCTTCTGGATTCCGGACCGCCGGCTCGGCTCCTCCGCGTCGCGGCGGTGCCCGAGCGAGCCCCCGAGGCCGATCTCGAGGCCGTCCGGTCCGCCCTCGCGCGCACGTTCCGACCGCACGAGCGCACGCTCGAGATCCAGGATCCCACGCTCACGAGCGGCGAGATGGCCGGGGCGCGACGCCAGATCCACGGGCGCTGGGAGGACGCGCAGGTGAGCGCCGCGGGACCCTATCGCTTCTACGAGATCTCCCGCGACGGACGGCGCTACTACGTGGACCTCGCGGTCTTCGCGCCGGGCCGGCCGAAGCTTCCCTACCTGCGCGAGCTCCAGGCGATCGCGGAGACGATCTCCGCCCGATGATCCTCGTCTCGACGGCCCGCGAGCGCATCCGGTACCCGGTCCGATTCTCCCCCGGGATCCTGGGGCGCGCCGGAGCGCTCCTGCGCGCCGCGAAGGCGCCGCGCGAGGTGCTCGTGGTGAGCGACCGCACGGTGCTCCGCCTGCACGGCGCGCGATTCCTCGGGAGTCTTCGCCGCGCCGGCTTCGCCCCACGGGTCGTGTCCCTGCCGCCCGGCGAGCGGTCGAAGACGCTCGTCCGCGTGAAGGCGCTCTGCGAGCGCTGGGCCGCGTGGCGCGTGGACCGCGCGCAGCCGGTGCTCGCCCTCGGGGGAGGGGTCGTATCCGACGTGGCCGGCTTCGCGGCCTCGGTCTACGCGCGCGGCCTCGACTGGTACGCGTTCCCGACGACCGTCCTCGCCCAGGCCGACGCGTCGATCGGAGGGAAGGTGGGCGTGAACCTTCCCGGCGGAAAGAACCTCGTGGGCGCGTTCCATCATCCGCGGGGCGTCTACTGCGACCCGCACGCGCTCCGCACGCTCTCGGCGCGCGCCGTCCGATCGGGCCTGGCCGAAGTGGTGAAGATCGGAGTCATCCGGCGTCCCTCGATCCTCGCGGGACTCGGCCGGGTCGCCCGCGGGGGCGGGAGGACGTGGATGCCGTTCGTCCGCGCGGCCGCGGCGGAGAAGGCGCTCTACGTCTCGCGCGATCCCGGAGATCGAGGCATTCGCCGCGAGCTCAATTTCGGGCACACCGTCGGCCACGCCCTGGAGGCCTCGCTGGGCTACGGCCGCATCACCCACGGCGAGGCGGTCTCCATCGGGATGGTCGCGGCGCTTCGCATGAGCGTGCGGGTCGCGGGTCTCGATCCGGAGGAGGCGCGGGCCGTCGAGGGTCTGCTCGAGGCACTGGGGTTGCCGGTCCGCTTGAAGCGTCCTTTGGGCAGGAGCTTCTGGCGAGCCCTCGAGCGGGACAAGAAGCGTGGACGGACGAGGGCTCGAATGGTATTGTCCCCCGCGATCGGAGCGGCTAAAACCTATGACCTACATTCGCTTACCTCGCTCCGGGGGGTCGTCTCAAGCCTCGTCCAGAAACCCTAGAGGGGGGCATGTCCGAGGACGCACGCAACGAATCGACCGCGCTTCTCGAGCACATCGTGTCGCAGGATCCCTCGTCTCCACTGTACCTTCCGGTCGCCGAGCGCATGCGCGAGCAGGGGCGGGTGGAGGAGGCGATTCGCCTCTGCGAGGAGCGGCGAGGCCGCCCCGGGCACGGGGTCGGCGACCACGTGGTCCTCGGGCGCTGCTATCTCGCGGCGGGAAGGCTGACCGAAGCGCGCGCGCAGTTCGAATCGGCGGTCGAGCTGGATCGGGAGAACGTGGTCGCGCTGAAGGCGCTCGCGGGCATCCTCTCGCACGAGGGTCACCACGGCGAGGCGTCCGATTTCTATCGCGCGGTCTGCCGCATCGATCCCGGCGATCTCGAATCCCAATCCGCCCTCCACCAGATCACCTCGGGTGAGTTTCCCGAGGTGCGGCCTCCCGATCTCGTCGTCGCGCAAGGCGACATGACCTGGCAGCCGGTGCAGCCGCCGCGGGAAGAGGAATATCTCGGCGAGATCTCGCTCGGGCTCCACACCATCGAGTCCTTCGATTCGGAGCCGCCGAAGCCGTACGAAGCGAAGGTCCAGGATTACCAGGAGATGGCGTTCGATCGGCTCGAGGTCGAGCCGATAGGTTCTCCTCCGGCGCCGGTCAGCGTCGCCCCGGAGGCCCCCGCGGCGGAAGCGAGCGCCACCCAGGACGATGTCATCGAGGCGCCGCGCGAAACGGAGCCGGCCGAACGGTCCGTCGAGTCCGAGGTCCCCGTCGAGCCGGACCCGTCCGTGTACCATTGGGCCCAGCTCCCGAAGACGCCGCTTCCCGCGCCGAAGCCCGCGGGCCCACCGAAGAGCCAGCAGAACAAGTCGGCCTTCGAGACCTGGCTCTCCCGTCTCAAGGGACGCCCGTAGTGGCGGGCGGAAAGAAGGTCTGGGTCCTGAACGGCCCGAACCTGGGCCTCCTGGGGATCCGGGAGCCCGATCTCTATGGAAGGGAGACCCTGGCCTCGATCGACCGTAGACTGGTGAAGCTCGGGGAGGAGCTGGGGCTCGAGGTCGAGTGCTTCCAGACGAACCATGAGGGCGCGCTCATCGACCGTCTCATCGTCGCCATGGATTCCGTGGACGGAGTCGTCCTCAACCCGGGGGCGCTCACGCACACGAGCGTGGCCCTGGCGGACACGATGCGCGCGACGACCCTGCCCGTGGTCGAGGTGCACCTCACGAATCTCTACGCGCGCGGGGCCGACCGCTCGGTGAGCGTGCCGGGCGCCGCCGCGGCCGGGGTCATCATGGGCTTCGGCGCCCGGAGCTACGAGCTGGGCCTCCGGGAGCTGGCGGCACGGCTCCGTTCCAGGTCGCGGGCGAAGCGGCGATGAATCTGCGCCGGAAGATCCGCGAGATGGTCGAGATCATGCGCGAGGAAGAGCTCGCCGAGATCGAGGTGCGCCGCTGGTTCACGAGCGTGCGGGTCCGGCGGCCGGGCCTGGAAGCATCCGCGATTCCGGTCCCCGCCGCGCGTCCGGCCGAGGAGCCGGCCGGCCCGGCGGCCGAGGAGGCGAAGCCGCCGAAGAACCTGGTCCCGATCAAGTCGCCCATGGTGGGGACGTTCTACCGGGCGCCCGCGCCCGACGCCGATCCCTACGTGGAGGAGAACAGCTCGATCAGCGTGGGTCAGACGGTCTGCATCGTCGAGGCGATGAAGCTGATGAACGAGATCGAATCCGAGGTGACGGGACGGATCTCCCGGATTCTCGTCGAGAACGCTCAGCCCGTGGAGTACGGGCAGACGCTATTCCTTGTGGAGTCCGACACCGCGGCGTAGCGAGCGGGGATCGGTCCACGATGTCGCTCACCGTGCGAGGGGAGTGGGGATGAACATCAAGCGAGTGCTGCAGAAGATGGTGGAGCTCAAGGCTTCGGACCTCCACGTCAAGGTCGGGACGAAGCCCACCGCGCGGCAGAACGGGACGCTCGTCACGCTCGACGAGCCGGCGCCATCGCAGGCGGATCTCGAAGCGATCGTGGACCAGATCCTGACGCCGAAGCAGAAGAAGACCTTCGAGGACACGAGAGAGGTCGACTTCGCGTTCGGCGTGACGGGGCTATCGCGCTTCAGGAGCAACTTCTACCAGCAGCGCGGCACCATCGCGATGGTCTTCCGGCAGGTGCCGGCCACCATCCCCTCCTTCGAGGAGCTGAATCTCCCGGCGACCATCGAGGAGATCTCGCAGCGGCCCCGCGGCCTGGTGCTGGTCTGCGGCACGGTGGGAAGCGGCAAGTCCACGACGCTGGCCGCGATGATCGACCTGGTGAACCGGACCATCGCGAAGAACGTGATCACCATCGAGGACCCGGTGGAGTTCCTCTATCGGGACAAGAAGTCCACCATCTCCCAGCGCGAGGTGGGCCTGGATACGGCTTCCTTCGCGGAGGGGCTGAAGCACATCCTGCGCCAGGATCCGGACGTGATCCTGATCGGTGAGATCCGCGACGCCGATACGATGCAGACGGCGCTGATGGCCGCCGACACAGGTCATCTCGTTCTCTCCACGCTCCACACGACCGACGCCCCGCAGACGATCAACCGGATTCTCTCCTTTTTCCCGCCGCACCAGCACGAGGAGATCCGATTCATGCTCTCCTCCACGCTGCAGGCGGTGATCGCCATGCGTCTCATGCCCCGATCGGACATGTCGGGCCGCGTCCCGGCGGTGGAAGTGATGACGGCGACCGCCACGATCCGCGAGTACCTGCTCGATCCGGCGAAGACGCCGCTGATCAAGACGGCGATCCAGGAGGGAGTCTCGCAGTACGGCATGCAGACGTTCGATCAGTCGATCATGAAGTACTACACGGAAGGGAAGATCAACCTCGAGACAGCGCTCCGGTACTGCTCGAACCCGAACGAGTTCGAGCTCCGCGTGAAGGGCATCCACGCCACGTCGGACGAGTCCTGGAAGTCGTTCGAGCAAAAAGAGAACGTCGTCTAGCGTGTTCAAGAAGATCCTGATCGCCAACCGCGGCGAGATCGCCTTGCGGATCATCCGGGCGGCGCGGGAGCTTGGAATCGAGACGGTGGCCGTCTACTCGGAGGCCGACCGGGATTCACTGCACGTCCGTCTCGCGGACGAGGCGGTCTGCATCGGTCCGCCGCCGTCCGCGGCGAGCTACCTCCACATTCCCCGGATCATCAGCGCCGCCGAGATCACGGCGGCGGACGCGATCCACCCGGGGTACGGATTCCTCTCCGAGAACGCCCACTTCGCCGAGGTGGTCGAGTCCTGCCACATCCGCTTCATCGGGCCGACCTCCGAGAACATCCGGCTCATGGGAGACAAGGCGCTCGCCCGGAAGACCATGGCGAAGGCCGGTGTCCCCGTGACGCCGGGGAGCGAGGGTACGCTGGAGTCTCCGGACGAGGCGGTCTCGGTCGCGGCCGAGCTGGGCTACCCGGTGATCATCAAGGCGGCCGCCGGCGGCGGAGGCAAGGGCATGCGGATCGCGACGGACGAGTCCTCGCTCCGGAACGGGATCCGGATGGCACAGGCCGAGGCGGAGGCGAACTTCGGGAGCGGCGCGGTCTACCTCGAGCGGTACGTCGAGAACCCGAGGCACATCGAGTTCCAGATCATCGGAGACCAGCACGGGAACCTGATCCACCTGGGCGAGCGCGAGTGCTCGATCCAGAGGCGCCACCAGAAGCTGATCGAGGAGTCCCCGAGCACGGCGATCGACGACGAGCTGCGCACGAAGATGGGCTCGGCCGCCGTGGCGGGGGCCCGGTCCATCGGATACCAGAGCTGCGGCACCATCGAGCTCCTGCTGTCGCAGGATCGGAGCTTCTATTTCATGGAGATGAACACGCGGATCCAGGTGGAGCACCCGGTGACCGAGGAAGTGACCGGCTACGACCTCATCAAGGCGCAAATCGCGGTCGCGGCGGGGGAGGCGCTTCCGTGGAAGCAGGACGAGGTCCGTCTCCGCGGTCACGCGCTGGAGTGCCGCATCAACGCGGAGAAACCGGACCACAATTTCCAGCCCTCCCCGGGGAAGGTGAGCTACTTCCACGGGCCGGGCGGGCCCGGGGTCCGGGTCGACAGCCACCTCTTCTCCGGATACGTCGTCCCGCCGAACTACGACTCGATGGTCGCGAAGATCATCACCTGGGGCCGGGACCGGATGGAATCGGTCGTGCGGATGCGCCGGGCGCTCGAGGAGACCGTCGTGGAGGGGATCGACACCACGATTCCGCTCCATTTACGGATACTCCGAGATAAGGCATTCTTGAACGGCGACATCCACACGGGCTACCTCGACGCGTTCCTGAACGCCGGGCACGCGGACCACGCGGAGCAGCCGACGACATGAAACGGATCGACCTCTACATCATTCCGTCGGAGCTCGAGCGCGCCTCGCTGGATTCGCGGCAGATCGCGGTCGTGGACGTCCTCCGGTCCTCGACCTCGATCGCCACGGCGCTCTGGAACGGCGCCGCGAAGATCATCCCGGTGAAGACGGTCGAGGAGGCGACCCGCCTCCACGAGACCCTGGACCCCAAGACGAGCCTCTTGTGCGGCGAGCGGGAAGGACGCAAGGTGAGCGGGTTCCATCTTGGGAACTCGCCGCGCGAGTACACGAAGAAGAAGGTGAACGGCGCGACCCTGATCTTCGCCTCGTCGAATCTGAGCCCGCTCATGGCGGGTCCGCTCGCGGGACGGGACCAGATCCTCTTCGGGTACGTGAATCTCGGCGCGGTCGCGAAGGCGGTCGCGGCGGCGGAGCTGGATCTGACGATCGTGTGCGCGGGCCGGAACGGCCGCCTGTCGCTCGAGGACACCGCATGCGCCGGGGCCTTGATCCGGAGGATGACGGAGCTGATCCCGGATCTCGAGCTGAACGACGCGGCCGCGTTCGCGCGGGACTTCGACGCGGACTATGGATCTTCACCGGAGGAGATCCTCCGGAAGAGCGAGCACGGGCGATATCTGGCGGGGCTGGGATTCGAGGAGGACATCCCGGTCTGCGCCGCCGTGGATTCCGTCCCGGTGGTGCCGCATTTGAAAGAGGGGCGGATCATGGGGGAGCCGCAGCCGGAGAAGGTGAAGCGCCCGATGACGCGAGGGAGCGCCGTCGAGGGTTGATTCTCGTTTGGCCCCCCGACGCTCGGAATCACGAATCGAAAGTTATCTTGTGATCTTGGTAGTGGTTCCGTGACTGGAACTCGTCCCGGGACGAGTAAAACATTACGTAATTCGTATGAGCTGAATAGAGCCCGGTTGTCCCCTCGCACTAGTGGATCGTATGCTCCAGGTACCGGCCGGAACCGGTGAGGTGCCCATGCGATCCAGTCGCACGCACGTCTCTCTCCTTGCGGTCTCTCTTCTTCTCGCACCCGCAGGGTGCTCCTCCTGGCGATCGATCCAAAAGGAAGATCCAGCAGCCTACATCTCTCGTGAGAGGCCCCGGAGCGCGCGCTTGACGCTGGCCGACTCGACGCTCGTCCTGGGCCGTCTCCTCGTTTCGGACGGGAGTGTGGTCGGCGTGGCGAAGCGCTCCGGCGTGGACGTCACGGTTCCCGCTTCGGACATTCGCAAGCTGGAGGTTCCGGGGAACTCTCCGAAGGGCGCGCGGATCGTTCTAGGCACCGTAGGGATCTTGGCTATCGCCATGGGTGCGGCCATGATCATCTTCGATGGTTCGAGGGGTATCTACTGACATGCTTCGGCGATCTCGGGCTAGCGCCATCTCGGCCCTCTTCCTCACGCTCGCCGGATGCTCCAGCTGGCACACGATCGAGAGCGAATCCCCGGCCGCATACATCGCGCGCGCCAAGCCCTCCCGCGTGCGCCTGTCGGTCGCGGAATCCACGCTGGTCATGGGCCATCCCGCGGTCTCGGGCGACAGCATCGTCGGCACCCTCAGTGCGTCCAGGCCTCGGGAGAAGGTCGCGGTCCCCGCATCGGACATTGGGAAGCTCGAGGGGCCATCCTCAGGCCCCGGCTTGCTGGGGTTCGTCCTGGTCACCGGAGCGGCGACCGTTCTCTACTTCTTGAGCCACTTTCGAGGTGGCTACTGACGCCCTAGAGCCCCCGGCGGGCGCGGCGCAAGAGCTCGAGCCCCAGCGCCCCGAAGACGAGGTTCCCGAACCAGGCGCCGAGGAAGGGCGGCAGTGTGCCGCTGTGGCCCAGCGCCTGCCCGGTCCGGATGACGGCGTAGTAGACGAAGCTGATGAACACCGCGAGGCCGAAGCTGATCGCCAGCCCGCCCCGGCGGACGCGGATGGCGAGCGCGGTCCCGATCAGGACGACGATCAGGTTCGTGAGCGGGAAGCTGACCTTGAGGTAGAGCTCCACGAGGTATTTCTGCACGCGGCTCCCGCTCTGCCGGAGCCGCTGGATGTACTTCTTCAGCTCCCAGTAGGAGAGCGCCTTCGGGTCCTCCTCCGCCTTCTCGAAATTCTCGGGCTTCTCCCGGAGGCCGGGGATCACGAGCTCCTTGAAGTGCACGGCGTGCTCCCCCTCCTTGTCGAACCGCCGCGAGAAGCCTTCGCGGAACACCCAGTGCCCGTTCTCCCACTTCGCCGTCTCGGCGTCGATGCGCCCGTTCAGCGTGTGCTGGCGGATCTCCTGGATCACGACCTCGCGCATGGTCTTCTCGGGGATGCTGTAGCTGCGGATCAGGAACGTGCGACCGTCGGTTCCCAGGTAGGCCAGGTTGGTGCGCACGGAGGCGCCTTCGAGGTTCTCGCGCTTGATGTCCCCGCGGTAGATCTTGTTCTTCAGCGCGTTCAGCTTCGGCATCACCGTCTCGTTGGTCACGAACACGAGGACGCAGACGAGCAGCGCGAAGACGTAGAGAGGAAGCACGATCCGGGTCAGCCCGATTCCGGCGGCCTGCATGGCGGTGAGCTCGTTGTGCCGGCCGATCTGCCCCAGGGCCAGAAGGCAGGAGAGGAGCATCGACATGGGGAGCACCATCGTCACGATCGAGGGGATGGAGACGATGTAGAAGTGCACCACCACGTGCAGCGGCACCTTGTTGTCCAGGAAGGAGTCCAGCTTCTCGAAGACGTCCACGACGATGAAGATGGCGACGAAGAAGAGGAGCCCCATCAGGAGCGAGAGGAGCTGCTCCCGAAGGAGGTAGCGGTCGAGGCGCCTCACGCCGCCTCGGAGATCCTGCGCGCGGGAGGAGCCCGGCGCGATCGGCGCGCGGGCCGCTGGATGATCTCCGCGGCCTGCAGCGTGAGCACGAGTCCGATCAGGCCGATCACGACGTTCGGAGTCCACATCGCCAGGGCGGGATCGAGGAAGCGGCGGTCCGCCAGCTCCTCGCCTCCGGCGAGGCAGAGGTAGTAGAAGACGAAGAAGAGGATCGAGATGAACGCGACCCCGATGCCGCTCTTCCGGGCGCGGATCCCGAGTGGGGCCCCGACCAGGACGAAGACGATGCAGGCCGCGGGAATGGAGAACTTCTTCTGGATCTCCACGTCGAGGCTGTTGATCCTCCGGTCCAGAGCGTCCACCTCGATCTGACGCATCTGGATCAGGTCCATCGTGAGCGGATTGATGAAGAGCTTCGGCGGCTTCCCGGCGGGCAGCGCGGCCGGGGGCCGGATCGGGGATATGACGCGGAGCACGCTCCGGAAGAGCCCGAGGATGCCCCTCGGGGCCCGCCGGGGCACGGCTGCCTCGAGGAAGGCGTTGTAATCCTTGAACCCGGCCTGATGGATGAGCTGATCCCGGGCCGCGGTGGAGGTCGCCAACTCCTTGTCAAGATTCTTGATCTGGTTCCGCATCATCCCCAGGCTCATCTCGCGGTCCCCCCGCGCGGTGGAATCAGACCTCTCCAGATCGGCACCTGAATTCCGAATATTGATGATGTGGGTCTTGAACATGAGCCGGCGGTAGATCCGTTCCTGGTCATTGGGGGGCATCTCGTGGATCTCGCCGTCGTGGAGCTCCAGGGTGACGACGCGCCCGTCGGGGGAGCTGTGGAACATGCCCCAGTCCGCCAGGATGGTGGTGGGTCGAGCGTTGGAGTTGAGCTGGTAGATCTTCACCCCGCGGATCTCGTTCGTGCGGTTGTTCACCTTCTCGACGAAGATGTTGTAACCCTCGAACCCATCGATGAACACGCCCTCGCTGATCTGGGTCGTGGGCCGCTTGCGGCTCACGTCCACCATGAGATTGGCGAGCGCGTGGTTCGTCTCGGGAAGCACGTGGTTGTTGAAGAGCACGAGGCCGACCGCGAGCCCGGTCGCGGCCAGGAGGGGCGCGCCGATGACCCGGAGGAGATTGATCCCGTTGGCGCGCATGGCGGCGATCTCGTTGTCCTGGGACAGCCTCCCGAACGTGGCGAGGGTCGCGATCAGGACGGCGCAGGGAACCGCGAGCGCCAGCATCCAGCCCATGGACAGCGCGAAGAGCTCCAGCACGATCCCCGCCGGGATCCCCTTTCCGACGGCCAGGTCGACCAGGTCGAAGAGGAAGTCCAGGGTGAGCAGGAAGATCACGATGCTGAAACCGATCAGGAACGGGAACAGGTGCTCGCGCAACACGTACCGTTCGAGTATTCTCATATGGCCCTACCTTTTAACACATTTCCGTCCGAACCGCCGCCCGATCCAGGTGTTAACCCTTTTACGTCACGGGGCCAAGGAACCGGTCTGACCTTTGTGATCCCAGAGCGACCGTCGCATCCATGATCCAAAACCCCAAGCCGCGGATCATTCTCTTCATCTGCAGCGTGTTAGCTGGCGCCCTCCTGATGGGAGGCCAGGCGCGAGCCGGCATCTGGAGCTACCGGAAAGCGGTCGACCCCGTGGCCGGTGACGGCGCCTTCCCGGACCAGGGCGGGCTGCCCTCCTGGTGGACGCTCACCCGGGTGGATCCCAATGGGATGCCCGTCAACCCCGATCCTCAAGTCGACTTCGATCCCACGATCGGCCGGTTTCGCGAGTCCTACACCCAGGGCGGCGTGGAGATGCACCCGCCTCTCATCTCGGACCTCGACCAGTATTCCTCGCTCCTGTCAACCCGTACGTATCGGAAGCTCTGGCGCGACGGCTCGCGTCAGAGCCGCTCGGTCACGCGGGGGACCAAGAAGAAGCCCGGGCTGAGCTACGACCTGCCGTTCAAGCTTCCCAAGGTCGCGCGGAGCATTCTCGGAGACGGCGCTCCGAACATCGACGTCTCCGGAAGCGAGACCATCACCCTGAGCGCGAACAGCGACTGGACCGTGCGAAGCCAGAACGCGGCCCAGTTCGAGACGGCGCGCCAGAGCGCGTTTCCCTCGCTCGAGATGAAGCAGGACCTCCAGGTCAACCTGACCGGCTCGATCGGGGACAAGATCAAGGTCGACGTGGACCAATCCAGCAACGTCCAGACCTCCCTCGACAACAAGGTCAAGCTGCGCTACGAGGGGGACGAGGACGACATGATCAAGTCGATCGACCTCGGGAACACGAACCTCTCTTTGTCGGGCGCGTCGATCCGGCAGGAGGGGCTCTTCGGCGTGAAGACGGTGGCCAAGCTGGGCAACGTCGACGTGGTCACGATCGCGAGCAAGCAGGAGGGGAAGAGCGAGACCGCGCGGTTCACCCCGACCGGTGAGAAGCGGCAGGTGAAGATCCCGGACCTCAACTACATTCCGCGGCAGTACTACCTGCTCAGCAATCACCCCATGACGTGGGATCCTACCTCGCTGCGGGTCTATCGCGACGACAAGAACCCGGGGAACAACAAGGCCGGCACCTCGCTGCCCGGTCTCGCCCGCCTCGATCCGACGGCGCCGGCGGATTCGACGAATCCCCAGTTCACGGGAGACTTCGACGCCTTGACGGTCGGGACGGACTACGACCTTCTCCCCCAGACCTATCAGCTCTCCAACGGCCAGTACATTCCCATCATCCACATGAAGTACCCGCTCGGGCTGACGGACGTGCTCGTGGTCTCCTATGCCGAGACCGGGCCGACGGCCCAGAACGTGGGGGACGTCTCGAGTCAGGCCAATCCCGCGCTCGGAAAAACGGCGGACTCCATCCTGGTCAAGGTGATCAAGCCCACCATCGACATCCCCAAGACCGTGGATGGCAAGTACGATCCGACCGATCCCTGGTACCCCGTCATCCTCTACGAGCTTCGGAACTTCTACGACCTGACCGCCCGGGACATCGCGCTCGAGACCCTGACGCTGCGGGTGAGGCGCCGCGACAGCCGCCAGTCCGTGGACCCCGAGGCCCCGGGCGGCACGCCCCTGATCCAGGTGCTGGGGCTGGACCAGGAGGGAACGACGGGGGTCGGCTCCAATCCGGATGGAAAAGTCGACAACCGGTACCTCGACACCGTGAGCGGGATCGTCTTCTTTCCCGACTTCCACCCGTTCGATCCGACGAGGTGCGATCCCCGCTTTCCGCTCTGCGGGGACAACCCGGTGCGGAACACGCTTGCCGCGGACTCGGCCAACCCCAACGTCTACTTCACGAAGAGCCCGGATCCCAACACCCAGTCCCTGTATTACATCGAGGCCGAGTTCAAGAGCAGCCAGCAGGGTTACTTCATTGGCCGCTTCAATATCCTGGAGAACTCGGAGCAGGTGAAGGTCAACAACAACCTCCAGAAGAGGGGATCCGACTACAACATCGATTACGACACCGGCCAGATCACCTTCTCCAGGCCGCCCGGCCCCGACGACGTGATCTCCGTGGACTATTCCTTTGCGCCCGGGGTGAGCCAGGTTCAACGGACCCTCATGGGTTTCTCCACATCATATAGCCCCAGCGCCGACATGAGCGTCACGTCGAGCTTGCTCTACGAGAGTCGGGGCGCCCAGGAGCTGAATCCCAAGCTGGGCGAAGAGCCCGCGCGCTCCATGGTCGGGGACATCGCTTCGATCCTGACCTTCCGACCGTCGTGGATGACAGGACTCGCGAACGTGCTTCCGGGAGTTCACACCAACAGTCCCTCCACCTTGAACATCCAGGGGAACGCCGCCGTCAGCATGCCGAACCCGAACACGAAAGGGGAGGCGTACATCGACGACATGGAGGGGAACCGCGAATCGAACACGCTGGGGCTGGGGCGGCTGGGCTGGATGTGGAGCAGCATCCCTCTGAACGACGTGGGGAACCCGGTCTCGCCGCTCCTGTCGGATCACGCCCGCATCAACTGGTACAACCCCCGGAACATCGTCAAGGAGAAGGACCTGAAGCCCATCCTCACCAAGGAGGAGGGGAGCGACAACGACCGCACCGTCCTCGAGATGAACATCCTGTACCCGACCGACAGCGTGTTCACGGCGACCACGTGGACCGGCCTGACGCAGGCCCTCTCGCGAACCGGACAGGACCTCTCCCGCACGCGCTTCGTAGAGATCTGGGTCAACGATCACAGGAAGGCCGATCACCCGAACACGCATGCCCGGCTCCATCTGGATTTCGGGACCGTGAGCGAGGACGCCTTCTGGGATCGGAACGCGCTCCCGAACGGGAAGCTCGACACCGAGGACAAGAATCGAGACACCAAGCTCGACCGGGGCGACGACATAACCACACCCTACGAGGACACGGGACTGGACGGTCTTCGCGACGTCGACGAGCCGGGTTACGACCCCAATACCAATCCCGATCCGGACGGGGACGACTACCATTACGAGACCGGATCCACGGACTACTCGGGGATCAACAACACGGAGGGAAACAGCATCGGCGATCCCAACGGCCGGCCGGAGACCGAGGACCTGAACCTCGACGGCGCCCTGGAGACCGACAACGATTACTACGAGGCGACGGTCGATCTCTCGGACACCGCCTACGTCGCGATCGACGTGGCCCGGGACTATCCCGGATTCACGCTGAAGTCGGACAACGGATGGCGCTTGTTCCGGATTCCCCTCGACAGCCCCGCGTTCCGCTCCGTCGGCCGCCCGAACTGGCAGGACATCAAGCACGCCCGGCTCTGGGTCGACGGCATGACCGGTCCCACCAACCTCCAGATCGGAGGCGTCGAGCTGGTGGGCAGCCGCTGGCTCGCGACCCCGCTCGATACGACCCAGGAGCAGCGCGGGGTGGTCTTCGACGTGAAGGTTCGGAACAACAAGGACGACTCCGGAATCAACCCCGCGACCGGGCGCCCCTTCTACGAGTCCCCGTTCCAGGTCTCCAACGCGGTGGGAAGCAACGCGACGCGGCGGGAACAGTCGATGGCCCTCGCCTACGATCGCCTGGACAACGGCGACTCCGTCTTCGCCTTCAAGGCCTTCTCCGACGCGGGGAACGGGACCGGCTTCACGCAGTACCGGAACATCCGCTTCTGGGTGCACGGAGACCCCAACGTCGAGGTCCAGAATCTGAGAGCGCTGGCGCGGTTCGGGCCCGACACCGTGAACTACTACGAATACAGCATCCCGGTCCGGGCCGGCTGGCAGGACGTCAGGATCCCGATGGAGGTCCTGTCGCGGCTCAAGGAGCGCGACACCGGCCTGGTCAAGATCGACGACTCGACGGGCGTGGACGTCGGCGCCCGCTACACCGTCGTGGGGAACCCCAGCTTCACGCGCATCAACCGGATCACGTTCGGGGTGACCGCGTACAACTCATCGGGCACCGGACCGCCCGGGGAAGTCTGGTTCGACGAGCTCCGGGTCGACGACGTCCGCAAGGACGTCGGGAAGACGGGCAACGTGACCGTCCAGGCGAACTTCGCGGACGTGCTGGCGGTCAGCGGGAACTTCCAGAAGCAGGATCAGGATTTCTTCCGGGTCGGCTCGGGCGTGAATCAGGGGCAAGGGTTCAATCACACGGCCGTCGGCTTCCAGAGCACGCTCCAGCTGGACAAGATGCTCCCGCTGAGCGGGCTCGAGCTGCCGGTGACCATCCAGGCCTCGCACGTCTCCGACATCCCCAAGTACCGGACCGGCTCGGACGTCATCCTGGACAAGGCGCGGTCCGACGTCGAGACCCGGCTCGCGGACCAGCAGGAGATCCGCTTCAACTACAGTCGCACCGGCCCGCGGAAGGGCTGGACGCGGTGGACGATCGACGCGATCACGGGGAACATGCGCTACCAGCGCGCGTCGAACATCGATCCCACGTTCCGGGACTCCTCCTGGACCTTCTCGACGTCCGGCAACTACAACGTCCCCATCGGCGGCGGGAAGGGGATCGGGCTCGGGAGGACCACGCGATTCAAGTACCTGCCGGACGTGGTCTCGTTCGGCGCGGACTGGAGCGCGACGCGGCACTCCTATTACACGCGCACCGTCCAGGGGCTGCAAGATTCCTCCGTGCTGCGCTCCGACACGCCGAACCGGATCCTCACCCTGCATACCTCGGGCTCCTACCTCCCGATCAACGGCGTCACCCTCGGATACAAGCTGGATTCGACGCGGGACATGTTGCTGCGTCAGAGCGGGTTCACGGGCGGGAACGTCGGAACCGAAGTGGACCGGAGGCAGCAGATGACCCTGAACTGGGTGCCCCGGCGCATTCTCTTCCTGAACCCCAACGTCTCGCTCTCCGGGCGGTACCACGAGAACGCGGGACCCAGCGTCCGGGTGAACGTGAGCGATCCCTCGGGTCTGAAGAACATCGACAACGGGGGCACCGCGCGCGTCACGACCACGATCCCGCTCTCGCGGTTCGCGGCGCGGTTCCAGAACAGCTCCCCGCACGACACGACCGGCCTGGATCCCGTCTCCAAGTCCCTGCGCTTCCTGCTCAGCCGCATCCAGGACATCCAGACCACGTTCGCGTTCGATCGCGCGGCCGCGATCTCGCGCGTCATGGGGAGCCCGGGACTCGCGTACACGACCGGTTTCACGCAGAAGTTCGATCCAGGTCTCTACCGGGCCACGAGCTCCAACGTCTCGCTCAACCGCTCCTACATCACCACCGTCAACACACGCGTCCAGCCCTTCGGCCGGTTCGCGATCGACGTGCACGCGGATCACAAGCTCCTGTTCTCGGACGCGTTCACCGGCGCGCGCCGAAGCTACGCCCTGACCTGGCCCGACCTGAACGGCAGCTGGCTCCAGCTGCAGCAGGTGTTGGGCATGGAAGAGCTGATGAGCTCGCTCATCCTGACCTCGCACTATTCGCTGCGGACGGAGGAATCGGGCCCCGAGGGAAAGCCGATCGAGACGCGCACCAAGACCACCAACTGGTCGCCCCTCCTCCGCTGGGAGACTTCCTTCAAGAACGGGATCCGCGCCGACGCCACGACGTCCCTCGTCAAGACCGAGGTGCTGAGCGCGATCCAGGGAGACGCCACCCGCACGAGCACGGCGACGAATCACGAGGTGCATCTGACCAAGATCTATCCGGCGGCCAAGGGAATCCGCTTCCCCTGGAGCAAGCGGCGTGTCAAGCTTCCCAACGACGTCAACCTGAATCTCACCATGGTACTGGCGAGCACGAAGCAGGAAACCGAGGTCCCTGGATTCCCCGTCTATCTCGAGTCCCAGACTCAGCGCCTGAACGTCGGTAGCGGCACGTCGTACAACTTCACGCCGTCGATCACCGGGGGCTTCGATCTCTCGTTCGAGCAGAACAAGGACTACAAGCTGGATATCACCCGGCGGGGCATCCACGTCGCGGTCAACGGGCAGTTCCGCTTCTAGAACGGGCGTCCTCGCGGCGCTCCTCCTGACGCTCCTCCTTCCCTCCTGCCGTCATCAGGCGGCCGCGGCCGCCTTCCAGGGAAAGGCCGCCTTCTCGATGATCGAGCGCCAGTGCGCGTTCGGTCCCCGCGTTCCAGGCACCGCGGCGCACGACTCCTGCTTCGCCTGGCTCACGGGGCGTTTCCGCGAGCTCGCCTCCGAGGTCCAGGTGGACACGTTCTCCTACGATTCGCCCGAGCTCGGCAAGGAGGTCCGGCTCATGAACCTGATCGCGCGATTCCGGCCGCGGGCGAAGGAGCGGATCCTCTTCGGGGCGCACTGGGACTCCCGTCCCTGGGCGGACAAGGACCCCGTTCCGGCGCTCCGGAGCCGCCCGGTCCTGGGCGCGAACGACGGCGCCTCGGGCGTCGCGGTCTTGCTGGAAGTGGCCCGGGTGCTCCGCAAGTCGGGGACGCCGATCGGCGTGGACCTGGTTCTCTTCGACGGGGAGGATCTGGGAAGCGAGGAGAACCCGAACGGATGGTTCCGGGGATCGCTCCGCTACACCGAGCGGATGGGGGAGAACCGGCCGATGTTCGCCATCGTGGTGGACATGGTCGGGAAGAAGGACCTGACCCTGCGCTGGGAAGCCAATTCGCGGCAACAGGCATCCAATCTGGTGGACCTCGTCTGGCAGGAGGCGCGGGAGCTGGGGATCAAGAACTTCCGGTCGGTGCAGGGCTCCCAGATCTTCGACGACCACATCCCCTTCCTGAACGCGGGGGTTCCGGCCATCGATCTGATCGATTTCGACTTCCCCGAATGGCACACCACCCACGACACGCCGGCGGTCTGCTCCCCGCAGAGTCTGGAGGCGGTCGGGGCGGTGCTTGTAAGCCTCGCAACCAAGGCTAGTTTCCTGTCCCGCTAAACTTTCCGCTTGATCGGGTGTCTCGCCGGGCGCTACTTTGACAGGTCCGAGTGGACCCGCAGCCCCAGTCCACTCGTTCTTTTACGGCGCTGGCCCGGACATGGGTAAAGCCCTGGGACGGACCGCATGGATCGTGGACAACTGAGGGAAGAGCTTACCCGACGCCTCCAGGCCCTCCTCGGCGAGGAACTGTTCGACCTCTGGGACCTGGACCTGGCATCACAGTCGGGTCGGACGGTGGTTCGGATATCCCTGGACCGTCCGACCGGCGTCACGATAGCCGATTGCGCATACTGGAATAAGAAGATCGGCCGGTATCTGGAGGCCGAGAACGTGGTGCCCGGCAGCTACGTGCTGGAGGTCGGGTCCCCCGGGATCGAGCGGTCGCTCACGCGTCCCGTGCATTTCTCGCGGTTCGTCGGCGGCAGCGTGGAGGTGAGGCTTCACGACCTCCACGAAGGGCGGCGGACCTTCCGCGGGGAGCTGCGGCAGGCGGGAGAGGACACGATCCTGGTCGAGGATCCGAACGCCGGGACGGTGTCCTTGCCGTACGCGGCGATCAAACACGCGCACGTCGTGGCCGACCCCTGGGAGGGGCTCCGGGCCAAGGAACGACGGCCGAAGGGAT